>Ga0209930_1001452_pt1 | contig 37111 bp, 31 predicted proteins | sample ThiBiot_500_biof_2_FD_183948 | JGI IMG/M metagenome (GOLD analysis project Ga0209930, IMG submission 183948) | Wastewater bioreactor microbial communities from Cape Town, South Africa - Thiocy_cont_500_biof (SPAdes) | ecosystem: Engineered > Bioreactor > Thiocyanate-remediating >... | reverse complement strand
CCCGGCAAGGTCGTGCACCAGAACGATGTCTGCCAGCTCATCCAGTACAAGCCGGCGACGGCCGAGGTGCTGAAGCGGCCGCTCTTCATCGTGCCGCCCTGGATCAACAAGTTCTACATCCTCGATCTCACGCCCGAGAAATCCTTCATCAAATGGGCGGTCGAGCAGGGCCACACCGTCTTCGTCGTTTCCTGGGTCAATCCCGACGAGCGGCAGGCCGGCAAGAGCTTCGAGCATTACATGCGCGAGGGCATCCTCGAATCGCTCGACGTGATCCAGAAGATCACTCGCGAGAATGAGGTGAACGCCATCGGCTACTGCGTCGGCGGCACGCTGCTCTCGTTCACGCTCGCCTATATGGCGGCGACCGGCGACACGCGGATCGCAGCGGCGACGCTGTTCGCGACGCAGGTGGATTTCACCTTCGCCGGCGATCTCAAGGTGTTCATCGACGAGGAGCAGATCGAGCACATCGAGAAGAAGATGAGCGTGCGCGGCTATCTGGAGGGGAAGAACATGGCCTCCTCATTCAACATGCTGCGCTCGAACGAGCTCATCTGGTCCTATGTCGTCAACAACTACTTCCGCGGCCGCGAGCCGATCCCGTTCGACCTTCTGTTCTGGAATTGGGACGCCACGCGAATGCCGGCCGCCAACCACTCGTTTTATCTGAGGAATTGCTATCTCGACAACAAGCTGGCCAAGGGCGAATTGCAGGTCGGCGAGAAGAAGCTGTCGCTGCGCGACGTGACGATTCCGATCTTCAATCTGGCGACGCGCGAGGACCATATCGCGCCGCCGCGCTCGGTCTTCTACGGTTCGTCCTTCTTCGGCGGGCCGGTGACCTTCGTGCTGTCGGGCTCGGGCCATATCGCCGGCGTCGTCAATCCGCCAGTCCGCAAGAAGTACCAGTACTGGACCGGGCCGGCGCCGGTCGGCGACGGCTTCGACGAATGGCTGATGCATGCCGAGGAGCATCCGGGCTCCTGGTGGCCGCACTGGCAGGCCTGGATCGAGAGCCTCGACGACACCCGCGTCAAGGCTCGCATTCCCGGCGGCCGGCGCGTCAAGCCGATCGAGGACGCCCCCGGCAGCTATGTGAAGGTGATGTCGGCCTGAAACAGATCATGCCCGGGACGAGCCCGGGCATGACGGTTGTTGGAAGCGTCGGAGCGGAGCGGTCAGGCCTGAACGAAGGCCAGGAGATCGGCGTTCAGCACATCGGCGTTGACGGTCAGCATGCCATGCGAGAAGCCCGGATAGGTCTTCAGCTGGCCGTTCTTGAGCAGCTTGGCCGAGAGGCGCGAGGAATCGTCGATCGGAACGATCTGGTCGTCCTCGCCATGGAGGACGAGCGTCGGCACGGAGATCGACTTCAGGTCCTCGGTCTGGTCCGTCTCGGAGAAGGCCTTGATGCCGTCATAATGCGCCTTGGCGCTGCCGGTCATGCCCTGGCGCCACCAATTGGCGATCACCGGCTCGGAAACCTTGGCACCCTCGCGGTTGAAGCCGTAGAACGGGCCTTCGGCGACGGCGCGGAAGAAGTCGGCGCGGTTGGCGGCGAGCGCGGAGCGGAAGCCGTCGAACACCTCCATCGGCAGGCCGCCGGGGTTCGACGCCGTCTTCACCATGATCGGCGGCACGGCGCTGACGAGGACAGCCTTGGCGACGCGGCCCTGCGGCTCGCCGAACTTTGCGACATAGCGGGCGACTTCGCCGCCGCCGGTCGAATGGCCGATATGGACGGCGTTGCGGAGGTCGAGATGCTCGGCGACGGCGCTCGCATCCGCCGCGTAGTGATCCATGTCGTGCCCTTCGGAGACCTGCGCCGAACGGCCATGGCCGCGGCGGTCATGCGCGACGACGCGGTAGCCCTTGGCGAGGAAGAACAGCAGCTGCGCATCCCAATCGTCGCTGGACAGCGGCCAGCCATGATGGAAAACGATCGGCTGCGCGTCCTTCGGACCCCAGTCCTTGTAGAAGATCTCGACGCCGTCCTTGGTGGTGACATAAGCCATGATCTCGTCCTTCGCTGCGGGACGGCGGGGGTGCCGTCGCCATGCATCCGGTTCTAGGTCCTGCCGCGCGCTGTGCCGCGTGGCGCATCCGACAATATACGGGGCAAAAGTGACAGCATGACCACGGCAGTCGATCTTTGCGCCGAAGTGGGCCTGGTGATCTTCCCGGACTGCCAGCTTTCGGCGGTCTATGGCCTGACCGACGTCTTCCGCATCGCCGGCGAAATGAGCGCCGCGCGCGCCGAGGGCGGGGCGGCGCATGCGGTCCGCGTCAGCCACTGGCAGCTTTCGCCGGACGGCAGCGATGTGGTCTGCAGCTATGACAGCCATCCCGGCCTGCCGCACCGGCTCACCTATCTCATCACCCCGCCGAGCCTCATCGTGCCCTCGCGCATGCAGCCGATGGGCAGGCTGACCGACTGGCTGGCCGGCCGGCACGCGGCTGGCGCGACGCTGGTCTCGGTTTGCGCCGGCGCCTTTCTCGTCGCGGAGACCGGCCTTCTCGACGGCCGAACGGCGACGACGCATTGGGCCTTCGCGGCCGAGCTCGCGCGGCGCTATCCCTCGATCCGCGTCGATTCGAGCCGCATGGTCATCGACGACGGCGACATCGTCACCGCCGGCGGCATCCTCGCCTGGACCGATCTCGGTCTGACGCTGGTGGCGCGCCATCTCGGCCCGACCGTCATGCTCGATACCGCGCGGTTCCTGCTCATCGATCCGCCGGGGCGGCTGCAGCAACCCTATGGCGGCTTCGTCGACCGGCGCGACCATGGCGACGCGGCGATCCTGAAGGCGCAGCTCTGGATGCACGGCAACGGCGCCCGCGAACATGCCATCCCCGAACTCGCCGAGATTTCCGGGCTCGGCGAGCGGACCTTCCAGCGCCGTTTCCAGAAGGCGACCGGCATGAAGGCGACGGAATATGCGCAGCAGATCCGCATCGAGCGGGCCCGCGAGGCGCTGGAACTGACGCGCAAGCCCGTCGAGCAGGTCGCCTGGGATGTCGGCTATGGCGATCCCTCGGCCTTCCGCCGCATCTTCCAGCGCATCACCGGACTGGCGCCGGCCGACTACCGGCGCCGTTTCGGCCTGATGCAGCGCGAGGCCGCGGGACCGGCCGGCGGCGCTACCGCCTGAGCGCTACTCCCTGAGCGTGCCTGCCTTGCGCGCCGCGAAAGTCGCGAGCACGTCCATCAGCGCTGGCGACAGGCAGTCATAGGGCTCGAGACCGATCTCGCGGATGCGGCCACGGATGCCTTCCATTGCGCGCGGCGGCACGCCGCTCTCGATGACCGACGAGACGAAGGCGGCGAATTGCGGCGCCTGCCAGCCCTTGTCTTTCGAGAGCTCGGTATGGACGAAGGTGAGCCCCTTGAAGGCGTGATCGCGCTCGACCGGCCCATGCATATGCGCGCCGCAGGCCTTGCAGGCATGGCGCTGGATGAGCGCAGACGGATCGACGACCTGAAGCTTGTCGCCGTTATCGGTGACATGGACATTGGCCGTTGGCGCGACGGCGACGATCGAGAGGATTGCGCCGGCCGGCTTCCAGCATTTCGTGCAGCCGCAGGCGTGGTTGTGCGCGACCTGGCCGTCGATGCGCACCTTGACCGGGCGGTCGACGCAAAGGCACGTCAGCGTGCCGCCCGAGAAACTCTCCGAACCCGCGACGACGCCATCGTCGATCGCCGGATGAAGGCGAACCTTGTCTGGCATTTCCTGCTCCCTCGGCATTCTTGTCGCGGCCCTCTTTCGGAGCCGCCGACAGGAACGCTAATCCCGTTCCCGCATCTTGGGAACGGGATCGCGGAAGCGTGATGACGCCCTATTCGAGGCCGGAGGCTTCCGGGAGACCGAGCGACAGGTTGAGGTTCTGCACGGCGGCGCCGGAGGCGCCCTTGCCGAGATTGTCGAGCAACGCCAGAGCGAGGCCCTGCCCGTTCGTCTCGTTGCCGAAAACCATGATCCGCAGGCGATTGGTGTCGTTGAGATTTTCCGGATCGATCAGGGCATGGAAGCCAGCGGCGCCGGCGCGCGCCTTCTGAACCTCCGCGGCGTCATCGACGCCGAGCACCTCGATGAAGCGCTCGCCCGCATAGTGCTTCTCATAGGCGGCGGTGAGATCCTCGGCCTTCGGCTTGCCCGGCAGGCGGCCGAGATGCAGCGGCAGCTCGATGATCATGCCCTGCGCGAAGCGGCCGACCGACGGCGTGAAAATCGGCGCCTCGTTGATCGCGCCATAGCGGACGATCTCCGGCAGATGCTTGTGCGAAAGCGTGAGCCCATAGGGGCGGAACGCATCATGCGATCCGGGCGGCGGGGTCTGCTGCTCGAACTCGGCGATGAGGCCCTTGCCGCCGCCGGAATAGCCCGAGATGCCGTTGACAACGAGCGGCCAATCGGCGGGAAGCAGGCCGGCATCGACGAGCGGGCGGATCAGCGCGATGGCGCCCGTCGCATAGCAGCCGGGATTGGCGATCCGGGTCGCGCCGGCGATCTTCGCGCGCTGGTCGCCATCGAGCTCGGCAAAGCCATAGGCCCAGCCGGGAAACACCCGATGCGCGGTCGAGGCGTCGATGATGCGGGTTGCGGGATTGGTGACGAGCGTCACCGCCTCGCGCGCGGCATCGTCCGGCAGGCAGAGGATGACGGCATCGGCGAGATTCATGATCTCGGCGCGCGCGCTCCTGTCCTTGCGATGCTCTGGGTCGATCGTGAGAAGCGCGATATCCGGCCGGCCCTCGAGGCGCTGGCGGATCTGCAGCCCCGTCGTTCCGGCCTCGCCATCGATGAAAACCTTGGCAGACATGTTCGCTTCCTCTGAGGAACCCGGACTTCACGCGCCGATGCGTCGGGCCGCAGCCGGCTTATCAGGTGGATGTGACAGGGCCATAGAAAAAGGGCGCCCGGTTGCCCGAAGCGCCCTTTCGCGTTGAGTGATCGACGCGGCTTAGCGCTTCGAGAACTGGAAGCTGCGGCGGGCCTTGGCGCGGCCGTACTTCTTGCGCTCGACGACGCGGCTGTCGCGGGTCAGGAAGCCGCCCTTCTTGAGGACGCCACGCAGCTCCGGCTCGTAATAGGTCAGCGCCTTCGAGAGGCCGTGGCGCAGCGCGCCGGCCTGGCCCGACAGGCCGCCGCCGGCGACCTTGGCGTCGACGTCATACTGGCCGTTGCGATTGGCGACGCCGATCGCCTGGCGAACCAGCATCTGCAGCACGGGACGGGCGAAATAGGCCGAGAAGTCCTTGCCGTTGACGGTGATCTTGCCGGTGCCGGGACGGATCCAGACGCGGGCGATCGCGTTCTTGCGCTTGCCGGTCGCATAGGCACGGCCATGCGCGTCGAGCTTCTGAACGTGAACCGGGGCGGCGTTCTCGGTCGATGCCGGGACGAGGTCCTGGAGGGACTGGAGATCGGCCATGGTCAGGCAACCCTCTTGTTCTTCGGATTGAGCGCCGCGACGTCGAGGACTTCCGGCTGCTGCGCCTCATGCGGATGCTCGGCACCGGCATAGACACGGAGATTGGAGAACTGGCGACGGCCGAGCGGACCCTCGGGCAGCATGCGCTCGACGGCCTTCTCGATGACGCGCTCCGGGAAGCGGCCCTCGATCAGCTGGCGCGGGCTGCGCTCCTTGATGCCGCCGATATAGCCGGTGTGCCAGTAGTAGCGCTTGTCGGTATATTTGCGGCCGGTGAAGACGACCTTCTCCGCATTGATGACGATGACGTTGTCGCCGTCGTCGACATGCGGGGTGAAGCTCGCCTTGTGCTTGCCGCGCAGGCGGTTGGCCACGATGGTGGCGAGCCGTCCGACGACAAGATCCGTGGCGTCGATCAGAATCCACTTCTTCTCGACATCCGCCGGCTTGGTGGAGATGGTGCTCATTCTTAAACCCGTTTCTCGTGCCCGTTCAGGCAGGGGAATGGAGGCGGCAGGGCCTTCACCCCGTCGTTGGCGCTTCGTCTACAGGGGCGCGGCCGGCGCGTCAACCGTGACAAACGCGTGGCGAAGCCAATTTTTGCATGAATTCCATTGGCATGGCCGCGATCGTACCATGATACCACATCGGAGCGAAGGCGGATTTCCGCCATGATGCCGTGCTGCCATGTGGGGATGAGCGGGAAGCGCCGCCCCGGCCCTTCCCGCGCCCGGTCGATCGGCTATTGTGCTGCGCAACAGGCACGGTCAGGGAACGACAGATGACGGAAAACGGCCTTTCCCCGCGGCTCAGCATCGTGACGCTCGGCGTCGCGAATGTCGCGCGGGCGCGCAGTTTCTACGAGAAGCTCGGCTGGCAGCCCTCCTCGGCCAGCCAGGAGCAGATCGTCTTCTTCCAGCTGTCCGGCGTCGTTCTCGCACTTTTCAACCGCGATCAGCTCGCCGACGACGCAACCGTCGCGCCGGCCGGCGACGGCTTCCGGGCGGTGACGCTCGCGCACAATGTGGAATCGGAAGCGGCGGTCGATGCCGCCCTCGCCCATGCCGAGCGCAGCGGCGCCTCGATCGTGAAGCCGGCCTCCAAGGTGTTCTGGGGCGGCTATTCCGGCTATTTCGCCGATCCCGACGGCCATCTCTGGGAGGTGGCCTATAACCCGTTCTTCGCCTTTGACGAGGCCGGCCGCCTCGCCCTTCCGGGCCCGGCCGCATGAAGAGGCTTGCCATGACGCTCCCCCGCATGACGACCATTCGCCTTGCTCTCCCGCTGGTGGCCGCCGTGCTGCTGGCGCCGCTGCCAGCGCTTGCCATCCAGCCCTATCAGAGCGTCACGGCGACCTACGACACCGAAGGCGCGGACGATCCGGGCTTGAAGACATTCCTCGAATCGCTGCGCAAGGCGCTCGATTCCAGCGATTCGACCTTCCTGAAGCTCGCGGTCGCCAAGGATCTCGCAATCTATACGCCGGCCGTCGGCTTCCCGGACGGCGCGGCGCATGGCCCCCTCGCCAATCCAGACAAGCATGAGGCGGCGCAACGCCTTGACGAGGCGGCGGCGCTGATGGGTTCGGCGGATGTCGAATACACCCGTGACGACCTCGACAGCATGATCCTCGACCTCTTCGGCACCGCGCTGGAGCCGGGCACGATCGGCAAGTCGGCGATCGCGGGCGGCAAGCTGTGTGCCCCGGCCGAGCCGGTCTTCGACCGCGCCAAGGCGCTCGCCATGGCCGAGGCCGCCGACGTTCCTCCCGGCAATCTCTGGATTCTCTCGGAGAAGACCGACTTCCACGAGAAGCCGGACGCGAAGTCGCCCGTGGTCGAGACGCTGCCCGCCCATGCGATCGTCCCCTTCATCGAGGGATCGGTCGACGTGCCGACCGACAGCGCAACAACCGACGCCGAAGCCGCCGACGAGACCGATGGCGGCGAAGGCGGCTGGTATTCCGTCGCCCTCCCCTCGGGCAAGATCGGCTATGCTTCGAACGACGCCTCGCTCGGCTTCCAGGCGGTCAGCGTCTGTTTCGGCAAGGTCGACGACAACTGGCTCGTGACCGCGGTCATCGTGCCGAGCCTCTAGGGGAAGAGATGCCCGTCAATCACGACCGCTACGACGACACCTATCTGCGCGAGATTCTCGAGACAACGCGCACGATCGCCATGGTCGGGGCCAGCGCCAAGGCCGAGCGGCCGAGCCATGGCGTGCTCGCCTATCTCATCAGCTGCGGCTACGAGACCTACCCGGTGCATCCGGGGCTCGCCGGCGGCGAGATTCTCGATCGCAAGGTCTATTCGAGCCTCGCGGATCTGCCAGCGCCGGTCGACATGGTCGACGTCTTCCGCAATTCCGACGCCATTCCAGCGCTTGCCGACGAGATCCTCGCGCTGCCGCACCTGCCGCGCGTCGTCTGGCTGCAGCTCGGCATCCGTAATGACGAGGCGGCGGCAAAGCTGGAGGCGGCCGGGATCAAGGTCGTCATGAACCGCTGCCCGGCCATCGACCGCCCGCGCCTGCTCGGGCGCTGACCGGCTTCGGCAAATTCATCCCGAGATCGGGCAGCAGCCCGGAACAATGTTCTTTGCCTGCGCCCGCCCGTCCGCGCTATCGATAGAAAAAGTGCGGCGGGACATCCCGCACGACTTGGAACACGACTTGGGAGGTGATCATGGCCGAAGACAGGATTCCGGGATTCTCGACGCTTGCCGTCCATGCCGGCGCACAGCCGGACCCGACGACCGGCGCCCGCGCGACGCCGATCTATCAGACGACCTCCTTCGTGTTCGAGGATGTCGACCACGCGGCGTCGCTGTTCGGCCTGCAGGCCTTCGGCAACATCTATACGCGCATCGGCAACCCGACCAACGCCGTGCTCGAGGAGCGAGTCGCGGCGCTCGAGGGCGGCACGGCGGCGCTCGCGGTTTCGTCCGGCCATGCCGCGCAGCTGCTCGTTTTCCACGCGCTGCTCTCGCCCGGTGACGAATTCGTCGCGGCGAAGAAGCTCTATGGCGGCTCGATCAACCAGTTCTCCAACGCCTTCAAGAGCTTCGGCTGGAACGTCGTCTGGGCCGATCCCGACGATATCGGCTCCTTCGAACGGGCGATCACGCCGAAGACCAAGGCGATCTTTATCGAATCCATCGCCAATCCCGGCGGCATCGTCACCGACATCGCCGCCATCGCCGCCGTCGCCAAGCGGGCCAATGTGCCGCTCATCGTCGACAACACGCTGGCGACGCCCTATCTCGTGAAGCCGTTCGAGCATGGCGCCGACATCGTCGTCCATTCGCTGACCAAGTTCCTCGGCGGCCACGGCAATTCGATCGGCGGCGTCATCGTCGACGGCGGCCGGTTCAACTGGTCGCGCGAGGGGCGCTATCCGAAGCTGTCGCAGCCGCTGCCCGAATATGGCGGCATCGTTCTGGCCGAAAGCTTCGGCAATTTCGCCTTCGCCATCGCCTGCCGCGTGCTCGGCCTGCGCGATCTCGGGCCGGCGCTCGCGCCGCACAGCGCCTTCCTGATCCTCACCGGCATCGAGACGCTGCCGCTGCGCATGCAGCGCCATTCCGACAATGCGCTCGCCGTCGCCGAATTCCTGGCCGACCATCCGGCCGTCTCCTGGGTCAGCTATGCAGGCCTGCCGGGCGACCGCTATCACAATCTCGCCCGCCGCTATGCGCCGAAGGGCGCCGGCGCCGTGCTCACCTTCGGGCTCGCCGGCGGCTATGACGCGGGCATCAAGCTCGTCTCCTCGGTGAAGCTCTTCTCGCATCTCGCCAATATCGGCGACACGCGCTCGCTGATCATCCACCCGGCCTCGACGACGCATCGCCAGCTGACCGACGCGCAGAAGGTGGCCGCCGGCGCCGGCCCGGACACCGTCCGCCTCTCGGTCGGCATCGAGGACAAGGAAGACATCATCGCCGACCTGCAGCAGGCGCTGGGATAAGGCTCGCTGGCACCCTCTCCCGCAAGCGGGAGAGGGCAAAGGCAGGCTCAGGCCGCCTGGCCGGCTGCCCAGCCGGAGGCCCAGGCCCACTGGAAATTGTAGCCGCCGAGCCAGCCGGTGACATCGACGACCTCGCCGACGAAGAAGAGGCCCGGCACGCGCTTGGCCATCATCGTCTTCTGGTCAAGCTCGCCGGTGTCGACGCCGCCGACGGTGACCTCCGCGGTGCGGTAGCCTTCCGAACCGTTCGGGCGGAGCATCCAGCCGTTCACCGTCGTATCGATCGCGGCCAGCACCGCGTCGCTGCAATCGGCGAGACGGGGCCGCGCTCCCGCCTCATCGGCGACGAACTGCGCGAGCCGCTTCGGCAGCATCCCGCCGAGCAGCGTCGCGGGGGCCTGCCGCCCGTTGGTCGCCCGCGCCTCGCGGAGCCGCGCCAAGAGGTCGACCGATGGCGCGAGGGCGACGCGGATGGGCTCGCCCGGTTTCCAGAAGGACGAGATCTGGAGGATCGCCGGGCCTGAAAGGCCGCGATGGGTGAAGAGCAGCGCCTCGTCGAACGCCGTCTTGCCGAAGCTCGCCCTGCCCTCGACCGAAAGCCCGGCCAGCGGCGCGGTCTTCTCGAGAAGCGCCGGCTCAAAGGTCAGCGGCACGAGACCCGGCCGGGTCGGCAGGACGGTGAGGCCGAACTGGCGGGCGATGCGATAGCCGAATTCACTGGCGCCCATCTTGGGGATCGACAGCCCGCCGGTCGCGACCACGAGCGACTGAGCCTCGACGGGACCGTCAGGCAGCAGGACGCGGAAGCCGTCCGGCCCGTGCACGACGGCGGTGACGGGCGTCGCAAGGCGGAGCGTGACGCCGCCCATCGCCATTTCGGCGACCAGCATCTCGACGATCTGCTTCGCCGAGCCATCGCAGAAGAGCTGCCCGAGCTTCTTCTCGTGCCAGGCGATGCGGTGGCGGTCCACCATCGCGATGAAGTCGCGCGGCGTGTAGCGCTTCAGAGCCGAGATGGCGAAGCGCGGATTGGCGGAGAGGAAGTTGGCCGGCGCGGCGCCAAGATTGGTGAAATTGCAGCGACCGCCGCCGGAGATGCGGATCTTCTCGCCCGGCGCGCGGGCGTGATCGACCACGAGCACGCTGCGGCCACGCCGTCCGGCCTCCGCCGCGGCCATCATGCCGGCGGCGCCGGCGCCGATGACGACGACGTCGAAACGGCTCACGCAGCCCGCTCCGCCGCGAAGATGCGCGCGATTCCGGCCTCGTCGAGGATGCGATAGGCGCCCGGATCGAGATCGGCCGGCAGGTCGAGGCCGCCGACGCGGTCGCGATGCAGCGCATCGACATGGTTGCCGAGCGCGGCGAACATGCGGCGCACCTGATGGTAGCGGCCCTCGTTCAGTATCACGAACACCTCGGTTGGCCCGACGACCTCCATCGCGACGGGAAGCAGCGGCTTCTCCTCGCCCTCCAGCATCAGCGTCCCGGACGCCAGCGCCGCCCCTTCACCGCCCGAAAGCGGGCGAGCCAGATGGACATGGTAGCGCTTCGGCACATGGCTCTTCGGCGCGATGATCCGGTGCAGCAGCGCGCCGTCGTCGGTGAGGAGGATGAGGCCCGAGGTCTCCTTGTCGAGCCGGCCGACGGTGGAGAGCGCCGGATCGCGCCGCCGCCAGCGCTCGGGGAGCAGGCCGTAGATCAGCGGCCCGGCATCCTTCTGCGAGCAGGTGACGCCGACCGGCTTGTTGAGCATCAGGACGAGGCCGGGCGGCGGATCGAGCGGCGCATCGGCGACGGTCATGCGCGTAACGAGGTCCGGCTTCAAATAGATGCGCTGCGCCGGATCGGTCTCCGCCTCGCCGTCGAGGATCACCCGGCCGCCCTCGATGAGCGCCTGCACCTCACGGCGCGAGCCATAGCCGAGATTGGCGAGGAGCTTGTCGAGCCGCGCCGTCGGGATCTTTTGCGTCATCGGATGGCCTCGACGAGCTTGTAGCCCTCGCTGCCGCCATCGCCGAGCGGGCGGACCTGCGCGAAGGCCTCCGTGAGCACGCCCTCATAGGGAAGATGCAGATTGGCGGTGAGATAGAGCCGGCCGCCGCGGCGGAGCGACTGCGCGGCGCGGCGGATGAAGGTCTGGCCGAGCTGTCGATCCTCGACGCCGCCATCATGGAAGGGCGGGTTCATGACGATGAAGTCGAGCCCCTCCGGCAGGTCGCGGGCGGTCCGCACATCCGCCCACAGGAAGGCGGCGCGCGGATCGACGACATTGTGCTCGGCACACTCGACCGCGCGGCGGTCGATATCGACGAGGAGAAGCGAGGTGACCAGCGGCGAGGTCAGCACCGCGCGGGCGAGGACGCCGATGCCACAGCCGAAATCCGCGCCGCGCCCCGAGACGACCGGCAGCGTGTCGATCAGCTGGCGCGTCGCCGGATCGACGCGGTCGAAGGCGAAGATGCCGGGCTGCGACCAGAGGCCGAGTTCCGGAATGATGCGCGGCTTGCCGGCCTCGATCGCCGCTTCGATGCCGGTGAGCGGGCGATCCTTGCGGACGGTGGCGATGCGGTGATGGCGTCGCGGCGCGGCCTCGGCTTCGAGCCCGAAGGCTTCGAGTTCGGCGGCGAGGCGGCTGCCGCCCTTGCGGATCGGCGCCATGACGGTGAGTTCACCGCCCTCGGTGAGCGCCTTGAGCCCAAGCGCCAGGGCATGGCCGCGCTCGGCCGTGCCGGGCGGCGCCAGCATCACGAGCGAGGCGAGGCTTCCCGTCGCATCCTCGAGCCGCGACGCGCCCGGCACCAGCGGCGAAAACTGGACCGCGCCCCGTGGAACCTCCGCGAGGTCCGGTGGCGGAACGCCGTAGACGCCGTGCTGCTGCTGCTCTTCTGCCATGCCCGATCCTGCCGTGAACGCGCGTTCCTACAGGCGAAGTCGCCGCCGCGAAAGAGTTTTGGCTTTACGCGCCGCCGCGCGCCTCAGTATGGAGGGCACGCCGGAGACAGAACGCCCCATGCGCCCCGACATCCTCAACCCGCTCTTTCGCGACGTGACGAGCCTTGCCGGGGTCGGTCCGAAAGTCGGCGAGGCGATCGGCCGCCTGCTCGGGACCGATGAAGGCGCCGGCCTGCCGCGCGTCGTCGACCTCCTGTTCCATCTGCCGACGGCGATCGTCGACCGCCGCAACCAGCCGGGAGTCGCCCGCTCGCCCGAAGGCGCGATCGTGACGCTCGAGCTTCGCATCGACCGGCATGTGCCGCCGCCGCCGGGAAACCGCAAGCAGCCCTACCGGGTCTTCGCCGACGACGACAGCGGCGAGATCGCGCTCGTCTTCTTCCATGCCGAGACCGCCTTCCTCGAACGCATGATGCCGGTCGGCGCGACCCGCTATGTCAGCGGCCGCGTCGAATGGTTCAACGGCCGGCCGCAGATGGTCCATCCCGACCGTGTCGTCGACCGCGAGGCGTTCGAGAAGCTGCCGATGGTCGAGCCGGTCTATCCGATGACGGCCGGCCTCGCCCGCAAGACGCTCGCCCGCGCCGTGCAGGGCGCGCTGGAGGTGGTGCCGGCATTCAGCGAGTGGATGGACGCACCTCTGCTTGCGCAGCGCAAGTGGCCGGCTTTTGCGCCGGCGCTGCGGGCCGCGCATTCGCCCTCGGCCGAAGCGGATCTAGCGCCCGAGAGCCCGCATCTCTCGCGCCTCGCCTATGACGAAATCCTGGCGAGCCAGCTGGCGCTGGCGCTGACCCGCGCCAATCTCCGCCGCGCCTCGGGCTTCGCCCGCCAGGGCGACGGGCGCATGCGAAAGGCGATCACGGCCGCCCTGCCCTTCAGCCTGACGGGCAGCCAGCAGCAGGCCATCGCCGAGATCGAGGCCGATCTCGCGGCGCCCGACCGCATGCTGCGGCTGCTTCAGGGCGATGTCGGCTCCGGCAAGACGCTCGTGGCGCTGATGGCCGCGGCGACCGTCGTGGAGGCGGGGTCGCAGGCGGCACTGATGGCGCCGACCGAGCTGCTGGCGCGCCAGCATGCCAAGACGCTCGCGCCGCTCGCCGCCGCAGCCGGCATGCGGCTCGCCGTTCTGACGGGGCGCGAGAAGGGCCGCGAGCGGCAGGCGATCCTCGATGCGCTCGCCGATGGCTCGCTCGACCTGGTCGTCGGGACGCATGCGGTCTTCCAGGCCGGGGTCGAATTCCGCGATCTCGGCCTCGCCATCGTCGACGAGCAGCACCGTTTCGGCGTGCACCAGCGCCTCGCGCTCGCCGGCAAGGGCTCGGCGACGGATATCCTGGTGATGACCGCGACCCCGATCCCGCGCACGCTCGTCCTCGCCGCCTTCGGCGACATGGATGTCTCGCGGCTGACGGAGAAGCCCGCCGGCAGGAAGCCGATCGAGACGCGGACCATTCCGCTCGAAAGGCTCGACGAGGTGGTCGGGCGCATCGGCTCGGCGATCGCCGCCGGCGCCAAGGCCTATTGGGTCTGCCCGCTGGTCGAGGAATCGGAAGAGGTCGACGCCGCGGCGGCGGCGGCCCGCTTCGCCGAACTCCGATCGGCGCTCGGACCCATGGTCGGGCTCGTGCACGGGCGGATGAAGGCGGCCGAGAAGGACGCGGCGATGCTCGCCTTCCAGCGCGGCGAGACCCGGCTCCTCGTCGCGACGACCGTGATCGAGGTCGGCGTCGACGTGCCGGATGCGACGATCATGGTCATCGAGCATGCCGAGCGCTTTGGTCTCGCGCAGCTCCACCAGCTTCGCGGCCGCGTCGGGCGCGGCGCGGGCGCGTCGACCTGCCTGCTGCTCTATCGCGGACCGCTCGGCGAGACCGCGCATGACCGGCTGGCGATCATGCGCGAGACGGAAGACGGCTTCCGCATCGCCGAGGAGGACCTGCGCCTCCGCGGCGAGGGCGACCTGCTCGGCACCAAGCAATCCGGCGTGCCCGGCTTCCGCATCGCGAGCTTCGAGAAGCATGGCGCGCTGTTCGAGATCGCGCGGCAGGACGCGCGGATGACCGTCGAGCGTGACCCCGGCCTCGAAAGCGAGCGCGGGCAGGCGCTGCGGCTCCTGCTCTATCTCTTCGGCCGCGATGCCGCGATCCGCCTGCTCCGCGCGGGCTGAACTGTCTCGCAACTGCCGTGTTTCGGCGCTAGTTGGGGGACCCCCTCGTCCGAAAGCGTCCATGCCCCTCCCCACGACACCCGAACGCCTGATGATCCGGCTGCGCGCGCTGCTCAGGTCGAGCGAGCCGACGCTGCTCGGCTTCGCGGCGCTGATCGGCATCCTGTCGGGCGTCGTGGTCGTCGTCATCGCCTCGATCACGCAGGGCCTGCATGTCCTGCTCTACGGCATCGACCCGGACGAGAAGCTGAGCGCCACGGCGGTGATCGACTGGTGGCATGCCGCGATTCCGGTGGCGGGCGGCGCCCTGCTCGGCCTCGTCATCTACATCTTCCGCAACCGCCGGCGCCTGATCGTTGACCCGATCGAAGCCAATGCGCTGCATGGCGGCCAGATGTCGCTCGGCGATAGCCTTCGCGTCGGGTTGGAGAACACGATCTCCAACGGCTTCGGCGCCTCGGTCGGGCTGGAGGCGGGCTATACACAGGTCGCGAGCGGCATCGCCTCGACGCTCGGCGCGCGGTTCGGCCTCCGCCGCACCGATCTCCGCCTGATGGTCGGCTGCGGCTCGGCGGGGGCGATCGCGGCGGCGTTCGGCGGCCCGCTCACCGGCGCCTTCTACGCCTTCGAGCTCATCATCGGCGTCTACTCGGTCGCCAATGTGGCGCCGGTGCTGATCGCCGCGCTGGCCGGCTATCTCGTGTCGAGGGCGCTCGGCCTCGAAGCGCATATCATCACGATCAGCGACGGCATCCAGGTCGATGCCGGGCATTATCCGCCCTATCTGGCGCTCGGCCTGCTGCTTGGCCTGCTCGCGATCGGTATGATGCGGCTCATCACGCTCGTGGAGCGCGGCTTCCAGACGAGCCGCCTGCCCCGCTATTTTCGGCCGGCGGTCGGCGGCGTCGCCGTGGGAGCGCTGGCGCTCATCACGCCGCAGGCGCTCTCCGGCGGCCATGGCGCGCTCTATCTCAACCTCGCCACGACGCCGGCGCTGGGGACGCTGATCATCGTCATCCTCGCCAAGATCGCGGCGACCTCGGCTTCGGTCGGCTCGGGATTTCGCGGCGGCCTCTTCTTCGCCTCGCTCTTTCTCGGCGTCCTCGCCGGCCGGCTCTACGGCGTGTCGCTGGAAATGCTCTTCCCGGGCCTCGCCCTCGACCCGACGGTCACCGCCGTCGTCGGCATGAGCGCGCTCGCGGTCGGCGTCATCGGCGGGCCGCTGACCATGACCTTCCTGGCGCTTGAGGCGACCCGCGACCTGCAATTGACTGGGATCGTGCTCGCCGCCTCGATCCTCTCGACGATCACCGTGCGGCAGCTCTTCGGCTATTCGTTCTCGACCTGGCGACTGCATCTGCGCGGCGAGACGATCCGCGGCGCACAGGACATCGGCTGGCTGCGCGATCTCACTGTCGGCCGCATGATGCGCACCGATGTCCGGCCGATCGTCGCGACCATGCGGCTCGATGCCTTCCGCAGCCTCTATCCGCTTGGCTCGGCGCAGCGGGTCGTCGCCACCGATGCCAATGGCGCCTATGCCGGCATCGTGCTCATCGCCGACGCGCATGCGACGGCGGAAGCGGGAGACGGGACGGTGGCGCCGCTCTGCCGCTATCAAGGCAGCGTGCTGTTGCCGGACATGACGGCGCGCGAGGCGGCCGCCCTCTTCGACGCGGCAGAGAGCGAAGAGCTGGCGGTGGTCGACGATCTCGACCACAAGCAGGTCATAGGCCTCCTGACGGAGGCGCATCTCCTGCGCCGCTATGCGGAAGAACTCGACAAGGCCCGGCGCTCGCTCTCGGGCGAAAGCTGACCCCTTGATCAGCTTCCCGGCAGCCGTTGCGCCTGCGCGCGGACCCGTTCAGGATCGTATTCCGGCACCACGAGGCCGGCGGAGAGGACGATCTTCGCCGCCTCCTCGACCGTCATGTCGAGCTCGATCAGTTCCTTGCGCTTCACGAACAGCATGAAGCCGGCGGTCGGCGCCGGGACGGGCGGCAGGAACACCGTCACCCACTCCTCGCCATCCTCACCGATGCGCTGGCGGATCTCGCCGCGCGTGTCGTTGGCGATGAAGACGATCGCCCAGACGCCCTTATAGGGAAATTCCATCAGAGCCGTCTTGTGGAAGGACTTGCTTTTCGAGGAGAGGATCGTCTCGAAGAGCTGCTTCAATGCGCCATAGAGCGTGCGCACCAGCGGCGTCCGGCCGACCAGCCGCTCGCCGAAGCCGACCAGCGCGCGGCCGACGAAATTCGCCGTCAGGAAGCCGAGCAGCGTCAGCGCCACGACCGCGACCGCGACGCCGAAGCCGGGCACCGAGAAGGGAAGATAGCCGTCGGGGCTGTATTCGCGCGGGATGATCGGCTTCACCCAGCCGTCGATCCATTTGATCAGCGACCATGTCAGATAGATCGTGATCGAGATCGGCGCGGCGATCACGAGCCCGGTGAGGAAGTAGTTCCGCAGCCGTGCGACCAGCCGTCGGCCCGGCGGCTCGCGCGTGGCGGAAATCGGGGGCTCTTCGAGGCTCATGCCGTCTCCTTGCGACAGGAAATCGGACTGTCGCACAGCATTATGACGGCTTGGAAAAGGATCGCCAGCCTCGTTGGCAGGCAAAGGGCGGCGCGTCCTGCGCCACGCCGCCGTCCCGGCGCTACTCGACGGTCACCGACTTTGCGAGGTTGCGCGGCTGGTCGACATCCGTGCCCATGAAGACGGCGGTGTGATAGGCGAGGAGCTGGACCGGGATCGAGTAGACGAGCGGCGTCACGCTCGCGGGCATCTCGGGCAGGATGATGGTCGCGGCGGCGTCGATCGCGGCCGCCTCGGCGCCCTTGTGGTCGGTCACGAGGATGATCCGCCCGCCGCGCGCGGCGACCTCCTGCATGTTGGAGACGGTCTTTTCGAAGACGCGGTCGAAGGGCGCGATGACGACGACCGGCATCTCCTCGTCGATCAGCGCGATGGGGCCATGCTTCAGCTCGCCGGCGGCATAGCCCTCGGCGTGGATATAGGAAATCTCCTTCAGCTTCAGCGCGCCTTCCAGCGCGATCGGGTAGCTGGTGCCCCGACCGAGATAGAGGCAGTGCTTGACCCTGGCGAGGTCGCGCGCCAGCGCCTCGATCTGGCCCTCGAGCCGCAGCGCCTCGTGCATCAGGCGCGGCACCTCGCTGAAGGCGCCGACGAGCCGCGCCTCTTCGGCCGCGTCGATCGCACCCCGCGCCCGGCCGGCGGCGATCGCCGTCGCGGCCAGCACGGCGAGCTGCGCGGTGAAGGCCTTGGTCGAGGCGACGCCGATCTCGGGTCCGGCGAGGAGCGGCAGCACGACATCCGCCTCGCGGGCGATGGTCGATTCGCGCACATTGACGACGGCGGCGATGCGCTGGCCCTCGCCGCGCGCATAGCGGAGCGAGGCGAGCGTATCGGCCGTCTCGCCCGACTGGGAGATGACGATCGCGAGGCCATCCTTCGACAGCGGCTGCTCGCGGTAGCGGAACTCGGACGCGATATCGATATCGACCGGCAGGCGGGCGAAGCGTTCGAACCAGTATTTGGCGACGAAGCCGGCATAGAAGGCCGTGCCGCAGGCGGTGATCGAGAGGCGGTCGACCCGCGCGAAGTCGATGCCTTCCGGCGGTCGGGCGCGGCCGTCCGCGAGGTCGAGGTAATGGGCGAGCGTGCGGCCGGCGACCTCGGGCTGCTCGTGGATCTCCTTCACCATGAAATGGCGATGGTTGCCCTTGTCGGCGACATAGGTGTTGCCATGGGTGCGGGTCAGCGCCCGCTCGACCACGCGGCCGGTCTCGTCATGGACGACCGCGCCGGCGCGGGTCACGACCGCGACGTCGCCCTCGTCGAGATAGGTGATCTCGTCGGTGAAGGGCCCGAGGGCGATGCCGTCCGAGCCGAGGAACATCTCGCCCGAGCCCCAGCCGATGGCGAGCGGGCTGCCGCGTCGGGCGCCGATGACAAGGTCGTCCTCGCCCTCGAAGAGAAAGGCCAGCGCGAAGGCGCCGCGCACTCGTGCCAGCGCCGCCTGCACGGCGGCGAGCGGCGTCATGCCGCCCTCGAGATTGAGCGTCACGAGATGCGCGATGACCTCGGTGTCGGTATCGGAGGCGAAGACGCGGCCGGCGGCTTCGAGCTCCAGCCGCAGCTCGCGGAAATTCTCGAAGATGCCGTTATGGACGACGGCGACGCGTTCGGTGAGATGCGGATGGGCGTTGCGCTCTGATGGAACGCCATGCGTCGCCCAGCGGGTATGGCCGATGCCGGAGCGGCCGGTCTTGCGGTTGCCGGCGAGCTTCGCCTCGAGATTGCGCAGCTTGCCCTCGGCGCGGAGGCTCGCGAGGTGGCCGCCCTCGATGACAGCGATGCCGGCCGAGTCATAGCCGCGATATTCGAGCCGCTTCAGCCCGTCGACGAGCAGCGGCGCGACGGGCGTCTGGCCCAGGATGCCGATGATGCCGCACATGCGCGTCCCCCTTCGTGCCGACCGGCGAACGACGCCGATTTTCACAACGTGATGGACGAGCCCTTAATTTTCCTCTGCAAGGCGAGGAAATCACTTCCTGTTTCGCGTTTTCATGGCGCCGTCAGACGCGCCTCCGCGGCGTCGCGGCCTTGGCGGCGCGGAAGCGGGCCGCCCAGCCCGGCTTCTCGACCTGCCGGGAGCGGCCGAGCGCGAGCGCATCCGGCGCCACGTCCTCGGTGACGACGCTGCCCGAGCCGACATAGGCGCCGTCGCCAATCGTGACCGGCGCCACCAGCGAAGAGTTGGAGCCGATGAAGGCGCCCTCGCCGATGATCGTCTTTGCCTTGTCGTAGCCGTCGTAATTGCACGTGACGGTGCCGGCGCCGATATTGGCCTCCGCGCCGACGCTGGCATCGCCGATATAGGTCAAGTGGCTCACCTTGGCGCCGGCGCCGATCGCGGCGTTCTTCACCTCGACGAAATTGCCGACCTTGGACTCGGGGCCGATATCGGCGCCCGGACGCAGCCGCGCGAACGGCCCGATCGCGGCGCCGGGACCGACGCGCGCGCCCTCGAGATGCGAAAAGGCGTGGATGACGGCGCCCGTCTCGACGCTGACGCCGGAGCCGAACACGACATTCGGCTCGATGGTGACGTCCTGCTCGACCTTCGTGTCGTGCGAGAAGAACACCGTCTCCGGCGCGATGAGCGTGACGCCCGCGAGCATGGCGGCGCGGCGCCTGCGCTGCTGCCAGATCGCCTCGACGGCGGCGAGTTCGGCGCGGGTGTTGACGCCCGCGACCTCGTCGGCGTCGGTCTCGATCGCGACGACGGAAAGGCCGTCGGCATGGGCGATGCCGACCGCGTCGGTGAGGTAGAATTCGCCCTTGGCATTGGCGTTGCCGATCCGTTCCAGAAGCGCGACGAGGCCGGCGCCGGCAAAGGCCATCAGCCCGGCATTGCAGAGGCCGATCCGCCGTTCCTCGGGGGAGGCGTCCTTCTCCTCGCGGATGGCGACGAGGCGGCCGTCTTCGACGAGGAGGCGGCCGTAGCCGGTTGGATCGGCCGGGCGGAAGCCGAGCACGACCACCGCTGCGCCCTCGGCGATCTCGGCGCGCAGGCGGGCAAGCGTCCCGGCGGTCACCAGCGGCGTGTCGCCATAGAGGACGAGAACGTCGTCGGCGGTTTCAGCCAGGGCCTCGCGCGCGGCGAGCACGGCATGGGCGGTGCCTCGCCGCTCGACCTGCTCGTAGAGCGCGGCTCCGGCGCTGCGCTTGGCGACGAAGCTCTTCACCGCCTCGGCGCCGCTGCCGACGACCACGGCGAAGCGGCCGATGCCGGCGCTTTCGGCCGCGTTCAGCACATGGCCGAGCATCGGCAGGCCGGCAACCTTGTGCATGACCTTGGGCAGGCTGGAGCGCATCCGCGTCCCCTCGCCGGCTGCGAGCACAATGGCGAGCGAAGTGCGTTCGGTCATAGCTGTCCCTCCGATGCAGCGGCCAGCTTTGCGCGATCCGGCCGTGGCCGGTCAAGTCAGCCGATCTGCTGCAGCTGCGGGAAGGTCTCGAGCAGGAAGAAGGAGAGCCGCGACATCTGGCCGGTCAGGAACATGAGGCCGGCGAGAACGAGAAAGGCGCCCATCGCCTTCTCGACCTTGGGCAGATGGCGGCGGAAGCGGCCGAGCGCCTCCACGAGATGCTCGGCGAAGAAGGCGACCAGCAGGAAGGGGATGCCGAGGCCGAGCGAATAGATGGCGAGGAGGCCGGCACCGCGGGCGACGGTATCGGTCGAGCCGGCGACGGCGAGGATCGCGGCGAGGACCGGTCCGATGCAGGGCGTCCAGCCGAAGGCGAAGGCGAGGCCGAGAACATAGGCCCCGGCGAGGCCCGCCGGCTGCTTGTCGACCCTGAGCCGCGCCTCGCGATGCAGGATGCCGATGCGGAACACGCCGAGGAAATGCAGGCCCATCACGATGATGACGACGCCGGCGCCGATCGCGAGCACGTCCTGGTAGCGGGCGATCATGCGCCCGACGACGGAGGCCGTGGCGCCGAGCAGCACGAACACCGTCGAGAAGCCGAGCACGAAGGCGAGCGACGACAGCGTCACCACCCGCCGCACCTCGCTTTCCGCGCGGCGCTGCGTGACTTCTTCCAGCGACAGGCCGGTGACATAGCAGAGATAGGGCGGCACCAGCGGCAGCACGCAGGGCGAGACGAAGGAGAGCAGCCCGGCGATCAGGGCGCCCCAGAGAGTTACATCGGCATTCATCGTCTACGCTTCACCCGCAGAGCCGCGCACAAGGGATCGCCGACGCTTATAGGCCATCGCCGGAGCGAGGCCAGTCACGGAAATGCGAGAGGGATCGCGTCGCCGCCCCGGCTCCCCCTTGGCGCGATGGTCCGCTTCCGATAGATGGCAGAGCATCAGTTCAGCGGAGGGGTGACCGAAATGATCGTGGCCTGCGGCGAAGCGCTCATCGACTTCCTGCCGACCAAGGATGCCGAGGGCCGCGACAGCTACCGGCCGGCGGTCGGCGGCTCGCCCTATAATGTCGCGCTCACCACCGGGCGCCTCGGCGTGCCGACCGGCTTCCTCGGCGGCATCTCGACCGACTTCTTCGGCGACATGCTCGCGGACGAACTGGTGCGCAGCAAGGTCGATCTCAAATATGCCGGCCGTTCGGCGCGCCCGACGACGCTTGCCTTCGTCAGCCTTGCCCATGAAGAGCCGCAATACGCCTTCTTCGACGAGAACACCGCCGGCCGGCTGCATGACCCGGCCGCGCATACGCCGATCGGCGACGAGGTCGAGGCGCTGCATTTCGGCTCCTTCTCGCTGGCGACCGAGCCCTTCGCCTCGCGGCTTGCGCAGGTGATGGACGACAATCGCGGCCGCCGCGTCATCTGCTACGATCCCAATGTCCGCCCGACGCTGATCGCCGACCGCGACACCTTCATGGCGCGGGCCGAGGCCTTCGCCTGCGGCGCCGACATCGTGAAGATCTCGGGCGCCGATCTCGAATGGCTGCATCCGGGCGCCGATCCCGAGGCGATCGCCGAGGGCTGGCTGAAGGGCGGCGCCGGCCTCGTCGTCGTCACGCGCGGCGGCGCGGGCGTCACGGCCTTCACGCGGCAGGGCAAGGTGTTCTCGCCCATCGTTCCGACCACGGTCGTCGACACCGTCGGCGCCGGCGACAGCTTCACGGGCGGCTTCCTCGCGCGGCTGCACGAGAAGGGCCTGCTCGACATCACGCGCCTGCGCACGCTCGACCATCGCGCGCTCAAGGACGCGCTCGATTTTGCCAACCGCGTCGCCTCGATCACCTGCTCGCGCGCCGGCGCCAACCCGCCCTGGCGGAACGAAGTGACGGGCTGAGGCGCGATTTAGTCCCGGGCTTGGGAAGCATCATCGCCTGAGACTGCGCCTTTCTTCACCTCTCCCATGGGGAGAGGTCGGACCGAAGGTCCGGGTGAGGGGAGCGCCCTCTCCGGATAGGCCGTAACCCCTCACCCGCCGCGCCTGCGGCGCGTCGACCTCTCTCTATGGGAGAGGTGAGGTCTCGCTGCTGTCAGTCATCTATCCTACTCATGCCGGAGCGCGTCGATCGGGTCGAGATGGGCGGCGCGGCGGGCCGGCAGGTAGCCGAACAGCATGCCGATCAGCGCCGAGAAGGCGAAGGCGATGGCGATGATCGACGGGCTGACGACGAAGGGCACGCCGAGAAGGCCGATCGCCGCATAGGCGAGGCCGAGGCCAAGCAGGATGCCGACCGTGCCGCCGAAGAGCGAGAGCACGACGGCCTCGACGAGGAACTGCGACAGGACCTGCGATTCGAGCGCGCCGATGGCGAGGCGGATGCCGATCTCGCGCGTCCGCTCGGTGACCGAGACCAGCATGATGTTCATGATGCCGATGCCGCCGACGAGGAAGCTGACGGCGGCGACCGCGCCGAGCAGGCCGGTCAGGAGCTGCGTCGTGCCGGCGACCGTCTCCAGCATCTGCGTCATGTCGTTGACGGAGAAGTCGTCCTCCTTGCCGGCGACGATGCCGCGCCGCTCGCGCAGCAGCCGCTCGAGATCGCCCTGAACCTTCGAGGTGGCGACGCCGTCGCGCGCCGAGACGAGGATGGTGCCGATATCGGTCGAGCCGGTGATGCGCCGCTGCACGGCGCGGAGCGGCATCAGGACGGTGTCGTCCTGGTCGGAGCCCATGCCGGACTGGCCCTTCTTGACGAGAAGGCCGACGACCTCGCACGGCACGGTTCCGACGCGCAGCGGCTGGCCGATCGGGTCGGTCGCGCCGAAGAGCTTCACCCGCACCGTCTCGCCGATGATGCAGACGGCGCGGCCGCTGCGCTCCTCCGTCTCGAGGAAGCTGCGCCCCGCCGCGAGGTCCCAGTCGAGCGCCAGGAGATAGTCATCGGAGGTCCCGACGACGCTGCTCGTCCGGCTTTCGCCGCCGAAGATCACGGTGGACGAACTCTGCACGACCGGCGCGACGGCGCGGATGCCCGGCACCTGCTGCTCGATGGCCGCGACGTCGCGGGCGTTGAAGGATTTCGCCGTGGTGCTCGCCCGGCCCGGACCGAACTGGCCGGGACGCACGAACAGCATGTTGCTGCCGAGCTTCGCGATGTCGGCCGTGACCTTGGCGGTGGTGCCGTTGCCGATCGTCACCATGGCGATGACCGCGGCGACGCCGATGACGATGCCGAGCACCGTCAGGAAGGAGCGCATCGGATTGCGGCGGATGGTGCGGAGCGCGAGCTTCAGCGATTCCGCGAGCATCAGACCGCCTCCCCCGCATCCACGGGAAGTGGAGCCGCGGCCGAATCGCGCTCGATGCGGCCGTCGACGAAGCGGATCGTCCGCTCGGCAAAGGCGGCTATGTCGGGCTCGTGCGTCACCATGATCACCGTGATGCCCTGCTCGCGGTTGAGAGCCGTCACGAGGCGCATGATCTCCTCGCTGGTCTTGGTATCGAGATTGCCGGTCGGCTCGTCGGCGAGGAGCACGGCCGGCTCGGTGACAATGGCGCGCGCGATCGCGACGCGCTGCTGCTGGCCGCCGGAGAGCTCGCCGGGCGTGTGCCCCGCCCTGCCCTCCAGTCCGACCCGCGCCAGCGCCGCCAGGGCGAGCCTGCGCCGCTCGGCGGTGCCGAGGCCGCGATAGACGAGCGGCAGCTCGACATTCTCGACCGCCGAGGTGCGCGCGAGCAGGTTGAAGCCCTGGAAGACGAAGCCGAGGCGATGACGGCGCAGCAGCGTCAGCTGGTTGCGCGACAGCGTCGTGGTCGGAACGCCCTCGAAGAAGTATTCGCCCGATGTCGGCCGGTCGAGGCAGCCGATGATGTTCATGGTCGTCGACTTGCCCGAGCCGGACGGTCCCATGATGGCGACGAACTCGCCGCGCGCGATGGAGAAGCTGGCGCCGTCGAGCGCCTTCACGCGGGCGTCGCCGCTGCCATAGACCTTCGAGACCTCACGAAATTCGATCTCCGGGACCGTCATTTCGCCGGCGCCGCGTCGGTGACGACCTGATCGCCGGCCTTGAGGCCACCGCCCTTCACCTCGGTGTTGACGCCGTCGGTCGCGCCGATCTCGATCGTCACCGGTGCCGGGACACCGTCGTGGAGCACATAGACGGTGCGCCCGTTGCCGGTCGGCTCGGCCTTGGTGATCGCGCCCATGCGCGGCGCGGAGAAGAGCCCGAAGGCACGCGCGTCGCCGCCCGTCGCCGGCGGCACATAGCGAAGCGCCGCATTGGGGATCAGCGTCGCGTCCTTTTCCTGCTGGACGACGATATCCGCCGTTGCCGTCATGCCGGGGCGCAGCAGGAGCTTCGCGTTGTCGACCGTGAGCGTCGCCTTGTAGGTGACGACATTGTTGGTCGTCTCCGAGACGAAGCGGATATCCTTGATGGCGGCCGGGAAGGTCTGGTCGGGATAGGCATCGACCGAGAAGGTCGCCGCCTGGCCGACGGCCGTCTTGCCGACATCGGCCTCGTCGACATCGACCTGAAGCTCCATCTGCCGGAGATCGCCGGCAATGACGAACAGCGTTGGCGCGGAGAGCGAGGCGGCCACCGTCGCACCGGGATCGACGCTGCGCGTCAGCACGACTCCATCAATCGGCGAGCGGATCTTCGCCTTGGAGAGATTGGTGCGGGCGAGGCTGAGATCGGCGGTCGCGGCCTGCACATCGGCCTTCGCCGCGGCCTCGGCCGCGACGGCGGAATCGTAGGCCGCCTGCGCCTCGATCAACTCCTGCGAGGACGAGACATTGCGGCCGACCAGCACCTTCTTGTTGGCGAGCGTGCTCTTCGTCGAGGCGATGGTCGCCTGCGCCTTCGCGACATTGGCGGTCGCGGCGGCGAGCTTCGCCTCGGCGCTGGCGACGGCGGCGTCGAGATTGTCGGTCACGAGCTCGGCCAGAACGTCGCCGGCCTTCACCGGGCTGTTGTAGTCGACATTCACCGAACGGATGCGGCCGGAGAGTTCGCTCGAGACATCCACCTTCTCGGTCGGCTGGATCGAGCCGGTCGCGGTGACCGTCACCGTGAGATCGCCGGTCGTGACCGGAGCAGTGGTGAAGCGATAGGCCGCGCCGCCGCCGGACATCATGCTCCAGAGGAGACCGGCGAGCGCGACGACGACGATCACCGCAATGATCGCCACCAGGCGGCGCCGTGGCGCGCGCCGGCCGGCCGGCTCGCCCAGCAGCCGGCCAAGGTCGCCGGATGGGGCGTTCTGCGCCCGTTGTTCGACTGTTGTCCGATGGGTGCCGGCGCCGGTCGCGTCTTCGCTCATCTGCCTCATCTGGGTGCTCTCGCGTCGATAGCCACCCTTGTTTGCGCCGAAGCGCCGGGTCAAATGATGAGTTGTATCAATTCTGGGCCGAGGGTTGCGGTTCTTTCCGGCGATCACGGAAGCATGATCGCCCGCCATGTCACGAAGGCCGACCCGTTGCCGTAGAAGCGGAATGCAACAAGGAAGGCCCTCAGCCGATGCGTGACCGCGCCCTACCCCTGCCCTGGCTCGACCGGCGCGGCAATGTCTCCCTGCTGAAGACGCTGGTCTTCGTCGGCGTGCTGGCGCCCGGCCTCTGGCTGCTCTATCGCGCCGCGGCCGGCAGCATCGGGCCGCGCCCCTATATCGAGATCAATCACCAGACCGGCCTCTGGGCGATCCGCTTGCTGCTGATCTCGCTCGCCGTGACGCCGCTCCGCCATGTCTGGCGCTGGGGCGATCTCATCCAGCTTCGGCGCATGCTCGGTCTCGGCGCCTTCGCCTATGCCGTGATCCATCTCGTCGCCTATGCCGGCGATCTCGGCTGGGATTTGGCCAAGGTCGTGTCGGAGATCATCGCCCGGCCCTATCTCACGATCGGCTTCGTCGCTGTCATCATGCTGCTGCCGCTCGCGGTCACGTCCACCGACGGCATGATGCGGCGCATGGGCGGCATCGAGTGGCGGGCCCTGCACCGGCTTGTCTATCCGGTTGCTGCCCTCGCAACGGTCCACTTCTTCCTGCAATCGAAGCTCGGCGTCACGGAGCCGATCGTGATGGCGGCGCTCGCCTGCTGGCTCGGGCTCTGGCGGCTGCTGGCGGCGCGGATCGGCGAGCAGAAGGCCGGCTCGCTGGCCGCGACCGTCATCCTGGCGGCGGTCATCGTCGTCGCGACCGGGCTCGGCGAGGCGCTCTACTACTATCTCAAGGTCGGCGCGCCGTTCTCGCGGGTGCTGCCGACCAATTTCGCCTGGAAGACGAGCCTCCGCCCGGCCTGGATCGTCCTCGGCATTGCGCTCGTTGTGATCGCCGTCGCGGCGATCCGCATCCCGATCGCCGCGCGGAAACCCGCGCGCCGCGCTCAGGCCGGCGTCGCAGCGAAGCCCGCCTCCGGCGTCTCGCAGCGGCAGGGGAAAGCGGCGTAGCGCTCGACGCTGTAGGGCTTCGCCGAAAGGCTGCGGCAGAAGCTCGTCACCGCCTCCTCGAGACGCTCCGCCACGGCCATGTCGGCCTGGTTGAGCGAGGCGATCGTCTCGCGCGCCGCCTCGGCCTTGCCGGCCAACGCCGCCATGTCGGACGCGAGATGGCGCCCGTCTCGGACGATGAAGCGGCCGTCGACCATGACATGGCGCACGGCGGTCGCGTCCTCGACCAGCACGAGCTGGTTTGAGGGGTCGTTGACCGGCATCCAGTTCGGATGGTCGAGCGTCAGGAAGACGATGTCGGCGCGCTTGCCGGGCTCGATGGCGCCGACATGGGAGAAGCCGGTCAGCCGCGCACCGCCCGCCGTTGCCGCCGCGATCACCTCGGGCGCGGAGAGCCACAGCCGGTGGTCGGGCTGGCGGACACAGGAGACCTGCTGCGCAGCGCGCATCGCCTCATACATGTTCTGATTGTCGGACGAGGTGGCGCCGTCGGTGCCGATACCGAGATTGACGCCGAGCTCCAGCATGCGGCGCGAATCCGCGATGCCGGCGCCGAGCCGCATATTGCTGCCCGCATTGTGCGAGACCGAGGCGCCATGATCGGCGAGGCGGCGCATGTCGTCGTCATCGAGCCAGACGCCATGCGCGACGGAGAAATGTGGGCCGATCAGTCCGAGCTCGTCGATATGGGCGACCATCGACTTGCCCCAGAACTCCTTGGCCGCCAGCACCTGGACCTTGGATTCGCCGACATGGCTCTGCATCACCGTGTCGTAGTCGCGCACGAGGCGGTCCGAGCCGCGCATCAGCGCATCGGAGCAATGGGTCGGGATGGTCGGCGCGACGCCGAGCTTCACATGGTCGCGGTCATGCGGCCAGGCGGCCAGCGCCTCGCCCATCAGCCGCAGCACCTCGTCGGTCGCATCGGCGGCGTCGATCACAGAGAGGCGCTGCAGATCCGCCGGCAGGCTTTCGACGAGGCCGGGAATGGCGCGATAGAAGCTGATATCGGACAGCATCGGCGCCATGACGGCGCGGATGCCGGCGTCGCGATAGGCCTGGCCCATCGCGATCAGCTCTTCCGTCGTCGCCACCGGCACGCCGAAGGTCAGGTCATAGGCGACCGTGCAGCCCTTCAGGGCCATCTCGACGGCGCCGAGATAGGTGTTGAGATATTTGATCTCGGCGCTCTGGTTGCCGAAGCGGCGCGGCGCCGCCATCAGCAGCATTTCGAGATTCCAGCGGTCGAGATAACCGCGCGTCAGCGCCCCGCTGCCATGGGTGTGGGAATTGATCAGTCCCGGATGCATGAGGTGGCGCGACGCGTCGACGACCTCGGCCTCGGCCGGCGCCGCAAGGCCCGGCTCGCCGACTTCGAGAATGGCGCCATCCTTGACGAGGATGTCCTTGAACGGCGCCGCGCGGCCCGCGGCATCGAGCAGGCGGCCGCCGCGGATGATGGTGAGATGCGTCATGGGGATCCTGCAACGTCGTGTTCCGACCGATTAGAGCAGGATCAGCGGACGAGAGTAAGAGCCCTCACCCCCCTACCCTCTCCCTCAAGCGGGAGAGGGGGTTTGCCGGTGCCGGATGCAGCATCTCAGGACCATATCCAAGATCGATGCAGGCGCCCCCTCGCCCGCTTGCGGGAGAGGGCCGGGGTGAGGGTCTTCGTAGCTCTCGGGACCTAAATCTCCACCCCGAACGGATAGGCGTGCACGCCGCCATTCGGGTCGGTGACCGTATCGTCGCCGACATAGTCGGGACCGACGGGGACCTTGCCGTAGCCGCCGGGGATGTCGAGGACATAGGTCGGCTGGGCGAGGCCCGAGAGGCGGCCGCGCAACGCGCGCATCAACGCCTGGCCCTCGGCGATCGAGGTGCGGAAATGCGCGGTCCCCGGCGCGAGATCGGCGTGGTGCAGGTAATAGGGCTTCACCCGCGCCTCGACGAAGGCGCGCATCAGCGCGGCCATGGTCTCCGGATCGTCGTTGATGCCCTTCAGGAGCACGCTCTGGCTGACGAGGACGATGCCGGCATCAGCGAGCCGCGCCAGCGCGTCGCGCGCCGCGGGCGTGAATTCGCGCGGATGATTGGCATGCACGGCGACATAGACTGCCTTGCCGGTTGCCGCGAGCGCGCGGACCAGCGCGGCATCGACGCGGCCGGGATCGACGACCGGAATGCGCGAGTGGAAGCGCAGCACCTTCACATGCTCGATGGCGCGGAAGCGCTCCAGGAGCGCCCCGAGCCGGCGCGGCGCCGCCACCAGCGGGTCGCCGCCGGTGAAGATCACCTCCCAGATCGCCGGCCGATCGGCGATATAGGCGAGCGCCGCCGCGAAGGCCTCGTCGCCGAGCAAAGTCGGGCCGCCCGGCCCGACCGTCTCGCGGCGGAAGCAGAAGCGGCAATAGACGGCGCAGGCATGGACGAGCTTCAGCAGCACCCGGTCGGGATAGCGATGGACGAGGCCGGGCAGCGGGCTGTGTGCATCATCGCCGATCGGATCGGCGAGTTCGCCCGGCCGCGTCTCGAGTTCAGCCACGGACGGGATGAACTGCGCGGCGATCGGATCGGCGGGGTCGGCGGCGTCGATCAGCGCCGCGACATCGGGCGTCACCGCGACGGCATAGCGCTCCCCGACCTTCTCAAGCGCCGCCTGGTCAGCCGGCGCGACGAGGCCCGCCTCGACGAGCGCAGCGGCGCTCCTGAGCGTCGGGTGCGGCGCGATCGGGACGATATCGGACGTGGCCGGCTTGGTCATGGCCCTTCTTTCGGTCATCGCGTCGCGGGTGTCCAGACGACGAGATCGAGCCGCGGCGCGCCTGTCGCCAGCATCACCAGCCGGTCGAAGCCGAGCGCGATGCCGGAGGCCTCGGGCATGATCGCAAGCGCCGCGAGGAACTCCTCGTCGAGCGGATAGCGCTCGCCATATATGCGCTCCTTCTCGTCCATGTCGGCGATGAAGCGGCGGCGCTGCTCGGCAGGATCCGTCAGTTCGCCGAAGCCATTGGCGAGTTCGACGCCGCAGGCATAGAGCTCGAAGCGCTCGGCGACGCGAGGATCGCGCGGGCTCCGCCTTGCGAGCGCCGCTTCGGCGATCGGATATTCATCGAGAATGGTCGCGCGGCCGATGCCGAGATGGGGCTCGACGCGTTCGGAGATCACGCGGCTGAAGATGTCGCCCCAGTCGTCGTCGGCGGCAACGCGAAGGCCGGCCTTCTCCGCGGCGGAGGCGAGCGCGCCGCGATCGGTGCCGCCCGAGGCGTCGACCGTCGCGAGGAGATCGATGCCGGCATGGCGGGCGAAAGCGTCGGCGACGCTGAGACGCTCCGGCTCCGCGAACGGATCACAGGTCCGGCCGCGATGGGACAGCACGGACGCGCCGGCGGCCCGCGCCGCCTCGGCGAGCAGCGCGGCGCAATCCGCCATCAGCGCGGTATAGGGCGCGCGGGCGCGGTACCATTCGAGCATCGCGAATTCATTGGCGTGGCGCGGACCGTGCTCGCGGTTCCGGAACACGGGGCTAAGCGTGAAAATGCGCTCCTCGCCGGCCGCGAGCAGCTTCTTGGCCGCAAATTCCGGCGAGGTGTGCAGATAAAGCGTCTCACGCGTCCCGTCCGGGTCGATCCGCTCGGTGGCGAAGGCGGAGAGATGCGTCTCGTTGCCGGGCGAAACCTGCAGGATGGCGCATTCGACCTCGGTGAAGCCCTCGCCGACGAACCATGCGAGGGTCGCCGCCTTGATGCGTCCGCGCGCGAGAAGATGCGGCCGGCGGTCGGCGTGGACATGCGGCGTCCACCAGGGCGAGGCGTGTTCGGTCACTCGGTCAGTCATGGGACGATCCGCGGCAAGGCCGGAGGGGCCGGCGCTTGCCTTTCGCGTTCTCTGCCGCCGAACCGCCGGCGAAGCAAGGCTCCGCGGCGGGTCCGCTGCACTTTGGACTGGCAAGCGCGGGCGGAATCGCTATGTTGCGCGCCATTCGCGCGCCCGTCATCGGCGCGACGCCACTCATGAAGCGCCCCGCGGCGGGTGCCACAGTCAAGGACCGGACACCCGTGAAAGTCATCGCCAGCCAGATCCGCAAGGGCAATATCATCGAGATCGACGGCAAGCTCTATGCCGTGCTGATCGCCGAGAGCTTCCACCCCGGCAAGGGCACGCCGACGACGCAGATCGACATGCGCCGCCTCTCCGACGGCGTGAAGATCTCGAACCGCTACAAGACCACCGAGCAGGTCGAGCGCGCCTTCGTGGAAGACCGGGACTATTCGTACCTGTTCCAGGACGGCGAAGGCTTCACCTTCATGAACACCGAGAACTACGACCAGATCATCGTCTCCAAGGACGTGGTCGGCGACTCGGCGCCCTATCTCCAGGAAGGCATGGTCGTCCGCCTCGCGATCTTCGAGGAACAGGCCGTCTCGATCACCCTGCCGCAGCGCGTGACGCTCGAGGTCGTCGAGACCGAGCCGGTCACCAAGGGCCAGACCGCCTCGGCCTCGTACAAGCCGGCAACGCTCTCGAACGGCGTGCGCACGACCGTTCCGCCGCATATCGAGGCCGGCACGCGCATCGTCGTGATGACCGAGGACGGCTCCTATGTGGAGCGCGCCAAGGACTGATCCGCCGATCATCCGAAGCTTCCGGAAAGACCCCGCTCCGACCCGGCGCGGGGTCTTTTCGTTTGGAGCCCGCCGCGCGGTAACCAAAGAGGACGAACCGCCCGGCCGCCCCCTGCCCGGACGCGTCAAAATGTTGTACTGACGTTAAGCTAGCCTTGAGGATAACGAATTCTTCAGGCGTCGCGCGCATGAACTGGCGGCGACGCATTGCAGCGCCGGCGTGGGGACGGGAAACGCAGCAAATGGGGAGTCATCGCGCGTGACCTGGCGAGCGGCCATCGAGCTGTCGGTCGTGCTGATCCTGACTGGCTGCGTCTATCTGCTCCTCTCAGCGTTCCGTCTCGTTCCCGGCGGCGCCGGTTTCCTGGATACGCGCGGCGAGGTCATCGCCACCACGGCGGTCTTCGCTGGTGCCTCGATCGCGCTCGTCGTGCTGCGCCGCTTCAGCCAGCTGGCATCCCGCCTCGACGAGGCGCTCAACCGCGAGAAGCAGCTCGGCCTTCTCTCGCAGATCGATCCTCTGACGCGCATCCTGAACCGCGCCGCCTTCCTCGCCGAGCTGGAGCGGGCCATCGAACGCCGCCGCGCCGGCGGGACGCCCTTCGCGCTGCTCACCATCGATCTCGACCGCTTCCGCAACGTCAATCACCTGCACGGCCACGGCGTCGGCGACATGCTGCTCGTCGAGGTCGCGCGGCGGCTCGGCACCTTCCAGACGATCGGGACCACCATCGCGCGTCTCGGCGGCGACGAGTTCGGCCTCCTGATCGAGAACGAGACGGTCGTCGACCTGTCGCGCCGCGTTGCCCGGCGGCTGATCGACAGCATCGCGGCGCCTGTCTGGGTGCCGCAGGGCGTGCTCTCGATCGGCGCCACGATCGGCATCGCGACCTCGGAACTCGCCGAATCCAATGCCGAAGACCTCCTGCGCGCGGCGAATATCGCCCTCGGCGAGGCCAAGCAGGGCGGCCGCGGCACCTTCTATTATTTCGAGGCGAGCATGGGCGAGGCGCTGCGCCGGCGCTCGACGCTCGAGACCGATCTCCGCCGCGCCATTTCGTCGGGCGAGATCGTGCCCTTCTACCAGCCGCTCGTGGCGCTGGAGGACGGGCGGCTCACCGGCTTCGAGGTGTTGGCGCGCTGGGATCATCCGCGCTACGGCCTCATCCAGCCGGCGGCGTTCATCCCGATGGCGGAGGAACTCGGACGGGTCGGCGATCTCTTCTACCGCATCCTCGCCAGCGCCTGCGCCGACGCCAAGACCTGGCCGGCGGAGCTGGGCCTCTCGGTCAATGTCTCGCCGACGCAGTTCGCCGAGCCGCAATTCGCCTCACGGATCCTCGCGATCATCGGCAGCGCCGGCCTTGCCCCGCACCGGCTGGAACTCGAGATCACAGAAAACGCCCTGGTCGACGAGGTCGCCTCGGCCAAGCTGATGCTGACCGCGCTGCGCGACGCCGGCGTCGCGGTCGCGCTCGACGATTTCGGCACCGGCTATTCCAGCCTTCGCCATCTGAACGACCTTCCGATAGATCGCCTCAAGATCGACCGCCTGTTCCTCGAAGGCGCGCGGCAGAATATCGAGAACTGGAAGATCGTGCGCGCCATCGTGCAGCTCGCGCATTCGCTCGACATGGAGACGACGGCGGAGGGCATCGAGATCGCCGACGTCGCCGAGATCCTGCGCGATGTCGGCTGCGACATCGGCCAGGGCTATCTGTTCGGGAAGCCGCTCTCCTCGGCCGCCACGGCCGCCTGGCTCAACGATATCCGCCTCGGCCATGTCAGCCTTGGCAATGGCGCGGGGGCGCCGCGGCTGGCCAACTGACCGCCGCGGCCGCCGCTATTTCGGCTCCCAGCTCGTCACGATCTCGCCGGACACCGGATCCTTCGCGTCCTTGAGCGCGATGCCCATCTCGTCGAGCTCGGCCCGGATGCGGTCGGCTTCCTTGAAGTTCTTCACGCGCCGCGCCCCGAGCCGGGCGGCGATGAGCTGGCCGATTTCCTCGACATCGAGACCGAGCGCCTCCGCCTCGCGCAGCTTCAGCGTCTCGTCGAAGGCGGCCGAGGCGTCGTTGCTGATCCGCTCGAACTCGTCGGGATCGATCACGGTGCGGCTCGCGGCGAGGATCGTCGCATCGAGTTCCTCGCGGAGGATCGCGTTGCCTTCCGTGCAGTCGTCGACGAGACGGCCGAAGCCGAGCAGCACCAGCGAGCCGGCAAGCCTGTCCGCCGCCTCGCGGCGCCGCGCCGGGGACGCCGACGATCGGGCCTCCGACGCCAGCCGCCAGATTTCGGCGAGCGCCAACGGCGTGTTGAGATCGTCCTCGAGCGCCTCGATGACGGCGTCGGCCGGCTCACCCTCGACGGCGGCGCGCAGCGCACGGCGCAGATTGTCGATCTCGACCGTCGATTCCGCGAGGCCCTTCTCGGTCCAGTCGATCGGCTGGCGATAGTGAGCCTTCAGCATGGTCAACCGCGCGATCTCGCCCGGGAAGCGCTGGTCGGCCAGCTTCTCCATGACCTCGCGGATGGTGACGAAGTTGCCGAGGCTCTTCGACATCTTCTCGCCTTCGACCTGCAGGAAGCCGTTATGCATCCAGATATTGGCCATCCGATCGCTGCCGAAAGCGCAGCAGGTCTGGGCGATCTCGTTCTCGTGATGCGGGAAGACGAGGTCGATGCCGCCGCCATGGATGTCGAAGACGTTCCTGGTCGGGTCGTCGCAGGAGAGCCCGCCGCCGAAGGGCTCCAGCAGCCGCGCCATGGACATGGCCGAGCACTCGATATGCCATCCGGGCCGCCCACGCCCTTCGACGCCGGCCGGTGACGGCCAGCCGGGCTCTTCATCGCTCGACGGCTTCCACAAGACGAAATCGGTCGCGTCGCGCTTGTAGGGCGCGACATCGACGCGGGCGCCGGCGATCATCTCGTCGAGCGACCGGCGCGCGAGAGCGCCATAGCGCGGCACGCCCGGCAGGCTGTCCATTGCCGCAGGCGAGAAGAGCACATGGCCTTCGGCAACATAGGCGACGCCCTTCTCGACGAGGCGCTCGATCAGCGCCTTCATGGCATTGATATGCTCGGTGGCGCGCGGCTGCTCGGTCGGCTCGAGGCAACCGAGCGCGGCGACATCGGCCTGGAACTGCGCGTTCGTCTTCTCGGTCACGATGCGGATGGCATCGTTGAGCGGCAGGCCGGGATATTCGGCCGCGGCGCGCGCGTTGATCTTGTCGTCGACGTCGGTGATGTTGCGGACATAGACGACATGCCGCGCGCCATAGCGGTGGCGCAGCAGGCGATAGAGCAGATCGAAGACGATCACCGGCCGCGCATTGCCGATATGGGCGAAGTCGTAGACCGTCGGGCCGCAGACATACATCCGCACATGCCGCGGATCGATCGGCACCAGGGTCTCGCGTTCCTTGGTGAGCGTGTTGTGGAGGCGGAGCGTCATCGGATGCCCGGTCTTCTCGCTGCTGCGTTCAGGTTCTTCCGCGCGACAAGGCGCGGATCAGGCGTCGGCCCGGTCAGGCCGCCGGCAAGCCGCAGCAACAGAGGCAATCGAGACGCTTCAGGACCCACATGCGAAGGGTGATGCAGCATTCCGAAAGGGGCGTCAAGACGGCGCGGCGCCTGTGGGCGGCGGGGCCGATGCCTACAATTTTAATCAAATGACAATGAATCCAAACGATATCTGAACGGGCATTTCAGGGCCGGTTCAGCCGCGGTCTGCCAGGGTTCAGCGCATCGACACGGCCCCAGATGGAGTTGCGTATCATGGCTACCCGTTCCTTCTTCGCGATCACGCTGTTCGCCACTCTGGTCGGCATCGGCATGGCCGAATTGGTCCGGCCGTCGCTGCATGACGAAATCCGCGATCCGCGCGGCTCCATGATCGGCCTCTGCGTCAATGCCGGCATCGGCTGCGGCGTGATCGGCCGGCAGGCGGCCTTCTGAGGCAAGCGAAGGCTCGCCCACGGGCTGCCGCTGTTGTAGAGGTGGGCCGAGCCGCGACGCGGCGCCCACCCGACGAGACAACGCAGGCACATCATGACAGATAGAGGTTCGGCAGGCGCCGCCCTCGACGAGGCCGCCCTCTACTTCCATCGCTACCCGCAGCCCGGCAAGCTGGAGATCCGCGCGACCAAGCCGCTCGGCAACCAGCGCGACCTCGCCCTCGCCTATTCGCCCGGCGTCGCGGCGCCCTGCCTTGCCATCGCGGCGGATCCGTCCAAGGCCTTCGACTACACCGCCCGCGGCAATCTCGTTGCCGTCATCTCCAACGGCACGGCCGTGCTCGGCCTCGGCGCCATCGGCGCGCTCGCCGGCAAGCCGGTGATGGAAGGCAAGGCGGTCCTCTTCAAGAAGTTCGCCGGCATCGATGTCTTCGACATCGAGGTCGAGCAGCGCGATGTCGATGCCTTCGTCGAGGTGGTGGCCGCGCTGGAGCCGACCTTCGGCGGCATCAATCTCGAGGACATCAAGGCACCCGAGTGCTTCGAGATCGAGAAGAAGCTCCGCGCCCGGATGAACATCCCCGTCTTCCATGACGACCAGCACGGCACCGCCATCATCGTCGGCGCCGCGATCCTGAACGGACTGGCGCTCAAGAAGAAGCCGATCAGCGAAGCGAAGATCGTCGCCTCGGGCGCCGGCGCCGCCGCGATCGCCTGCCTCGACATGCTGGTCTCGCTCGGCGCCAGGCGCGAGAACATCTTCGTCTCCGATATCGAGGGCGTCGTCTATGAGGGCCGCACGGCGCTCATGGACCCCTGGAAGGCCGCCTACGCGCAGAAGACCGACAAGCGCACGCTCGCAGAAGTCATCGACGACGCCGACATCTTCCTCGGCCTCTCGGCGGGCGGCATCCTGAAGCCCGAGCTGCTCGCCAAGATGGCGCCGCAGCCCCTCATCATGGCGCTCGCCAACCCGACGCCCGAGATCATGCCCGATCTCGCGCGCGCCGCGCGGCCCGACGCCATGATCTGCACCGGCCGTTCGGACTTCCCGAACCAGGTCAACAACGTCCTCTGCTTCCCCTATATCTTCCGCGGCGCGCTCGATGTCGGCGCGACGACGATCAACGAGGCGATGAAGCATGCCGCCGTGCGGGCAATCGCCGAGCTCGCGCATGAGGAAGCCTCCGACATCGTCGCGCAGGCCTATGGCGGCGTCGAGCTCGTGTTCGGGCCGGACTATCTGATCCCCTCGCCCTTCGACCAGCGGCTCATCCTGCGCATCGCGCCGGCCGTTGCCCGCGCGGCGATGGAAAGCGGCGTCGCGACACGGCCGATCGCCGATTTCGACGCCTACATGGACCGGCTGACGCGCTTCGTCTTCAAGTCCGGCCTCGTGATGAAGCCGATGGTCCAGGCGGCGAAGAAGGACCTGAAGCGGGTCATCTATGCCGATGGCGAGGACGAGCGGGTCCTCCGCGCGGCGCAGGTGATGCTCGAGGACGGGCTGGCGCAACCGATCCTGATCGGCCGCCCCTCGGTGATCGACAGCCGCGTCAACCGCTTCGGTCTCAAGATCAAGCCG
>Ga0209930_1001442_pt1 | contig 37261 bp, 42 predicted proteins | sample ThiBiot_500_biof_2_FD_183948 | JGI IMG/M metagenome (GOLD analysis project Ga0209930, IMG submission 183948) | Wastewater bioreactor microbial communities from Cape Town, South Africa - Thiocy_cont_500_biof (SPAdes) | ecosystem: Engineered > Bioreactor > Thiocyanate-remediating >... | reverse complement strand
CTTTGTAGTCATTCTTTTTCAAAACTGATTTCATAGAATGCAACTATTCGATTATTTAAAGCAATCATTTGCCTTGTTTTGCATTCTCTCGTCATATTACAAATACTGATGCAATAACACGTGTCGAGAGGTATCTCAACGATTACATCAGAACAGAATTACAAAATAACCATATCAGTCGAGAAAAAGTTTATTCGGGGTTAAATAATCGAAAATACATATGAACAGAAAAAAAAACCATAGAAATACAAGAGTATTTTATTTGATTATGCAGCGTCAGTTTCACCTAAACAAACCGTACGAACGATGATGTCGGTAACAGCATACGGGTCGCAGTTTGATGCAGGTCGACGATCTTCTAAATAACCACATTTTTCTTCGCCAACTTGACGAGGAATACGAATTGATGCACCACGATTGGCAATACCAGCATTAAATTGATTGATCTATCTCACAGAAAAACGAAAAATCAATCATAATTCACGATATAAAAATCTTACATTTGCTGTTTCATGTCGACCAGTAAGACGTTTTTCATTATTTCGACCATATCGTTGAATGTGTGTTTTGTGACGCTGTTCTAATTTTCCAATAGCTGCATTAATTTCTCTACATTTAATGAGAACACAATGTGATTTTAAAGCACAATCGTTTAAACTTACTCGATTCCATTCGGTTCACGCATAGCCAATGTCGAGAAGTTTGTATGACAGCCAGCTCCATTCCAATCGCCTGGAATGGGTTTGGGGTCAAAACTAACTTGAACACCAAATTCTTCGGCAATACGTAATAATAAATAACGAGCCATCCACAATTGATCACCAGCATCAATACCTTCACAGGGACCAACTTGAAATTCCCATTGAGCAGGCATAACTTCAGCATTTGTTCCACTGATGTTAATACCAGCATAGAGACAAGCTTTATAATGAGCTTCTTCAATATCACGACCAAGAGCTTCTGAAGCACCAACTCCACAATAGTATGGTCCTTGAGGATGAGGAAATCCACCTTTTGGCCAACCGAACGGCCAACCATCTCGATCGAGAAGCGTATATTCTTGTTCCAATCCAAACCAAGGATGTTGATCAGTAGCCGATGTCATTGCTTGTGCACAATGAATACGATTATTCGTTGCTAAAAGATAAAACAAAAATCTAGTATCTATCTACTATTTATATATGAATTTACCAGTTGGTTTTTTGTCGTACGTGTATGTTTCGCACATAACAAGTTTGTTTTGACCAAGTGTAAATGGATCTTTGAAGATCGCAACCGGTTTAAGATAAATATCCGAGTTCGAACCATCGGCTTGACCAGTCGATGAACCATCAAAATTCCACCATGGTAATTCTTCTGGTGACTTTGGCTCACTGTTTACCGTTCTGGTTTTCGCTAATAAACAACACAAAAAAAAATTTGTTGAATGCCAACATCCACAAATGAAAACGTATCTTACCTCGAAGGTTTTCTCCGGTACCATCAATCCAGATATAAGTCGCCATGACTTTATTTTCTGGTTGTGGTAATTCGAGATACCGACGAAGAACGGCTTTATCCGTTGCAGAAACACTTGGAGACGTGAGACTCATCGCTGTAAAATATCTAAAAGAGAAAAAGAATCGTTCATTTTATATTCTCGCACAATCACCTCTACACGAAAATATCACGCATTGAAAATTGCACGAATGCATAATCGTTTATATACAGTGGGGACTAATACACTCGTAATATTATCCCATTTTCCCGTTCGTATTGTTTAAATCGAGTATGTACGTCATCCTCACTGCATGAAGTCAATAGAGCGTACAAAATATATCGTACCCAAATAAATAAAAACCGAGGCCAAAGTTCGAACGACCTTATGAAAGGATTTTGATCGAATAAAAATCCAATGATAAAAAAAATATTTTCATGTACCTAATTATCATTTATAATCAAATAGCGCCCTTTCGAATAGGGTCAATCATGAATGAAAAGACTTATTTATTATTTTGAATAATTATGTTTTTCTTTTTTTATTTAGGAAGAGAAAATGCAAACAAATAAAAAAATTAGGACACACTACGATATTTATACACGAGAATGCTACATAAACTTAACGAAATTTATTTATTCATGATCGATGATTGGCTTTCGTCCGTTTGATTTTAATTCTTCGACATCTTTTTCGTCTAAACAAACAGTACGAACGATTATGTCAGTGACAGCATACGGATCGCAGTTTGATGCAGGTCGACGATCTTCTAAATAACCACATTTTTCTTCGCCAACTTGACGAGGAATACGAATTGAGGCACCACGATTGGCAATACCAGCATTAAATTGATTGATCTATCTCACAGAAAAACGAAAGATCAATCATAGTTCAACATATAAAAATCTTACATTTGCTGTTTCATGTCGACCAGTCAAACGTCGATCATTGTCACGACCATAGACACTAATATGAGTCTTATGACGAGCTTTAAGAAGAATAATAGCTTGATCAATAGCTCTGAAAACAGCAGAGTCAAATCGAATATTGACTTGTTCATTCAAATAAACTTACTCAATGCCATTTGGTTCACGCATAGCTAATGTCGAGAAGTTTGTATGACAGCCAGCTCCATTCCAATCGCCTGGAATTGGCTTAGGATTGAAACTAACTTGAACACCAAATTCTTCGGCAATACGTAATAATAAATAACGAGCCATCCACAATTGATCACCAGCATCAATACCTTCACAGGGACCAACTTGAAATTCCCATTGAGCAGGCATAACTTCAGCATTTGTTCCACTGATGTTAATACCAGCATAGAGACAAGCTTTATAATGAGCTTCTTCAATATCACGACCAAGAGCTTCTGAAGCACCAACTCCACAATAGTATGGTCCTTGAGGATGAGGAAATCCACCTTTTGGCCAACCGAACGGCCAACCATCTCGATCGAGAAGCGTATATTCTTGTTCCAATCCAAACCAAGGATGTTGATCAGTAGCTGATTTCATTGATCGTGCACAGACGAATCGTTTGTTTGATGGAGTTGGCTCTTTATTGTATTTGTATGTTTCGCACATAACAAGTTTGTTTCGACCAAGTGTAAATGGATCTTTGAAGATAGCAACTGGTTTCAAGTAGATATCTGAATTTGAACCTTCAGCTTGACCAGTTGACGAACCATCAAAATTCCACCATGGCAATTCTTCTGGTGACTTCGGTTCGTGATCAATCGTTCGAGTTTTACCTCGAAGATTTTCTCCTGTACCATCAATCCAGATATAAGTCGCCATGACTTTGTTATCAGGTTGTGGTAATTCTAAATATCGACGGAGGACACTTTTGTCCATACCTGCTGTATTTGTAAGCATTGGATTAACTGCACTGAACGTTGTTTCTTTAACTTGAAAATGTAATGTATGTTTGTTTGGATATGCTTGCGTTCGATATGACCTTGTTACGTTCTAGGTTCGGCTTTTATATGTCTACGAAAAAGTGACGAACTATGAATATTCTCTTTTCTTTCTCTCTCTCTCTCTTTCTTTCTCTGTAGACTTTTTCGACGTAGCCTCCAGGTTCAATTTGTGATTAAAGAAACACGCAGTGAACGTTCGCTATTCATGCATTGCATGACTGATTTAGTGCATATTTAAATCAATAGAAAAAGGAAAACAACGATCCTTTAACTTTGTTGTTTGTTTCATTTATATTTCGGTTAAATAATTCAATACACAAACAGACGATAGAAGAAAAAGAAGTAGAAGAGAATATTTTCATTCATGACTTGAGAGGAAAAAAGAGCAAACACTATCCAGTAAATACGATATTCGGTTTAATATGATGTTCTAAAGAAGAAGATCACACAAAACAACGAGTAATTCTTAAAAGATTAAATCTCAATTTAGAATTTACCAATAATACATCGAGGTCGTTCTGCTGGCATCCATCGACCATGATTACATGTTAATCCTTTTGGTCCTTGTAGAACATACCCTATAAATCATCAGTCATATGTTTTCTTTTCTTTTCTTTTTCAAAGTTAAACATGATCTTCACCTGTATTGCATTCAAATTCAATTGTTCGACCGTGTATGACAGTCGGTATATACGAACGAAATTCACTTCGAATCGGTAGAGGTGACACACGTTCATCTCGAATTACAACATAGATTCGTCCATGGTCTAACGGACCTGGATTCGAACAGAAAACTAAAAGAAAAATACGATCTACAAGACTTTTCGTTCTACGATTTACTCGGCAAACATCTTGGCATTTGCTTCGGTAGCCACGAGCCAAATTGACAGGTTAATTTAGCTTGATTATTATTTTCTAATCGATAGCCTGGATAACATCGATATCGAGCAATGGATCCGTGTGTTGTCGATCGAAATATCGGTCGACCATTATGAATTGTCGGTGGATGTTCGTTGCAGGAAATCGGCACACATTGCGGCTGATGTGACAATTGACCATTGGCGAGACAACGAACAATACCTGATTCGTTTATTGGTTGATTATTTTCGATGCATTGATAGGAAAATGCTGAGCCGATTTGAAGCGATGTTCCAGTTGGAAGTGTTGTGTTGACGATATTTCGTAGGAAAAGTGTCTGAGGAACAGCGCAGGATATTGAGATCGCTTGACATTGCGGTTGTTGTGTAAGATTTCCGTTGAGACAATGAATGGTTTGATTGATTGGCGATCCGTCAGCACAAGTGAAATCAATAATTTCTCGATGACGATAGAATTTCTTCGAGAATCTTATCGAGCCATTTTGAACTCGACAAGCTAGGAAAAGAAAAACACGAATTGAAGTTTAAATCGATCATCGAATTGAAAATACCGCGAAAACAACGAGGTAGTCGGGGAAGGATTTTGCCTTGTCGGCAAAAGATTCGACGACGTTGTCGAGATTGTCCGCAAACATATTCCAAATGAGTTCCATCGGCCATTTGATCAGGTAACGATTGATGTCTTAGAAATCGAGCGTGAGCAGGTAACGATGGAATTGGACAAGATTCAGGTTCTAAATCAATCATTTCGATGAGAGAGTTATTTAAGAAAAACAAAAACGAACTTTCACATTTAGGAATTTTCGGTGACCATGTTCCATTGAGTTGACATTTGGATAATTTCGAACCTCGAAGAATAAGATTTGATGTGCAATGAAAAGTAACGATCGAATTAACAGTATATTCATTCGATAAAGATTCAATTTGTCCATTGAATCTCAATGTTGGATCATCACAACGAATCGCTGAATAAAATTTATTCTCGAATCAAATTCCAAATTCATTTTAAACAAAATCTTACGTTCGCAAATCGGAGCCGTTGGTTGCCATTGTGCAAGAACACATGTTAGAATCGCTGCTCCTCTCAGTTGATAACCATCCTGACAAATATATTGAATTGTTTCATTTGTCGTTCGATCAGGTTGAATAATCTCGCTATGAGAAACCATCGGCGGTGATTCGCATGATTTTTCTGATAGAAAAAGAATTTCTCAAAAAAGAAAACACCAAACAAAGAATTCGATATACTTTGACAGAAGGGCATGGTGCCGGACCAGAGTCCATTCTCCTGACAAGCACGTCTCGTATCTTTTCCGATTAATTCATAGCCTTCATTGCAAAAAAATGCGATTATATTCGGATAATCGAATCGTTCTCCACTAAGAAAACCATTTCGTAAGACGCCTGGTGAGCCACAATCAATAGCTACAACAATACGACAACCTCTTCAATCGAATATTTTCTCGTCGAATTCGAATCACTTACGAGTACATTTCAATGTTGCAAATGTCCATTGGCCGAGAAATGTACATTCGGATGTCGTTGTTCCGTTTCTGAAATTCAAACGATTGATTCGTGTTTTTGCGTTCAATTTCTTTGTTTACCCAACATAACCAGTTAAACAAGTATATCGAACTGAATAACCAGCATGAAATGTCGTTATCGTACTCGGAATATCATTGACTGCATTGATAATATCCGGTGGTCGATTACAAAAAACTTTTACGAAAAACAAAAACAAAATTTAATTAGATCGTCATTTTTCTTCAATTCATTGAACATTATTTCGTTAGTCTAGACTCTCGTTTTTTGTGTGCGTATAATAGAAATAGAACACCTAAGTCGACATGCTTATCTTGATCGACATGCGACGATATGTCAAATGAAATTGTTGTTTTACCTTCCTTTGCACAATAAGGAATCGTATCACTTGGTCCCCACCACATATCGCCTTGGCAATGTCGATGTTTCGAACCTTCAAGAACATAACCTGCGTCACATTCGTAGGTTGCACGCGAGCCAAACTTATTTTCATTTGAATAAATTATTTTTCCATGTTCAGGCGGCGTTAAAAATGGACAACTGACACCTTAATCAAGAGAAGAAGAAGAAGAAAAAAACAACATGGACAAATGAAGTCATGCAATCGATGTCACCTCGTTTTACACATGACATGCCACAGTCATAATCACAAACACATGAACGATATCGACTTCGACAATCGCTATCATCAAAACATGATTTAAAACATTGCCGATGCCGTTGAGCGTCGCGTTTACGCGGACAATAGGACAGATCTCGAATCCAATAAGCTAAAATCAATAAAACACGAGACTGATTAATTGAATTTTAAATCGACTAATAACAAAAATAAAGTCTCTATTAAAATAACATTAACTTCTTTTACAAAGAACACCTCCCCTTTTTGACCTCATTTCAATTGTGTCCATCGAATGCAACTCCGTTGATTTACCTTGATTGTAGTTAATCAATAGCCAAAGAAAAACTGTTGCAAATAAATTTGCTCTCATTTGAGAATATAAAAAATCATCATCTAAAAGAATTCTTTGTTCTTTCTTATATTAAAGTAATCTCTACTGAATAGAATTTCAAATGTCGAACTCTCCAAAAAAAAATTAATTTTCTTTAACAAAAAAAGAAAAATTTACATATACCCTTCGTCTACTATCACTTGTCATACCTACACATTATAATTGATCGTTAGATTCATATATGAACTCGTATATATATATATACATATACGAGAGAGGAAAAGAAGAAAGAGAAAGAGAAAGAAGTTATTTTTTTATTTCGTTAGTAGTACCAGTGAGAACAATTCCAATTTTGTTAATGTACAAGAAACAGAGAGAAGAAGAAGAAGTGCAAGCTGTTAAATCTATATACTTATAGATCAATAAGAAGTTATCTCGTGTTGAATTACAACTTTTCGATGACTTGCATCATCGCAGATTAATCAGCAAGGAAATATGTGTTCAATGAAAATAAAGAACAAATCTTTCGAGAATTGAGCAACATACGACCATTCAGGTGAATTGGGAATTGTTCAACTCGTAAGACAAACAATACATATACTCTCTTAAATGTGTTTATATTCGAATTCAATTCGATAGATTATAGTGTCATAAGTACTCCAAACAAAAAGAAACGAATTTAATTACATCATCATCATGAGTATTCTTTTCAAAGAAGGATGCCGATGTGTGCGAACTAGTGACATCTTTCAATCATGTGTTTGTTTTTGAACACGATTGGTTTGGTTTTGAACAAATAAATTCTCGTTGAACGAACATTTTTTTGTTACGATCGATCGGTCGAGTCATACGAACGGTCGAAAAAAGTTTTTTTTCTAGCTGTCCGCTACGATGATTTGTATTTATCGAACTTTATCATTGAAATAATCATCAATGTTCTATTGACTCTCGTTATTTTTCTTTCTTCATCGTCATTAATAATCTCAAAAACACGAGTACATTGTCTTTTTTTTTGTTGTTGTTTCATAGATAGATATACACATGTTTTTTTTCTTCTTCTTTCTCTAACCGGAAATCTATATAGTTAGTGTGTGCATATTAAAAACCAATGAGGATGGATCCTTCGACTGAATAAATTTTGTTCTCTTTCTTTTCATATTTTCTAATCGGTGTGTATGTATGTGTGTTTTTTCATTTGCTCCGTTTTTTGCCTCTGTTCTTCCTTTTACACTTGGATTCTATCGATTAATCACGTGAATACGATGTGTGCCCTCTACAGATAGGTGTTTTTAAATTCTCCTAAAAAGGCAATTTGTTTGTTCTTACTAGTTTATTTATGTTTTCGTCGCATTGTCTCCGTTCTAGATATGATAAAAACGACAAGTATTCTAGAATGAATCTCGTTTCGAAACCAACAACAACAGACAATCAATTTACTTCACGTGGTAAGATCGATTGTTTTTCGAACACAAATTTCATTGATTTTTCATTTTCGAAGGTCAAGATGTTCATGCAATAGCCTTTAAATTATTTCCTCCACGGACCGACTCGGTCGACAACGGCAATCGAGCATCACCAACGAACAACGTACTTCAACGGGTACAAACAAATCATTTTCATCGATTGATTGATTCGTTTTTTTTTCTCGTTGATAGAATCTTTCTCAGCCAGACGTTGCTAATAATCAGCCAGACATAGAAGTCATCGATTTTCAGTCCATTCCAAGTTCCCCGTTTCGTTTGTTTGGCTCGCAGACGAACAGCAGTCCATCGGGAAAGAAATTGTCGACGACCGACAAAGTTCGACGAAAACGAACGCCCAAACTCGATGAACAAACCGACGGACAGAAAGTTAAACGACGAAAAAGTGATATGAACATGAAACAACAAGATATTCCCAATCAAGACAAGAAATCCTCGGGAGATAATTCATCGAAACTGTCGTCGAACTATCGTGAAATCGGATTTTCGCCGGTTTCATCAGCACAAAGTGATTCCTGTTCGAATTCCAATCATACATCCGAATCATCCAATATTTCAACTGTTAATTCCAAACAAACTCAAGTAAATCGTCGTTTTTCTCATTTTGCCAATCGAAATCTTTTCGTTTAGACTGATATCAGCGGACAAATCAATTCGACATCCAACGAGCTCGAAGCAAAGAACAGTCTAATTCAAACGTTAACTCGAGTAAAAAATTTCTCAAAACTAAATCTAAAACAATCGGTTCGTTGTTTAGGAACGAGATGATGTACGTCGTCAATTGACCGATGTAAAAAAAGATCATGATAAACAAAATAATATTCTACACAAATGTTTGGCTGTGAACAAGAAACTACTTGTCGAAAAAGTAATTTGCTAAATCATAAAATTAGAATTCAACGAATTTTTGCCTTTTCTAAGTCAACACTCGAACGAAAACAAGCTCGACAAAAGTGCATGGAGAATCGTTTGCGATTAGGTCAATTTGTAACTCAACGACAAGGTGCAACTTTCGTCGAAAATTGGACCGACGGCACGGCGTTTACTGATATAGCCAAACAACAAGAATTAATCCAACGAGCTCGAGAAGATCTCGATCGAGAACGACGAAATCTACTTCGTCGTCGGCCCAATTGTGATGTCAAAGAAAAACCACCGAAAACACCGAACTCCAAGTCGCGAACGAAGGATCGAACGGGAGCATTTGTCGTTCAAGATGAAAGCAGCAATGATGGAATGAAAAACAGCGATAATAACAAAGCGTACGAACGGAAGAGAAAAATAACAAAAACGATTTTGCATTGTCTTGTTCTAGAATGTCGATGAGTGATTGGTATGAAGCCGATGAAATCCTACGGTTGAGACAGGCGTCGTTGAAGAAAGAAGAAATGGATCTTCAAGTTGAATACGAGAAATTAGAACGAGAAAGAAATTTACATATAAGAGAATTGAAACGAATCTACAACGAAGATCATTCCAGGTAGAATTTCCGTCGATTGAATTCGATTTTGATTTTCGTTTTTTTCTTTGTTTCGACAGATTTCAAGATCATCCAGTTTTGAATCATCGATATTTATTATTAACTTTAATTGGCAAAGGTGGTTTCAGTGAAGTTCACAAAGCGTTCTGCTTGAAAGAACAACGATATGTTGCTGTTAAAGTTCATCAATTGAACAAAGAATGGAAAGAAGAAAAGAAAGCCAATTATATCAAGTAGAAAACTTTTCGATTGAATTTCGAATTCAATGGTGTTTTACTTTAGACATGCTTTACGTGAATGTGACATTCTCAAAACCTTAGATCATCCTCGAATAGTCCGACTGTACGATGTATTCGAAATCGATACGGACTCGTAAGAGACAAATAAAACTCAATTATCGATTGATTTTTCTATTTTCATCGTAGATTTTGCACTGTTCTCGAGTATATCGAAGGCAATGATATCGATTTCTTCTTGAAACAACACAAATACATCCCGGAGAAAGAAGCTCGTTCAGTTGTTATGCAAACAGTCAGTGCATTGAGATACTTAAACGTTGGCATTAAACCACCCGTGATTCATTTCGATTTGAAACCTGCGAATATTCTACTCGGGTCGGGCACGAGCAGTGGCGAAATCAAAATCACCGATTTCGGTCTCAGTAAGCAAATGTGCGAGGACACATACGATCCCGAGCACGGCATGGATTTAACATCTCAAGGCGCGGGTACTTATTGGTATTTGCCGCCTGAAGTCTTCGTTCAAGGACCGAATCCACCGAAGATTTCGTCGAAAGTCGATGTTTGGAGTTTAGGTTGCATTTTTTTTCAATGTTTATACGGACGAAAACCTTACGGACATAATCAATCTCAAGCAGCAATATTAGAAAATCAAACGATTCTAAAAGCGAAAGAAGTCGAATTTCCGGCGAAACCGATCGTGTCCGATGGAGCCAAAGCGTTTATAAGACGTTGTTTGACTTATAATGTTCGTGATCGACCTGATGTGAGTCAATTAAGTGATGATGAATATCTACGTACATGTCCAAAACGTTCGACAACAACATCATCAGCTCGAACAGCTCAATTATCAATGAATGACGGTTCGAACTGATCAATGAAATAGTATCTTTAGATTTCTCTCTATATATATTTTTTCGTTTAATACGCGTTTCGACGCTTTAAAAAATCCTAATCAATTATCTAAAATGTACAAAACCAAACCAAGCACAAAGCAAAACAGAAACAAGCATGTGAACGTTATCGATTTGTCTCTCTCTTTGTTCTTAAAATTCAGTTTTTTCTTTCTTATTCTTTTCATGTACATAGTGATCTAGTTCAGTTTTTCTTCTTCATTTTTTGGTCCGTGTCTACATTCTTTGAAAAACAAACAAACAAACCCGGAGACATAGCATTGGTGCTGATTTCGCAACAAAACATTTTTCTTTTCTTTTTTTCTTTTTTGTCAATGATTAACAATCACCAACATTGTCTTCGTGTTTTTCCTTCTATTGATCTTGTCTTTGGTTTCAAAAAATATGCACACTTTCCTTCGTTTGCTTTCATTATCTTTCGTACTGTACGCGTGTGTGTGTGTGTGTTTCATCATCTTTAATATGGACTCAATTTTTGCGTTCTTTTTCTGTTTGAAATAAAGAAAAGGAAAAAAACGAGCTGAAGATTTATTTGATTGAATTTCAGATCGACGAAAACATCACCCGATGGATGAAATATTTGCATCTGCCAAAAGTATTCTCGTTGTTTGGATGGATGATACAGATCCTGAGAGTGTGCCAATGTTTCAAGAAACTTTGGATACAAAAGCTAAACAAGCACATATCGTTTTTGAGAGTGTACAGTTATTACTTGAATGTAAGTTTTTCTCTCTCGCAGAAAAAGAATCGAATGAGATCAAAATTTGATTTTTCAAAGCTCGACACGCAATATCATCGTTTGATCTGATTTTATTTGGACTTGTAAGTCGAAAAGATTCGCCGACAAGTATCGATTTACTCAATGAATTCTTTCGTTTACTACGTCCGAATGGTTATCTCATTACACACATCGAACAGAGTCGACAAGCACAAGCTATTGGTCATTTTAAAATGTGCGGATTTAGTAATTGTAATCCATTGGACGCGAATTCATCGTTTCTAATCGAGAATAAAGATGACAATGTCAAACGTCTTGGTTCGTTATGGTTATGTCAAAAACCATCGTTCGATGTCGGATATTCAGTGCCGATACGTCGAACAGGCGTTAGTTTAATACGACAAATATCGACAGGTGGAGGAAAGAAAACTTGGACTGTAGAAAACGACGACGACGATGATGATGACGATAGTAACATGGTTAAAACAGAGAATTTATCAGATGAGAATGATCGAAAGAAATTGAATGCTAATGAAGATGTATCCAGTCCTGCACAAGAATCCAAGGAGAAAGACGATACTCAAATAAAACAGAATATTAAATCATCTTGCGGAAGTGTAAGTGTCGGCTGTTTTTACTTTATAAGAAATGATTAGTCAGAATATTTGATTTATTTAGTGCTATTTGGGTGATGCTTTTCGGTGTGCAGGTTGTCCTTCACGCGGTTTACCACCGTTTGAACCTGGCGAACGACCTACAGTGCTTCATATGTCCGATGTTTAGAATATATGTGATAGAATGATCTACCGACAATCATATTTTACTCTCGCTTAATTGATATATCTACATGTTAGTATTGTCTCAAGTCATTTGGTGATATGTATTAGTGATAATATTTTAATAATTTCCAATAATATTTTTTGTGTGTGTATTAGAGATAAATTTGAATAAAAAAAACCTCGTCAGAATTGGCGTCGATATTTGTTTGTCTTAGATTTTATGTTTGAATTTTCAAGGACATTCATGACAACAAACGAAAAATACTCTTTGATCGTAAATGTCATGTTTACCGAGACACTATTCATTATTGGAAAGTTCAACCATTATAAACATTAAAGTTTAACTGCAATCGAGTAGAATATTCTCTTTGTTCCCATTCTTCCCCTCCCCCCGTCGTCTTTTCTTTTAAATACACAACTAGTCACTTGAAACGACAAGACTTCACAATTTAGAATTTCTGCTACATTTATTACTACGATAACAACATTGTTTCGGTTCTTTACGAGTACGTAGACAACAAATTGCATGTTCACATTCATTTTTTTTTTTGATGAACACGATAATAATTATTAGTTCACAAATAAATACGGATGAATATGACATTTCAATTGATTATTTTGATTAGAGCAAAATTATTTTTAATTAAGCTTGCTGTTAGATTCTCTTTCTTTCTTTTTCTTTGTTAAAATCGGATTTGTTCGTCGACTGAATCACCTGACAGATTTTAATCATTAAATTACAGTTTCTTTTATCGATATGTCGGTGCGAAACAAACCGACTAGACTTATAGTTTATGCTCAAAATTTCAATTCGACAAATACGAGCACAACCAATTGATATTCGGTTCCATTGAATAGACGTGTACTGTTTATAAATATTTAATAATATTATTGAAATCATTAGTGACAGTATGCTCATGAGCTATATCTGTTTTCAACAAGCAAAATAGTCTATTTCTATTTCGCTCATAGGTAGCTTATATTAAATTCTCCTTTCATGATATTGTATGATGTAGTTTTAATAGAAGTAAAACTAAACTATTCGATTTTTTTTTGAACTTCGCCCACATTCTCTCTTTCTCTCTCTCTCTCTCTCTTAGTCAATAAGAGATTCATCGTTCGTCACGTCCTGTCATCTTTTCCGGCATTAGTACCAAGCGAGATAGTTTTTCTTTCTTTTTTCTATTAGATTTCTCTGATCATGATTATGACTATTCGTGTCTCTATATAAATATTTTCTAAAAAAACGTTCTTATTTTCATTCATCAAATAGAATCACATCATCGACGTCTCCTTCTTCTTCTTCTTTTACTTGACACACAAAAATTATGATTGCTTTCGGAAAAAATAATTTCAATTCATCAATTTCAATTATTTATTTATTTGTATGTCTTATTTTATTCAATCAAATGTTTGCCATTCAATCATTTCGACTCAGTAGCGATGATTTAGAACAGGTAAAAATCGACTAATTGTTGTAATCGATCTATTGACCTTGTCCATAAAGAATTCTTATGAGTTCGTAGACATCTACTTGACTTGTATTGTTGACTGTCAAGGTCGAGAGTTCACTGAGACACTATTCAATCTGGTTCTTTGTTTAGAATGAAACGGATGATTTACGACGAGCAGTTGTTCGACAATTGACGTTTAACAAATTCTTCAAATCAGGTAGTTTAATTGAATCATTTTAAAGAAAAAGAACAATACGACTTTTCGATTTTCAGATGATTCATCCGATGATAATACTTTACAACCTTTACTCGAACCAACTGTACAACGTAAGTTGAACGAGTTCGATTCAAATATTTTCAATATTCTTGATAATTCTTTCTCAGGTCGATTCTGTTGTATGAGCCCACTCAATGGTCGAAAACGATCAGTACGCAATCTTGCACGACAACAAGTCGCAAATGATCAAGCATAAAAAAAAAGCATTTTCTTAATTCAAAAAATAAACGCTCATAGAACAAACATAATAATTCTTTTCTCGTATACATTGATATTTATTTTAATCGCGAAAAAAAAATACATAGACATGTCTAATCAAGACATTTACTAAACAATTGAATTTCATTCAGGTTCTTTGTCTTGTTGAATTTTAGCAAAATTTACAAAAACATCATCGAGTGTCACTTGACTAACCGTATAGTCTTCGATAAAATCCTTCAAATCATCGCGAGCTTTTTCCAGTATACCGAATATTTTATAGAGATGTATATTTGTTGCTACACGAAAATGAATCATTTTGTTATGTTCTTCTTTAATGATAATATCCGGAAGTAATTTTTGAATGTATTCAATAAGAATCTGTCGATTCACATCGATATTTATACGAACAAGTATCGTATAACCATCACCGAATCTAAACATGTAATTTCAAAATCATCGATCAAAACAAGAAATGAATCTACTTTTGTTTTAAATGCTGAACACTTCCAAGACATTTAAATTCTCCATTAACCATAATTACTAATCCTAGATAATGAATAGTTTAAAAAGCGAAATATATTTTTTAAATCTTACGATTGCATAATGTTTCACATTCTTCCATTGAATGCGAAGTAATAATCACTGATTTTTTCTCTTGACGCGTCAGTGTTAATATGCAATCCCATAAAAAACGTTTTGCACGTACATCCATTCCGGTTGTTGGTTCCTAGATAAATAAAATTTTTTATTAAAACTCTCGGATCAAAACTTACATCCATGAATATTATCGATGGATTTCCCATTAATGAAATCGCAGTTGACAATTTACGTTTATTCCCTCCGGAATATTGACCAACTGGTCTATCGGCCCAAAGCGTCAAGCCAAGTCGTTTTAATAAACAACCCACAATCTATCAAATATTCAAATAATTCTTTGCTTTTGCACTTGATTGAGATTAGATATTTACGAATGGAAGATTTTTCTCTTTCAGTCCCCGTAGTCGTCCGTAGAAGTACAAATGCTCTCGAGCGGTTAATAAACAATCTAGGGCATCAAATTGTGGGCAGTATCTATTAGCAAAAACATCATGAATCATTCTTTTTTTGCGCACATATAGTGCTGCTATTTTTACCCGATATTCTGTCGAATCTGATTGAGCTGTTTGCTAACGTTGAAGTTATTTATATATGCATATCCATCGGTCATCGGTATTTCGCCTGTTAACATTTTAAATGTCGTTGATTTGCCTGAACCATTAATGCCTAATAAGCCGAAACATTCACCTGACTTCACTCCTACGCAGACTTGTTTAACTGCCCGAAACGATTTTCCGAAAATAGATCCATAAGTCTACATAAAAAAATAGATCATCAAGTTCGTATTTCATCGTTTTTTTAACTACCTTCACTAAATCTACCATCCGTAAAATGTCGTTTTGATTATTTTCTGGATCTGAATGAATTCGTTCTCGTTCGGCTAGAACATCATCATCTTCGCTTGTTGATCTTTGAATTTCTGAAGGATGAATTCGATTGACGTAATGAAATGATCGAAGAAAAAATCGATATTGAATAAGAATTGTTAATAGAAAAAAGACAAGGCCTTGAAAAGTCAAAGCCACGAAATTTCTACCAACAATATCCATTTGAAACGGTGAAACTGGTACAAAACCGTTAACTAGAAAGCAAAATTTCTACTTTTAACCAAATGATTTACGAACAAACTGTATTTCGAATTGATCATATTCGTTGCATAGATTCGACTCATATCGAATAGACCACGTCCAAGACAATAATGTGGAAAAATGAGAAAGACTTTCTTCAAAATATCACCTATGCGTTCTAAATCCGGTTGATCATCAAAACTTTCTAATAGATATGTCGATATTGTTGTTATTAGACCGATGAATATATTGATACATGAAATGAGAACGAAACCCGTTGAAGGTATTTGAAAAATATAATTAATCGGATACATCAATGGAATAATCGCAAAACCATAGAGAAATAATAACAAAATTAAACAAAGTAAATTCATACTTGAAACATACGCTTCGATATTAAACGATACAAATATAATCAAACAAAAGCTTATCGAAAGACAATAATTAAACAAATCCCAAAGGAAATTTCCACACCAATAAGTAATTCCTAGAAGAAAATCAATAGAAATCAAGAAAACGAATTGAACAATTACCGTGTATTCCGCTAACAAATTGTAGATGTTTCGATGTTGTCGTTCGTTCGTCGATGAGAAAGACAAGAAAACTAGCCGGAATAAAAGCTAACGCAAAGATAACACAAATTGCTGTGAAGAGTTCCATAGTTGCACGCGTTTGTAGTTCACTATCGATTTGAATTTGACTTTGTGGCAACGGATGATTGATAGCAGTTATGCCGTATTCATCGAGATCAATCGATGAATTTTGTTGAAGTAAAACTCCACGTAACAGTGCATTGTTGAAAAGATTGAGAAAGGCAACGCTCGATGGCCAACCTTTGTTGTTATACCAAATCTGAAAGCGAAAAATTACGAAAAAAAAATAAAGAAAAAAGAATGATTTACAGAGATTTGCGGTGGATGCATGGCAAATAGTGGAAGAAGTTTGCTTGTATTAATCGATAGAGAATATTGATTTACTAGATTAACAATTCGATTAAGTACACCTTCATCGATCAGTTGAATAGGATCGATCGAATTATTCGAAACAAATTCAAATCCTCCAAAACGTTTCATAAGAAATTCTCGATTGAATTCACTTTTAATCAACCAATCGGTTATATTAAATTGATTTAAATCATAGAGAATATCATTTGTTTGAAGTACGTCGAAGTTTGCTTGAGGACCTCCAGCACCTATCGGACATGTTTGCATTGTTTGCCAACAATTACATTGAGGAGATATACGTGTTCGATTGTAATTAACTTGATTAAGTGCATTTAAAACATCTGAATTTGTCGGATTTTCGACATGAGTTACGTTCGTAGTTTTACATGGATAAGTTTTCGAGTTCAATAAACTTGTTTTTATGCATCGTGTGCCTAACGATGGATATTTTGTGAATGTTTGATGAGTAAATTTGGAATTTAATGATGTGTTTGATGGACTATAGGATTGAAACATTGCATTTGGCTTGCCCCAGTACCATGGATGGAGGATTAATGGAGGTGGATCGGTTTGATCAGGAGCTAGTTTAGTGACGAGCATGGCCAGAAGAACGAAGATTATCGGCAGAAATAATTCAGCGACCAAACCTTTGAGATTACGTTTTGTTCGATGAAAACGTTTGATAAGTAACGCATAGATTTGCATGAGAATCCGTCGATAACCTGTATGACGTTCGACAGTATACGTAGTCCAATCGTCTGAGATTCTACCAGTTTGATCAATATTTTCAGGAACAGTTTCATTATGAAGTATTTTTGGTCGCCGAAATCGTTTCCATTTTGACATTTTCTCATAATCTTCCGGTCGTTTAACTTCATCAGCTACTCGAAGAAAGACTTGTTCTAAACTACAGTTCACTAATCCGTACGTTTTAATAGCAAATTTATCTTTATTTTCATCAAGTTCAGCTAACATCATCGGAAATATTCTCGTATGTTCAATATCATCTCGAATTAAATAAATAATCTGTTCGCCATGTTGTTCTTTAACTTGTATATCGAACATAAACTTTCTCAAAAAATCCGTTAATCTGTTGAATTGATTTTCATCTGAGTTCATTTCAATGATTAAATTATATCCTTCGCCATATTTTCGTTTTAAGAACATTGTCGTTCCGATACATTGCAGTTCTCCCGATGAAATAATTGCGATTTCATCACTGAGTAAATCGGCTTCATCGAGATGATGAGTCGAGAGAACAATCGTTCGATTGCTTTTGTACTTTAAAATTAAATCCCAAATAGCTCGACGAGAATACGGATCGACGCCGGCTGTTGGCTCGTCAAGAATGACTGTTGATGAATTGCCAATAAATGCAATTCCAATCGAAAGTTTTCGTTTCATTCCACCGGATAATTCCGATGAATAATTGTCACTTTTCTTTTCCAATAGTAAATCATGAAGCATTAGCTCGATGTCACTTTCAATTACATCATTTGATACATTTTTCAATCTAAATATCAATAGAAATGAATAGGCTCGGTTTATTCAATTTCTTACTGAGCAAAAAATCGAAGATGTTCTTTAACGGTTAAATAATCGAATAGAATATTATATTGTGGAGCAAAACCGAGTTTTGTTCGGATGATTTTCATGTCAGTTAAGATATCATAACCATCGATATAAATCGTTCCATCCGATGGTGGAATCAATCCAGTTAGAATTGCCCATGTTGTACTTTTACCAGCACCATTTCGGCCAAGAAAACCAGTAATCATATTTCGATTAAATCGAACCGAAAGATTTTTCAATGCTAGTTTATTTCCAAAATATTTCGATAGACCAACGATTTCAATGCCAATATGATTCAATTCCATGGTTTCATTTCGTTCACGATCTTTTTTATGACTCATATCATATCCAAACCAATAGGTCTTCGTAAACGGATAATACCAAACTTGTGCAATTCCGTATTCACCGGGAAATAGATTTTCAATATAAACAGTTAATAACATGTAGATAATCGAATCGAAGAACATCATGAGAATGCAATTAGCAAATGTGAAATTATCATTCGGTCGAGCACCTTGATTGATATTCGACCATTGAATGCCTTGTGCCATGCCTTCGAATCGAGCGATATAATCACAACCAAGTCCGAATGCAACTGTCGACGAAAGAGACTAGACGAAAAGACGAACAAATCATTCGAATTCGTTGAAAACAAATGCTTACAGCTAAAATCTTGTGCCAAGTTTTTGTTTGTGTATCGTAATTAATCAAAATCGTGTAAGGTAAATAAAGTACAAAGAAAATAATTCCTGCGCCTAATGAACAACAAATTATACGTAATTGAAATTCTCGAAGACGAGATTTTTACCACAAGCTGCGAGATTTGCTCGATTGAAGAATACACTCAAAAGAAAACATTGAGTGATAGTTGCGAATGTATACGCAAGAAAGAAGATCATTAATATAGCCCAATTGGAAAATTGAGTCACCTTGCCGAACTAGAGAATTTCCAAAAAGTTGAACATCAATTTCATTTGATGTCAATTATCTACTTTGATGATTATAACAAGTAGGAATGCTATGAACATCATAACAACTGTACACAGAATAAACCAAGTTAACCAATGAACTGAATCTTTCAAACCCATGATTCTCATCACTTCTTTCAGCCGTCTAATTCATCAACAAGTCAATTCATTCGAAAATGCATCATTAGCAAAATTACTTTTCTTTTTCATAAACAATATCTTTGACATTCATCGACACTGTAAATATCCAGCTGAGCACCATGAACAATGGCAGCATCGTTCGAATTGAATTCACAAATTTATCTTCAATCCAACAAGGATACGGCATTTGTTGAGTTTGAATACCGTATGACAAAGTTCGGCCGGTATGCGCTTGAAGAATAGCGCGTTCGAGAGCATTTTGAAGATAAATGAACGTATACGAATGATATTTCGTTGAAATCGGTGCTGTTGTACGTGGTGCGTAGGAGAAGTATCTAATCAAAAAACGAATAAGAAAAGAAAATATTGATTTGGTTTTTCAATCGAACCGGTCTTCTGTTCGAAATGTATTGTCAACATAATCCAAAGCCATTCGAATTTTAAATTTGACATGTTTCGGTAGACTTTCATTGCCGTGAATCTCATCGAGAAAGACAATTCCGGCGAGAAAAGTGTTGGTTACCGATTGATTCTGACCGAGTGCAACGAGATCGTTTTCATTTGCCATCGGAACAAAACGATTTCGTTCTGAACAAGCGACAAATTCAGTTAGAATCGTGAATAAATCTATTGAATTCTGTGTTGTATTCGTTTGATTGCAAATGTCTGTTGAATTCGATAGAAACTGGCAAATCCACCGAATTCGGTCTTGATATTGACGAATGAATCGATCGAGTTGTCGAGATAATTTAACGAATTCATCGAGTGATTCGAATGTTTGATTGATTTGCTTGATAATTCGATCGTATTGATCATTCGATGGATAGTAGGCGATTTTACCATAGAGAATCGGTCGTATGAATCGAGCAAATTGTTGTAGAACGGGATGAGAATTGAAGACTTGATCGAATAGAACACATCGACAGGCTCGATTGACTCGAACGAATCGAATAAGATTTCCTGAGCCAGTCGAATAGTAAACTCCGCAGATTTGATTTTCATCAAATGAAAGTAAATCAGTCGCGAGACTATTCCAATCGTAATCGATTAGTGTTTGTTCAGTAGTAGAAGCTCGAGCAGCTTTTTTCGATATGCGAGGTTGTTGTTCAGTTGAAGATGTATTCGAAACGAAATAACGAGACAGATCATTTCGACCATCACAAAAACTTAAGCAAATTCGAAATTAAGTTTTGTTTTTCTTTACTATTGATTTTGATTATTTACCTGATATCGGTAAAATTGAATGAAAGACTAATATTTAGTATTTCGAATCGATTCGTCAGTCTTTCGACAGTTTGAACCATCTAAGAAAACATTCGATTTAGATTTTTGAGATCAAAATTAAAAGAATACTTCATATCCATTGATCAGCCAATCGCTGACTATTGCTGCCGTTTCAGACTAAGTCAAAATGAAATTGATTTTAATCGAAAACAATCCGAAACTAGTTTTTCTACTTGTAGTTGTCGATCAAGTTGTTTTTGTAAATCGATAAGAAACGATTTTAATTCAATTGAAGATAAATTCTGACAAAATAAATCTCTCGTTTGATTAACAATTAGAAATGTTCGACTGAATTCTCCTTTCCAACAAAATGCTTGTTGAATATCGAAATCCGTTTGATATTCATATGAATTCTTTTCATAAATTTCTCTTAGAACATCGAAATTCGATGTTTGATTGTTTGTTTTATTCATAAACCATGTTTGATGTAGATTCGTTAGATTAACTAGTGTCGATTGATTTGTTAAAATCAGACCTATAATAAAATCAATATTATTCACAAATAATTATCGATAGTGACCTACCATTCCAAATATTGACATCAATGTTGAATGAAGTCGTTTGATTGACTAAAAGTTTTAGTTGATTAAATGATTCGTCATCATTGAAAATAATCGAAAGACTTTCAGAGACTTTTCTCCATTCATTTAAAAATCTATTCGCAAAATTCAAGTAAATTTTAATTCAACAAGACAAACTTACAAATTGTCATCTGTTTTTGATTGATTATAACATGTATTATTCCATCGACAGAGATAACTCTGAAAAGCGGGCAGAAATCCTGTTGAACCGAGATATTTCGGATCGTTATAACCTATAAAATTTCGATTTACAAAACGAAATAACAACAATTAAATCTCTGCCATACAAGCATCGTAGTAAAATGTCAAATTTCTTGTTCGAACCCATATTAAAATAAAAAATAGGAACAATGGCCAGATTAGTTCAAAGAGAACTCTCGGCTAGAAAGAAAATTTCAAGTTCAATCTTATCTGCAGTCTATACATTCGTTACCCATTTTCGACGACGAATTGTAAAATTCTTCCACAAAACTAATCGAATCTGACGCTGCAGACTCATAGTTCTTTTTCTATATCAAATATAGTAGCAGACTGTGTCAGACATGTATATATAACTATACTCTTTTTCTTTATCCCGTACACGTTCAAATGTGACGACGGTAGGACAGAATGGAATAAAAAAAACGTTTTCTTTTTTTTTCTTTTCTCATCAATGGCTCTTGAACGCGTCCGACAAAGTCAAAATGTATGATATAATCATTTTTTTTAAGTTCAAAGATAGATGACAGCAGATGTTGATCAAATCAGCTCTACGAATTTTTATTCGTCCAATTATCCATCAAAAAACAATCTTCTTCCTTGTTAGTTAATTCTTTTTAGATCGAACACATTTTTGTTTTCTTAGTCAATTGATAACGAAAAACCTCTAAGTTGAATTTTGACATTTTTTTTGTCTTTCAGACCAAACTAAACATGAGCTTTGATATTTAATACTTTGAAATTTAAAATGAGTCAAGATAAAAATGAAATTTATCATGAGAAACAACGTTTACAATTATGTGCCCTACATTCATTGAACAATCTTTTCCAAAAAGAACGATTTACCAAAGCAGATCTCGATCAAATTGTACATAAATACGATCGTTCGTGGTGTTGGAATGAATATTCATCATTATTCACAGGCAATTATGATTTAACAATTCTACTCGATGCTTTAGAAGGCGAAGGTTACACATTACGTGCAATTGACAAACATGAATCATTTGAAGATTTTAAATTCGAACAATCTCGAGGATTATTATTAAATACACCTCTTAAACGTCCAATTCTTGAACGAATACCATTTCTAAGATCGATTACTAAACCAGGTAGACATTGGTTTACGATCGTAAATCTCGATGGAACGTTCTATAATTGTGATTCGAATAGAAAGGAAGCACAAAGTCTGGGTGATAGAACAGGTTTAATTCGTTATTTAGAAGAACTTAACCGTGCTGAAGCATATATCTATATTGTTATACATAAAGATCTTATTAAAGAATTCGAACAATAACTTCTTATCGACATGGTTTTTTTGTTTTTTTTCAAAAAAAAATTTTTATTCTTCTTTTGTTAAATAAGCTTCGTGTTTCTTTTTGTAATCAATCGAAAAACAAATAAACAAAAACAAACGACAATGTTTATTTGAGTTTCTTTTTGGGTCGTAAATTGCTCGTATGTCCACATTTACGTTTACGGCAGTTGACAGCACGTGGATGAAGTCGAGCGTAGCATTTACGGCAAATAACTTTATCGCAATTATATTTTTGAGCAAGCATACGAAGAGTTGGTTCGATTGTACCACCTCGAAGACCTGCAAATGAATTGAGATTTTTTGAAATTCAAATCGATGAATGATTCGTTCGATAACTTACGTAAGACTAAATGAAGTGTACTTTCTTTTTGAATATTGTAATCGGAAAGTGTTCGACCATCTGAAATAGAAATCGATCGATTGATCAATGAATTTATTGAATAAACATCATCATACCTTCGAGTTGTTTGCCAGCGAAGATTAATCGTTGTTGATCAGGCGGAATACCTTCTTTATCTTGGATTTTCGCTTTGACATTTTCAATTGTGTCCGATGGTTCGACCTGAAATTAACAAATTTTCGATTTATTTATCAAAAGAAGACAACGGATTCATTTACTTCAAGGGTAATTGTTTTACCCGTAAGTGTCTAATTTGAATAAGAAAGACAAATCAAAGTTTTGCAATTATTTTATTATTTGGATTTTACTTTAACGAATATTTGCATGTTGCTGCTCAATCAATAAAAAAAACTAACACGAATGGCTGATTTACTTTAACAGAAATCCAATCTAGAGAACTATGGATTCATTCGAAATCTGATTGGTCAATATAACAACAGAAGATTTCACAGAATAATGAATATGAATATTTTTGTTTATTCAAAAAAAAATTTTTTTCCATTAATCATCTGAATTTAATTACGAAAATGATTAATTGTCTTGAGAATACAATCTGGACTTTGTTATAGGAATTTGAATATTTAATCTGTCAAATTCTGTTAGGTCCATTCGATCGAAAACAGAAAGAAAGAAAAGATATTCGATGTTTTGTTTTTCTCCTTATCAAAGCTGAAAACATCTGTTTTCTTTTGAAAATTATCCAAGTTAAAGTTTAAAGTTTAAGTTGATAAGTCGATAAAACACAAGTACTTCGATCGTTATCTAATCGAAACCCGAAGGACATGAGGATATCTACATACATATATATAGAATCGATTAGTTTGCGTTCGTGCTTTTTTCCTATACTGATTATCTAGTTTTCTCTCTGTCTTAGTCATGGTAAATCTAACTTTGTTAGAGGCAATTTCATCAAGAGGAAAATCTTTTATTTAGATTGAAGATATGAAACGCGCTGATAGTACACGAGAAACATTCGCATCTGATTCGGAATTACGAGTAAGAAGAGAAAGAAAACTGATTTAAGATTGAATTTTATTTGTTTAGAAACGAAGTATGAGAACCAAACGAGAACCAGGTCATCGGTAAACGATTTTCATGTTTTTTTTTCGTGAAAGAAAATATTGACTCTCGTTTTATTTAAAGAATCTTCGTCAATCGAAGTTTACAATTAGATCGAATCAAATTCTACGGCTTCGATATGGATTATACATTAGCTTTGTATAAATCACCTGAATTCGAAGACTTAACATTCCAACAAGTTCTCGAATCATTGATCGAGCTCGGTTATCCCGAACAAATACGAGAATTTGTCTACGATCGAGCATTTCCATTACGGTAAACATTCAATATGAAAAAAACAAACAAACAATGATTTACATTGAATCTATTTCAGTGGCCTTTGGTTCGATAAATTATACGGCAATCTTCTCAAAGTTGATGCTTACGGAAATATTCTCACTGTTGTTCATGGTTTTAAATTTCTCTCTGGACACGAAGTTCGAGAGATCTATCCGAATAAATACATAACTGTCGATGATCGTATCTATGTTTATTATACACTTTTCAATCTGCCCGAGATCTATCTCATTGCTTGTTTGATTGATTATTTATCGACAGTGTCGACATATGTCGAGTGGGTGATTTTTGTAGATAAACAAAAATAGAAAGAAAGACTACGAATTGAATTTTCTAGAGACCGAACGGCAGTCAAATTCGGCGAGAATATTCTCTCGTTTCGGGCCATTTTTAATGATGTTCGAAATTCAGTTGAACGTGTTCATATGAAAGTAAAAACGAAAAATGACGTTTTATTTCCTAGAAACTGATCTAATTGATTTTCAGGGACAATTGAAAGAAATGGTTTGCAAAGATATCGACAAATACATTCATAAAGACGATCAATTGGCGATTCTCTTGGATCGGTGAGTTAGAGTTGTACATTTTTTTTTCAACTAGCTCATTCGGTTTCTTCAGTATTCGTTCGCATAATGCAAAAACATTTCTACTCACCAACAGTGAATATTGGTATACGGAGAAATTAATGAGCTATTTACTTTCGGATGTGAAAACGAAACGCGATTGGAAATCGTACTTCGACTATATTCTTGTTGATGCTCAAAAGCCGTTGTTCTTTGCTGAAGGTACAACATTGAGAATAATCGATCCGAATACGGGCACAATGAAATTGGGCACTTATGCTGGTCAATTACAACAGAATGAAGTTTATAGTGGAGGTAAAGAGAGAGAGATATTGTGAGAGACAAATGGGCCAAATCTCAGCGATTTTTCTTTAAGGTTCATGTGAAGTCGTTTCGAAATTAATCGGTTCGACGGGTAAAGACGTTTTATACGTCGGTGACCATATTTTTGGCGATATTATTAAATCGAAAAAACAAAAAGCCTGGCGAACAATGCTCGTCGTGCCTGAACTTAATCATGAATTGAAAGTTTTCCATGAAAAACGTGATCTATTCAATACATTAGAAGCATTGGATACATCGATTAGCGAATTGTTAAGATCGTTTGATATAACATCGAATCACGGGCCTGATGCTGTGACAAAAATCAAACAAAAAATTCAAGTAAATGAGTTTTGTTCAAATAATGAATCAAAGAAATGGAATTTGAATATTTAGCAATGCACTCACGAGCTCGACATGAATTTCGGTTTATTTGGTTCATTATTTCGATCTGGTTAGAATGTTATTATTATTTTTTCTGCTCAATTAAATTGAGTTATTCAATTTCAGGTTCTCGACAAACTCATTTTGCATCTCAAGTAACACGATATGCTGATATATACGCATCGACAGTTGTCAATTTGATTTATTATCCGTTTTTTTATTTCTTTCGTGCAGTTCCTCAATTAGTAAATATTCAATTAACGTGTTTCTTTTCCTTGGAAATTGTTTATTTTTATCAAACTAGATGCCGCATGAATCAACTGTGGATCCCGAAGATCCTATGCATTTTAAATCATGGGGTGACGATGAAAATCATACTGTTGAAACGCCATTACTTCGTCGAACACTTGAATTTAGTCAAGCGACGCCTGCATCACTCTTCGGTCGTTCAACATCGATTCAAACGCATCCCGATTTACCATTACATGTTACACATGATCATGACAATGATGGTGATGCTGATGATGAAGAAAATGGTTTCCAAGGACTCAATCAAGATTTTGAATTTGATTTGCAAGCGAAAGTTCAATATACTCCACCGAAGAAACAATCGAAATGATCGTTTTAGTTTAGTTGCTTTTCTGAAAAGATCTCATTTTTATTTTTATTCATCTAATAAAAACAAATCAAGAGAAACGTGTCGACTTTTCGAGAACAAAACAAAGAGAATAATTGGATTGTGATCAGTTACTAATTAATCTTGTCCGGAAAGGTTTTCAATGTCGCATGTGAGAGAAGAAGAAATATGAGATATTAAATTAATTTCATGTGTTGTTCTTGCGTGACAATCTTGTCAGAAGAATAATCGTATCGTACTAAGACGACCGTATTTCTCTTTTTTTTCTCCGTCTATTTATTTGATTGAAATCATGGTCGAGTTTTTGAGAACAATATTTCGGAAATTAATCAATTACGAACAGTTTAATTCGGAGAATGAGACGAATTTCAAGACAAAACTGGATTTTATACGTTTGAGTGCTGTTGTTTGTGGAATTGAATTTTGTTATGCGGCCGAAACAGCGTTTGTCTCGCCAATTTTATTACAAATCGGTTTGCCTGTTATGTTCATGACATGGACATGGTGTTTACCGCCATTGATCGGCTTTTTTCTCGTGCCAGCATTGGGCTCATTGAGTGATAAATGTCAAACGAGATTCGGTCGACGACGACCATTTATATTTATCTATTCAATTGGAATTCTCACTGGACTTATGCTAGTTGCAAATGGTAATCAAAAGAAAAAAGACGAACCGAGAAATTTGAATAAGTTTTCTTTTCGTTTTATTAAGGACGAAGTCTTGGGAAATGGTTCGGCGATACTGATTCAATATTTTTTAATTTAACAAGTAACATATTCAATGAAACCGTAGTCGAATATTCGCATTCGGGATTCTCTTCGCATAAATACGGTACAATATTAACAATCATCGGCGTCCTTTTGCTCGATCTCGATTGTGATGCTTGTCAAAGTCCAAGTCGAGCCTATCTTCTCGACGTCACCAATCCAACTCAACATTCATCCGGTCTAGCAACATTTACATTCATGGCCGGTTTCGGCGGATGTCTAGGTTATTTTCTCGGTGGTATTCCATGGGAACATACATTTCTAAGCAAAATCTTCGGCGATCATATTCACGTTCTATTTACTCTCGTCTGGATTATTTATATAATCTGTATGTATTTAACATTGACAGCTTCGACAGAACCGACGAACATCACGTCGGCAGCACCGAATCTTGTGAGATCAACATCACGACAAAGTCTGATCTCGTCAAGAAATCAATATGATTTTGACAATGACAATCAATCGGAAATTTCAGTCGCAATCGATATGAAAGCATCGTATTTCGATTATATTTGTTCGATTATTTACATGCCAGCATCGATGCGATGGCTTTGTCTAACGAATTTTTTCTGCTGGATGGCATTGGTGTCTTATTCATTGTATTTTACTGATTTTGTTGGACAAGCCGTGTTCGGTGGCAATCCGAAATATGAGCCCAATCATCCAAAACGATTGCTCTATAATGACGGTGTTCGATTTGGTTCATGGGGAATGTCAGTCTATTCGATATCTTGTTCGATCTACTCGTACAATATTCAAAATTTGAATAATTATTTCGGTTTGATTTTGTTTCATGTAGAGAAAAGAAAAGAAAACTATTCGTTTGTTTGTTTGTTTGTTAAGGTATAAAACGAGTTTATATTGGCTCTCAATTGATCTTTGCAATTGGGATGTTATTAATGGGCTATCTAAGACATCGTTTAGCTGTTCTTTTACTCTCAGCTGCTTCCGGAATACTCTATTCGACGTTATTTACAATTCCTTATTTACTTCTTTCGAAATATCACACATCGAATACGTTCAGTCGATTGAATCAATCGACACAAATTCGTGGTATTGGCACAGACATTGCCATTGTCAGTAGTATGGTATTCCTAGCACAATTATGTTTATCATCAACCATGGGCTCATTGATTCAACTAGCAAATTCAACGGTTGTTATCACGATTGTTGCAAGTGTTTTGAGTTTGTGTGGTGCCCTATCAGCGAGCCGTGTGTTGTATCTTGACGATTAAATTTAACTTGTGTTTTATTTTTAGTAGTGTACAAGTTTGAATAAACACAAAAGAGAAAAGAAAACAAGAAATGTTTGCTGTTGATTGAAATTTATTGCGGTTGATAGACGATTCGTTCTGTAATTGGCGGTTTCGAAAGAGAAGGAGGAGGATTAATTGTGGAGCTTTGACGGCGTTTCATTGATTTGATCGCTTTCTCGCGGAGAAGACGTTCACGTAGATCGATTTCGTTTTCATCTTCACTACTATGATGAACTTCGGATGATTCGTCATGAGAAGTTACTTGATTCACAATAGATATACAAGAAGGCAATCGAGATTCTTCGACAACGACCTAGAATATCATCGATAGAAGGAATCGAGAGGAAAAATTCGAGTTTACAATTCGTTCAGGTCGATTTGGTGGTGGTGGTGGTGTTTGCACTCGAATCTGCGATTCTAGTCGAGGTTTTTTCGGTGAAAGACTTCTTTGATGTTCGGATGATTTCGAATGTTTCTTCTTCGACGAGTCATGTCGATGACTTTTAGTCGATTTCGATTCATGACGATGTTTTCGTGATGAAGATTTTCTAAGAACGAACAGATGAAAAGAGAGATTCGAGATGAAAGAAGATTTACTCGTGTTTTCGAGATTTTTTATGATGATTGGAAGATGAACGGGATCGGGATCGACGACGAGTGGATTGAGATTTACTTTTTTTCGGTTTTTCGACTTCAATTACGGATGGCGATGAACTCGAACTTGAAACAGAAGCTGATCGTGTTCGTTTGGATTTCTTTGATTTTTTCTCGATTCGTTGATCAGGCGAATTCGATGGTGACGAGCGTTTTTTAGTTTTCTCTTTTTTTCGTTCGATTTTTTCGTCTTCACTCGACGACGAGGTTGATGAAGGTGTTCGACGTTTACGTACCGGTGATTTCCGACGATCATTTTGACTTTCATCATTCGACCGAACGGGTTTTCTCTCTTGTTGAGATCTGAAAAAAAAACGTTTGCATTTTGTTTAAACTCGAATTGTCAATTCTCACCGTATTTTCGGACGAGTTTTTTCCACTGAACGTCGTCGATTCGATCCATTCGAATTTCCATTCGTTCGATTCTCGACATCGATTTTGACAATCTGTTTTTGACTTTCTTCTTCTCGTTTTCGAATTTCTCTCAATCGATCATCTTCTTCTTGTTGTTTTTTCAATAATTCCTTTTTCTTCAATTCAACTAATTCAATTGGAATGCCATCAGGAGATAATTGAGCACTAGCGAGAATCTTCCATAATTCACCTATAAACAATCGTGCTTTGCTCCCGCCGAGAAAACCAGTCAAATTTATCTGCATCATCTTTGGATCAGGGTGCTGTCATAACAAAAATCCAATGATTCGATTCGTAAAACAAAGATTTTCGGTTACTTTATCGTCTAATTGATTAAATACAAATTCGATAACAACATCATCTTCGATGCCTAACAGTTCCTGTAAACGCTTGGTTATCCACGGTTTTATCACGTCTAAATTCACTTTGATCATATCAATCTACAGAATTCAACAAAACCAAACGAATTATCTTTTTTTTCTCGTTTGAAAGTCTTTTACTTTCACATTGATATTGTCGGGAAATTTCATTTGTTGAAGTAGCTTCTTTTGTTTATTTGCAAATCGACTATCTTGTTCAGCCGATGTGCCCTAAAATTGGCCGATGAAAATCGTGTCAATCCGTGATTCGAAATGCGTACTTTAAAAAATCCCGCATCAGCCATATCAACGAAATCTTAAACAAAAAACAAACAGAACGGTTCTTTTTTTTTCTATTCAACTTTCGAAAACAAACAATCGCCTAAGGATTTATTGTTCAGTTATAAAAGAACAACGAAACAGAAACACACACACGCACACGTTCGAGAAAAAAGAGGAAAAAATTGTTCCACTGTTTTGGTTTTGGCTTTTTTTCTTTTATTAATTTTCTCTTTTCCATTTCTATTCTAACCAATAAGCAAACCGATACCAAAACGATAGGCTGCTTTAGCATGATTCAACGAACTACTGATTAAGAACGTAAATGGCAACGGTGCAAGACGTTTTTCAATAACACCTGTAACCAAACCGTTGGTATCGATCATGCCGCGAAACGTTGCATTGGCTTTAAGAATATCGTATTGATAGGTGAGTGTAGCGGATGTTTCTTTAGTTGCAAGTGACGACTCGAATTCGACACCTAATTGTAATGGACTGTTGGTTTTCTGATGGAAATAACCGAGATTAATCACACCAGCTGGACTGACTTTGACACCGGTTAACCAATCGAGACCTAAGTTGAGCAGTTTTTTTCGAAGAAAACTAAACTCATTTGTTGGTTTTTACCTCGATATCTTGCAACGAAACTCGTCAAACCAATATGTCCGCCGGGCATCATCGGACTTGCTTGATAGAGAAATTCAGCACCGAGATCGATATTTTTTGTTACACGCGTTAAATGTTGTAAAACCGCAATGCCTAGAAAATCATTCCGTTTCCTTTTTTTGTCCTTATCAATAAAAAATTTATTCACCAGAATTTGTCACTAAATCAAGATTTGCTAATGTTAAACTTGTTGTTGTAAATTGTGTTCGATAATCAATTGCCAATTGATAACCAGCCATTTTAAATGATTGTACCTTAAAAATCAATCAATAAAGACTTCATTTTATTTTCTCGTCGGTCTACTTGTGCTAGAAGACGTGTTCGAAGATTTTCATTCCATTGATGAATTATTTGAGCATTCGAATTTCCATTCGGATCCATATCACCTAATATAACCGGATAGACCTACGTAAAAACGAAACGAATCACAATCTTTCTATCATTTTACTCCGTCATCTCACTTCAGATTGACTGTAGAGTTGTGTACCAACGTAATTCGCACCGAATTTATATCCGCTATTTGTTCCACTACTTAATGTCAACGAATGACTTGCTTGAAAATGACTGCTCAACATTTTAGTGACAGATAATTTGGCTCCTTCGAATGTTGGTGGCATTAAATCTAGGATATTCAATCGATATACAAACGAATTCTTTCAACAATTAACTAACCTTTTATTCTTTTAAATACATCATCAAATGTACCTGGATTACGTGAAAAATCTGTTGTGATTTTCATCCATCTTGTATTAGGAAATGAAGGTTGAGAGACTGATTGTTCTTCGGTTTTCGTTAATTTTTCATCAAGATTAGCCATTTTGTAGACTAACAGTTCGTCGAAGAGAGAAAAAAAACTACAAGATTATTCAATATTCGATTGTTTGAACCAATAAAATTCGTTCGATTGAAATGGATTTTAATTAAATCATTAAATGTTCGTTGGCTTTTTCGAGAGAAGATTTTCGTTTGAAATTTGTTTTCAAAATTAAAATAAATCTCGAAAATGTTTTTTTATTGTCGAATAAACTATAGATATCGCTAATAGCAAACTGATGATTCATCATCGAGTTTTTTTTTTATACGTTTCAGTTCGATTATTTGAAATAATTGTGTGTGAAAAGTAAAACATGTCGAATCAAATCGATGATAAAGATGAAGATGGTTCATTGATTTATGTTGAACCCGATGAAAATGAATGGAGAAAATATTTTGACGAGTAAATTTAAATTTAATTTGAACATTTCGTTTATTTAATTTCAAATTTCAGAATGAAATATGTTCGAGCATTGGAATATGTTCTTCAAAATGCACCTATTCGTGCCAAAGATCCCGAGAAAAAAGTTTGTTCGAATGCAAATAATAATGATTTCAAATGAATAGACTTTTCGTCTAGAAAAAAGCTGCTCATATGGCTCTATCGACAATGATGAGAATCAAACCCAATGACATCACTGATGCTGTCAACTCAATACCTGTTTTACTACGTGATACGTTAATGAAATATGTTTATAAAGGCTTCGAAAATCCGAAAGATTATTCGAGTAGTGCGCTTTTAACATGGCACGAAAAAGTTCTTGCAGCAACCGGTCTTGGATCGATTGTTCGTGTTTTAACCGATCGACGAACTGTATAAGACGAAATAGACAAACGAACATTCCAACAGTGATAACAAATCTGTATTCTCATGTTCTTTTTTTCTCTCGTTGGTATTTAACAAGCTTTGCATTCTTCTGACATTTTTTTGCTGATAAAGAAAGATAAAAAACGTGAACACAAGGAGAAAGAATCTATTCGATAATTACAATACTCGATTTTTAGATGTCTCAAGTCGAAAATCTCAATTGTGATACTGAAAATCAGGAATATACATTTGGTGATAATGTTCGAATCATGAAAACAAACAATCAATTACGTGAACTTCATACACTCGTTCGTGATCGAACGACCGAACGAAGTGATTTTAAATTCTGTGCTGATCGTCTCATTCGTTTGACTGTTGAAGCGGCGCTCAACGAATTGCCGTACGAAACCTGTGAGATATTCACACCGACTGGTCAATCTTATGAAGGTGTTCAAAACAGGAAAGGTACTGTTTGTATTTCGCTGATGAGAAGCGGTGAAGTCATGGAGAAAGGTCTTCGTGAATGTTGTCGATCGATTCGTATCGGTAAGATTCTCGTTAATGAAGGTCAAGTTATCTACGCTAAACTACCATCTGATGTCAAACAACGATATGTTCTTTTAACATATCCAGTTATTACGACAGGTTCGACGGCTCTCATAGGAATTGAATTTTTATTAAGAGAATATCAATGTTTGCAATCGAATATTATCTTAGTATGTTTATTTTCGACACCTGAAAGCATCGAACTAATCTGTCAAACTTATCCGGAGATAAAAATTGTTGTTTCAGAAATTAATCCCATTGCACCCAATCATTTTGCTCAAAAATATTTCGGTAGGAATCGTGTTTTGTTTTACAAAATAAAAACTCTCGTTTTTCTTTTCAAGGAACTGATTAATTTTTCAATTATTATTTTACGTGATAAAATAAATACATCTACTCATATTATCTGTGTTTTTTTCTTTTTCGCTTTCAATAAAATAAATCTTGAATAATGTTTTTTTTTAAATTTGTCTTCAATTCTTTCAGATCATGTACGTATTCAAACGGCAATTAAGTCGACAAATGTCTTGGGAAGATAATCAGCCAATTAAAAAGCTTTGTATACAAAATTCGATTTCGTCATTTGAAGATCTTTCAAATGAATTACTCTATGACGTTCTCGATTATTTTGATCTCAGTGAAATATTCTATTCATTTCATCAACTCAATCAACGTATACAAAATGTTATTTTTAATTCTCGTTTACCGTTGAAATGCCAACGCGTAGAAACATTCGATCAATTATTCGATAAATTCTGTCGACAAATGATTATTCCAAATCGACATCGAATTCTATCATTACGTCTTTCAAATCATTTTCAATGCATGAAATTCTTCAATATCCATCCAATTGATCCATCGTTCGAACATTTACAATCTCTGACACTTCATGAAACAACATATAATGATATTCTTTCACTTCTTCCAACATTAATTTCACTTTCAAAATTAACTTCTTTGACTATTTCATTACCCTATCTTGATATTGATCCGAATGAAATCTATCAACGAATACTTCAATTACCCGTATTAAAATATAATAAACTCTCAATAAGTCGTTCAATTCTTGAAGATATGAATTTCAATTTTAGTCAACAACAAATCAGCTCAATTGAATATTTAATCATCAATCATCTATGTACTGCACATCATCTCAATGAAATTCTTTTATGTACACCTAAACTTCGTCATTTAACATGCACAAATCTATATCAAGTTCATCGAAATTCATCGATTAATTTACTTCATCTAAAATCACTTTCAATTCCAGTTTGTTATTTACCATTTGAAGAATTCAAAGTTCTAATTCAAAATGTTGGCTATCATGTCGAAACTTTACGTTTTCAATTTTCGTCTGATTTGATGTATTTCGATGCTAAACGATGGAATACGTTAATTCAACAATCAATGCCAAATCTACGTCAATTTTATTTGAAATATTCCGACAAAATCACCGATATGTTTCAATATAAAACTTATCACTCTAATTTACATCGATTTATATCACTATTCTGGATATATAAAGGCTGGTCATATCATATTGACATGGATTTTAAACATTGTCTATCGATTACAATTAATTATTCAATCGAATGGAGTCGTTCTCGTGAAACAATTTCGGAATTAACAATACACAATTGTCATTTCGACAATCTAAATCCATGTTTAACAAACTACTTCGAATGTTTAACATCATCAGCAAAGATTACACATTTAAATATTGAATTTCAACAGTTTTCATTGAATATTCTTCTTGAACTTATTCAATGGTTAACTCAACTTAAATCGATTTGTGTACAATTGCCGATTTTAAATTCAATTTATTCATTAACTCAACAACAAATTCAAACGATACAATCAATAGCTCAAACCAATCGAATCATTAAATTACAAACAAAACATTTCATTGATTTAAATCTACTCGAACTTTTTCTTCATCTTTGCTCGCAAATACAAACTCTTGACATTCAATGTCAAGATGAAAATCAACTACAAACATTTCTTCGTTTAATTCTGACGAAGAAATCATTGAGTTTAACAAGTCTTTGTTTTCGTCTATCGCAAGCCGATGAAAATATCGTCGAACATTTACGAATAAGTCTTTCACAAGAACATTGCACAATTCAACGGATTCAAAATCAGATTTTCATTCGATGGTTATGAAAATACCCAATGTTCTTTTTGTGTAAATCTAGAAGATATATTTTATTATTTAAAAATAAATAACGAAAATGCAAGATGATTGTCTTTCTTGTTTTTATTCTAGATAATCGAGTTGATGAAGTTCGTTGTCACGCAATTCGAAGATTTTTCGAATGAAATTTTCTTTAAAATTTTCGAATATATCGAAATCTTTGATTTATTTAACATTTTTTCGAATTTAAACAATCGATTTACTGATCTTCTCAAACATCCTTCACTTCGATTTGATGCTACATTGACTTCACAGACAAATTCTAATAGCGAACTGCTTCGATTTCATCAATCTCAGATTGTTTCTCTTCGATTCAAAGCATTCTTTCCAAATTCAGATTTCTTCTTTACAAATCTGCATAAACTTATTTTTGATGAAATTCCACTTCAAAAATTCATTATTATCTTTCCTAATCTCACGAAATTATCTCGACTTCGATCATTAACAATTCATTTTCATGATTCAATTATCGATCTCACAGAAATCTATGTTCTCATATTTCGATTATCTCAGTTAAAAAACTTAGAAATTATCTCTCAGGGACATTTATTAACTCTCCAATTGCCATGCAATACATTCGAACAAAGAACGTTTCTTGACAAATTTATTATTCGATATCAATGTAATTTCAATGATTTCATTCTTTTACTTTCTCATATGCCGAATGTCAAATATTTATCCTGTTTGGAAATAACAAAAACTATCGATGTACTTCAACGAAATTTTCCAATAAAAACAAATCATTTAACTCGACTTGTTTTTTCCATGTGCAAAATATCGTTCGATCAATTAGAAATCTTTCTCGGCCATTTCGGTAGACAACTCGAACTATTTCATATCAATACATCGAATGATGAAACTTATCTTGTTGCTGATCGATGGCAACGCATTATTTGTGAGACAATGCCTCGTTTAAAACAATTTCAATTTCAATATCATGAATGGCATTATCAAAACTTTCGATTGACATCATCTCATCAATCGATCGACAAATTTACGACACAATTTTGGACGAATCGACAATGGACTTTCGAAATTACAGCTGATATGAATTATTGGCCACCGATTCGAACAATTTATTCAATATCATCGGTCAGATATAATCAATCAACGGCAAATGAGAAGATTGGTTTAAAAATCGATTGTTTACACTATAGTCCCTATCGAGAGGATATAGTTGATGACTGTTTTTCGTTTCTCAGTCGGTTTTATATAACTACTTTATATGTGAATTGTAAAAAATTAATTTTTACTAAATTAATCAAACTTCTATCATTATTACCGAATTTGGATTTATTCGGTGTACGTTATTTATCTTCATTTGAGCCAACGAACCAAACTGAATCATGTTCAAATACAAATCAAATTACAAAATTAACTGTTGACAATTTTATTGACGAATGTGATTTGAAGAAAATCACTTATTTTATTGATCTTTGTCCTTATTTAAATTATTTTCAAATCAAATGTGAAAATATCTGCAGTATACAAGCAATTCTTCGATATGTTTTATCAAAATTGACCTATCTCAATTCTCTTTCTTTTTATATTCCAATTGTAACTGACGATCTGATTGAGCAATTAAAAATAATGTGTAATTGTGAAATTCGGCGCTGTACAGATAGAATTTGTTTGAAAATATTAAATAAATAAATGTTTTTAAACAAAACAAAAAAGATTCAAGGCTTGACCCCGACGTGACTTGAACACGCAACCTTCTGATCTGGAGTCAGACGCGCTACCGTTGCGCCACGGAGTCCCTCCACTAGAACAGGTGTAATCCATTGACTAGATTGATTGATTTATATGTACTCTCGAAAAAAAAGAGTAAAGACTTGACCCCGACGTGACTTGAACACGCAACC
>Ga0209930_1001437_pt1 | contig 37335 bp, 33 predicted proteins | sample ThiBiot_500_biof_2_FD_183948 | JGI IMG/M metagenome (GOLD analysis project Ga0209930, IMG submission 183948) | Wastewater bioreactor microbial communities from Cape Town, South Africa - Thiocy_cont_500_biof (SPAdes) | ecosystem: Engineered > Bioreactor > Thiocyanate-remediating >... | reverse complement strand
CCGAGCGCCAGCACGCCGAAGATCAGCGCCGTGACGAGGAAGAAGGCGCCATAGCCGATGAGGTCGATCATCCCTCGCGCACTCCGAAGAAGCCGCGCGGGCGGACGAGCAGCATGGCGATCAGCAGCAGGAATGCGACCGCGGCGCGATATTCCGAGCCGACGAACTGCACCGCCGCCGCCTCGCCGATGCCGACGACGAGGCCGCCGAGGATGGCGCCCCAGACGCTGCCGATGCCGCCGAGAATGGCCGCGGCGAAGAGCGGGAGAAGGAGGTCGAAGCCCATTTGCGGCCGGATCTGCACCGTGAGGCCGAGCATGATGCCGGAGACGCAGGCGAGCGCGCCGCCGATCAGCCAGGTGGCGCGGATGACGGCGGCGACGTCGATGCCGACGACACGCGCCAGCGCCGGGTTCTCGCTCACCGCCCGCATCGAACGGCCGATATGGGTACGCGTCAGGAGAAGATGCATGGCGGCGACGACGATCGCGGCGAGGCCCATCATCGCCGCCTGATCGGGCGTCACGCGGATTCCGAAGCCGATCGGCATCGCGATCTGGATGGCGCGGCTGAAATAGGCCGGCTCGGAGGTGAAGAGGAATTCGAGCAGCGCCCGGAGGGCTAGCGAGGCGCCGAAGCTCGCGATCACCATGACGATGCCGTGGCCGGTTCGCCGGAGCGGGCGGAACAGGGCGAAGTCGAGCGCGAGCGCGAGGAGACCTGTCAGCACCATGGCGATCAGCGCCCCGGCGACGAGCGGCCAGCCGAAGGAGAAGGGCACGAAGCGCGCGGCCGGAAGCAGCGTCCCGGCCAGCGCCCCGGTCACGGTCAGTGCCAGATAGGCGCCCCAGCTGACGAAGTCGCCATGGGTGAAGTTCGAGAAGCGCAGGATCGAATAGGTCAGCGTCAGGCCGACCGCGCCGAGGCCGATCAGCGCGCCGGCGAAGATGCCGTCTGCGAGGAACTGCAGGCTCAACGGCGGGTCCTTTCGAGATCGTCGGCGCCGCCGAGGCCGAGATAGTGCGCCGCGATTTCGGGATCCGCGGCGAGGCTCGCGGCCGGCCCCTCATGGCGGTTGCGGCCGTCGGCAAGGATATAGGCGCGATCGGCGATGGCGAGCGCCGCGCGGGCGTTCTGTTCGACGAGAAGGATGGTGACGCCCGTCCGGCGGATTTCGGCGAGCTTGGCAAACACCTCGCCGGTGAGCTTCGGCGAGAGGCCCGCGGAGGGCTCGTCGAGCATCAGCACCGTCGGGTCGATCATCAGCGCGCGGGCAACGGCCAGCATCTGGCGCTGGCCGCCGGAGAGGCGCCCGGCGGCGAGGCGGCGGCGGGCGGCAAGATCGGGAAAGAGCGCGAACATCGCCTCGACGCGGGCGCGGCGCTCGGCCGGCGCCACGACATGGCCGGCGAGGACGAGGTTTTCCTCGATGCTCATGGTCGTGAAGATGTTCTCCGTCTGCGGCACGAAAGCGAGGCCGAGACGGACCATGCGATGGGCCGGGCTCCGCGTGATATCGGCCTCGCCGAGGCGCACCACGCCGCGCGAGACCGGCACGAGACCCGCCATCGCCTTCATCAGCGTCGACTTGCCGGCGCCGTTCGGGCCGAGCAGCACGACGATCTCGCCACGCCCGACCCTGATCGAGGCGCCCTTGACGATCGGCAGGCCGGGCTCGTAGCCGGCCTCGAGATCGGTCGCCGAGAGGACGGCCGCCTCGCTCACGCCGCGACCCCGCCGAGATAGGCCTCGACGACGCGCGGATCGCGCGCCATCTCGGCCGGCCGGCCGCGACCGAGCACGCGCCCCTCCGCCATCACGACCACCTCGCCGCAGAGCCGCGCGACGAGATCCATATTGTGCTCGATGATCAGGAAGGTGATGCCGCGGGCGTTGATCTCCTCGATCCGCGCCATGATCGTCTCGAGCAGCGCCGGATTGACCCCCGCCGCCGGCTCGTCGAGCAGGATGAGCTTCGGCCCCGCCATCAGCACGCGGGCGAGTTCGAGCAGCTTGCGCTGGCCCCCGGAAAGGACGCGCGCCGGCTCGCGCTCGACACGGGTGAGTTCGAGAAAGGCGATGATCTCGCGGGCGCGCTCGATATTGCGCCGCTCCTGCGCCCGACCGGCGCCGCGCGCGAAAAGCGCCGGCAGGAGGCGTTCGCCCGGCTGGTCCTGCGCCGCCGTGAGCACGTTTTCGAGCACCGTCATCGCCGCGAAGGGCTTCGGGATCTGGAAGGTGCGCGCGAGCCCGGACGCGATGCGCCGGTGCGCCGGCTCATGCTCGACCGCCCGGCCGTCGACGCGAATCGATCCGGCATCGGGCGCGAGCGTGCCGGCGATGAGGTTGAAGGTCGTCGTCTTGCCGGCCCCGTTCGGCCCGATCAACCCCGTGATCGCGCCGCGCGCGACCGCGAAGCTGACGCCGTCGACCGCCCGAAAGCCGTCGAAGGACTTGGAAACCGATTGAACTTCAAGCATGCCTGCGCCAGACCAAGGCGGATGGAGCGGATCGGCCCCGAAGGACCCCGCCCGTTTCACCATGGCTCAGGCGCGTACTCAAGGGGCGAGGCCTGCGTTCGAGGAGGATGGCAATGGCCGACGAGCCGCCCCGCGGGGCCGATGACGCATTCACGCTCTACGATCTGCGCGTCGAGGTGGTGGCGCCGCCGGGGGCGAAGCTCTATTGCGGCGCCAAGGTCGGCGATCATTTCGAGCTCAGGGGCGAGATGCTGCATCTTCCGCCCGGCCAGGGCATTTCGATCTATTCGCTCGCCTCGGTGCTTCCCCTCCTCGCCGCCAAGCAGCGGCCGACCCATCAGAACGACTGGATGACCAGCGACGCCGAAGTCGCCTGCCCCGATCCCAACTGTCCGTCGCGGCTGCGCATCACGAGGCTCGGCCTCCGCCGCTTCTCGCATGCCGAGACGACGGCCGTGCCGCTGCCGGCGGCCGATTGAAAGCAAGACCCATGGAATACAGAGACCTTGCGCCCGACTACCGCATCTCGCGCGTCATCCGCGGCGGCTGGCAGCTGGCCGGCGGCCACGGCCCGGTCGATCGCGACGACGCCATTGCGGACATGGCCGCCTTCGCCGAGGCCGGCATCGTCACTTTCGACTGCGCCGACATCTATACCGGCGTGGAGGCGATGATCGGCGACTTCCGCGCCGCCTTCGGGGCCACCTATGGCAAGGCGGCGCTCGGCCGCATCCATGTCCATACCAAATGCGTGCCGGATCTTGCGATCCTGCCGCGCCTCCGCAAGGCCGACATCGAGGCGATCATCGACCAGTCGCTCATGCGGCTGAAAATGGAACGGCTCGACCTCGTGCAGTTCCATTGGTGGGATTATGCCGAGCCGCGCTATGTCGAGGCCGCCGTGTGGCTCGACGAACTGCGGCAGGCCGGCAAGATCCGCTTTGTCAGCGGCACCAATTTCGATTGCGAGCGGGTGCGCGCGATCCTCGCTGCCGGCGTGCCGCTCCGGACGCTGCAAGTGCAGTATTCCGTGCTCGACCAGCGCCCGGAAAAGGAGCTGGTCGCGCTGGCCGCCGAGAACGGCATCGACCTTCTGTGCTACGGCACCGTCGCCGGCGGCTTCCTGGGCGAGCGCTGGCTGGGCGCCACAGAGCCCGAGCATCCGCTCGAGAACCGCTCGCTGACGAAGTACAAGCTGATCATCGAGGATTTCGGCGGCTGGGATCTCTTTCAGGAACTCCTCGCGACGCTGGCCCGCATCGGCGCGAAACATGGCGCCGACATCGCGACCGTCGCCAGCCGCTGGACGCTCGACCGGCCGGGCGTCGCGGCCGTCATCGTCGGCGCCCGCAGCCGCGCCCATCTCGCCCGCAATCTGGCCATCGGCGCGCTCACGCTCGACGACGAAGACCGGGCGGCGATCGACGCGGTGATCGCCAAGGGGCGCGGGCTCGAGGGCGACGTCTATACGCTCGAACGCGACCGCACCGGACGCCATGGCTCGATCATGAAATACAATCTCAACGCCCAATGAGCACCGATCGCCCCCTGCCCGATCATCCGCTCGCGCGCGCCGCGGTCGCCGAGATCGCGGCCTCGCATGATTTCTTCGTCCGCTGGTTCCTGGGGACGGCGACGCGCGACGAGTTCGAGCTCTGGCTGACCACGACGCATCCGGACTTTCGCCTGACGACGCCGGGCGGGGAGATGCTGGACCGGGGCGCGATCGTGCCCTGGATCGAAGGCGCCTTCGGCTCGATGGCGGACCGCTTCGAGATCGGCATCGAGGATGTCGAGCTCGTCCACGCCTCCGGGGATGCCGTCTTGCTCATCTATATCGAGCGACAGTATCGTGACGGCCGCATCACGCGGCGGCGCTCGATGGCGCTGTTTCTCGGCGACGAGGCGGCGCCGCGCGGCGTGGTGTGGCGCCATCTGCAGGAAACCTGGATGCAGACGGGTTGAAGACGGGAAACCGGGGGAAAGGCCCGCTGAAGCGGGGCAGGGAGTTTTCGATGACGTCGATCCGTATGCTCACCGCGGCGCTGATGACCGGCGCCGTCGCACTCGGCGCCGCCGGAGCCGCGCGCGCCGACGATTGCACCATCACCGTCGGCCTCGTGATGGAGCTGACCGGACCCGCCGGCGAATATGGCCAGGCCGGGGCCAAGTCGGTCGAGATGGCGCTGCGCGACATCAACGATGCCGGCGGCGTCGGCGGCTGCAAACTCGTCACCGACACGCGCGATTCGCAGAGCCAGGGCACCGTCGCCGTGGATGTCGCGACGCAGCTTGTTCAGGTCAAGAAGGTGCCGGTCATCATCGGCGGCATCATCTCGTCGGTATCGATCCCGATCCTGACCTCGGTCACCGGCCCGGCCAAGATCCCGCAGGTCTCGCCCGCCTCGTCCTCGCCGACGCTGACCAAGCTCGGCCGCGAGGGCAAGACCAACGGCGTCTTCTTCCGCACCATCACCTCGGACGCGCTGCAGGGCATCGCGGCGGCGAAGTTCGCGATCGACCAGGGCATCAAGAAGATCGCGATCATCAATGTTAACAACGACTTCGGCGTCAACATGGTCAACGAGTTCTCGTCGGCCTATAAGGCGCTGGGCGGCGAGATCACCTCGGTGACGCCCTATAACGAGAAGCAGTCGAGCTATCAGGCCGAGGTCACGGCGGCGCTCGCCTCCTCGCCCGAGGCGCTCTATCTTGTCTCGACGCCGGTCGACGGCGCCACCATCGCGCGCACCTGGATCTCGCAGGGCGGCCCGCAGAAGTTCCTCCTGAATGACGGCATGAACAGCGCCGACTTCATCACCAATGTCGGCGCGGAATATCTGAACGACGCCTTCGGCACCTCGTCGGGCACCGACGAGACCGCGTCGACCAAGTATTTCTACGGCTCGTACAAGGACTTCTCGGGGATCGACCCGGCCGCCCCGGCCGCCGACCGGTCCTATGACGCCGGCGCCATCGTCGGCCTCGCCATCGCCGAGGCGGCCAAGGACGGCAAGGCCGAACCGGCCGCAATCACTGCCTCGATCCGCAAGGTCCTCGACCCGAACGGCACCGTCATCCATGCCGGCAAGGACGAGTTCGCCAAGGCGCTCGCGCTCATCAAGGAGGGCAAGCCGATCAAGTATGAGGGTGTGATCGGACCGGTCACCTTCGACGAGGTCGGCGACATCACCGGCCCGTTCCGCCTGTGGCGCATCCAGAACGGCGAGGTGACGACCGTCGGCACCATGTCGACCGCCGATGTGGACAAGGTGAAGGCGAGCATCGCGAAGTAGCGTGGACGTTGGGGCGCCACCCCATCGGCTGGCACGAGCTGTCCTCTCTCCCGCTAGGCGGGGGAGAGATGGAGAGGGGGTCTCCTGCGTCGAGACACCTCCCTTCCGACCCTCCCCCGCCGGCGCGGGAGTGGGAGAAGAGCCGCCTTTGCCGGCGACGACGAACTGAAAGAACCATCATGACCGCCCTCCCCTCCGCCCCGGCCCGTGTTACCGTGCCGGCCGGGTTCACCATCCCGCGCATCGCGACCGGACTCTGGCAGATCGCGGACATGGAGCGCGGCGGCGAGGCGGTGGCGATCGAGCCGGCGGCGGAAGCCATGCTCGCCTATGCGCGCTCGGGCTTCGACGCCTTCGACATGGCCGATCACTATGGCAGCGCCGAGCTGATCACCGGCCGGTTCCTGAAACGGGCGGAGGAAGAGGGACTCAAGCCGTTCGTCTCGACCAAATGGTGCCCGCCGCCGGGGCCGATGACGCGCGAGGTCGTGCGCGCCGGAGTCGGCCGCAGCCTCGAGCGGCTCGGCGTCGACAGCGTCGATCTCATGCAGTTCCACTGGTGGAGCTTCGAGCATCCCGACTATCTCGACGCTCTGGCCGAGATGGAGGAGATGCGGCGCGAGGGGATCATCCGTCATCTCGGGCTCACCAATTTCGACACCGATCATCTGCGCCTCGTCGTGAAGAACGGCGTCACCATCGCCACCAATCAGGTGTCGTTCTCGCTGCTCGACCGCCGCGCGGCCGATGCGATGAGCGCCTTCTGCCTCGAAAGCGGCATCCGCCTGCTCGCCTATGGCACCATGGGCGGCGGCTGGCTGTCGGAGCGCTGGCTCGGCAAGGCCGAGCCCGGCGACGCCTCGGACTGGAGCAAGATGAAATATCGCCGCTTCGTCGACGCGATCGGCGGCTGGGACGCGCTGCAGGGCATCCTCTCCGCCGCCTCGGCCATCGCGAAGAAGCATGGCGTCTCGCTGTCGAATGTCGCGACACGCTGGGTGCTCGATCATCCGGCCGTGGCGGCCGTCATCATCGGCGCGCGCCTCGGCGAGCGCGAGCATCGCGCCGACAATCTCGCGGCCTTTTCATTCCATCTCGACGCCGAGGACCACGCGCTCCTCGACGCCGCCTTCGCGGGCTCGACGATGCTGCCGGGAGATTGCGGCGACGAGTACCGCAAGCCGCCCTTCCTGACGGCATCGGGCGACCTTTCGCATCATCTCGCGACCATGCCGCAGATCTACCGGGCCGAGCCGGTGCCGGGAAAGCCGGGCCGTCTCAGGGTCGATTCCGGCAGCATCTGGGAACCGATCGCCGGCTATTCGCGCGCGGTCAGGATCGGCGAGCGCATCCTCGTTTCCGGCACGACCGCGACGCATACCGACGGATCGACGGTCTGCCCCGGCGATATCGCCGGCCAGACGACCTATATCCTCGACAAGATCGCCGCCTCGATCGCGGCGCTCGGCGGCAGGATGGACGATGTCGTCCGAACCCGCGTCTATCTGCGCGATGCCAATCTCTGGGAACCGGCATCGCGCGTGCACGGCAGGGTCTTCGGGACGACACGTCCGGCCAATACGCTTCTGGAGATCGGCACGCTGGTTGGGCCCTATGAGGTCGAGATCGAGGCGGAGGCGGTGGTCGACGCCTGAAGGGAGACGAGATGACGGGTCCGGCGACATTCGAGACACCCCGCGACGAGGGGCTCGGCCTCGTGCGGCTGGCCAATGCCGGCGGCCTCGCCGTCGATGTGCTGCCGAACGGGACGATCTTCCAGATCACCCACCGCGAGCCGCGCGGCGCGATCATGGTCAACCAGGTTCTCGGCGCGCCGACCGCCGGCGGCATCGGCCGCGTCCTGCTGCGGCGGGGCGGCGCCACCCCGGCGGTCGTCACGCTGGCCGGCAACGGCGCCATGACGGAGATCGGCCATGACGGCCTGAGCCTCACCTATGCGGGCGCGACCGGCGGCCTTCGCCATCGCGCGACGCTCTCGCTCGACCCGAGCGAGGCGCTCTGGTTCTGGCGCGTCGAGGTGACCAACGAGGGCGGCGAGAGCGTGCCGCTCGATGTCGTCGCCGTGCAGGATGTCGGGCTCGGCGGGCGCGGCTTCCTGATGGGCAGCGAGGCCTATGCCTCACAATATCTCGACCATCACGTCGAGACGCATCCGCTCTTCGGGCCGGTGGTGATGAGCCGGCAGAATCTCGACCAGGGCGGCCGCCATCCCTGGATGGCGCAGGGCTGCCTCGAAGGCGCCGCCGGATTCGCCACCGACGCGCTGCAGGTGTTCGGAGCGGAGAACCGCCTCACCGACCGCTTCGCCTTCCCCTTCGGCACGGAGCTGCCCTCGACACGGCTGCAGCACGAGGTTGCCTGCATCACGCTGCAGAGTCCGGCCCGCACTCTGGCGCCGGGCGAAACGGCGCGCTTCACCTTCTTCGCGCTCGTCCTCGCCGATCATCCGGATGCCTCGACGGCGGCCGATCTCGCGCGCCTCGACGATGTGCCGGCCCGTGCCGCCGCGCTCGCCGCTCCGCCTGCCGCGACGACGCCGCGCGCGATGAGCCTTGTCGAGACAGCCCCCCTCGCGACCGGCGCACCGCTCGACGACGCCGAGATCGCCGCGCTCTATCCCGAGCGGGAGGCGGAGGAGCGGCTTGAGGGAAGGCTCCTCTCCTTCTTCACGCCCGACGGCGCACAGAACCGCCATGTCGTGACGGCGGCCAAGGAGGCGCTGGTGCGGCGGCGCACCGGCATCATCCTGCGCTCGGGCGACAGCCTGATGCTGGACGACCACACGCTTGCCGCCACCTGCTGGATGCAGGGCATCTTCGCGGCGCAGCTCACCATCGGCAACACCTCGTTCCACAAGCTTTTCTCGGTCTCGCGCGATCCCTATGGCCTCACCCGCGCCAGCGGGTTGCGCATCCTCGCCGAGATCGGCGGCGGCTGGCAGCTGCTCGGCGTGCCGTCGCTGTTCGAGATGGGCCTCTCCGACTGCCGCTGGATCTACCGCCTCGGCAGCCGCACGATCACCGTTCACGGCGTCGCGGCCGGCGACGCGCCGGCGATGCAGTGGCGGATCAGCGTCGCCGGCGAACCCTGCCGCTTCCTCGTCGCCGGCCATCTCGTGCTCGGCGAGCGCGAGTTCGAGCAATCCGGCCGTGTCACCATGGAGGCGGACAAGAACCGGATCGCCTTCGCGCCGGGCGCGGACTGGCTCTGGGGCCGCGCCTATCCCGAGGCGCGGATGCATCTCGTGACATCGACGCCGCAGGCGGTGGCCGCGCTCGGCGGCGACAGCCTCCTTTATGACGACGGCGCTTCGCACGGTGCCGGCGTCGCGACATTGCTGTCGCACCCGACAACAGACCTCGTCGTCGCCGTCACCGGGTCGATGACCGGCGCCGCCGCGGCGGAAAAGCTGGCGGACCGCTATGCTGCGGGTATCGAGCAGGAGGCTCTGCTGGAGCCAGCGCGGCGGTTCTGGAGCCATGCGACCCGCGACCTGACGCTGTCCGGCGATCATCCGGACATCGCGGCGGCCAACCTGCTGCTGCCCTGGCTGGCGCATGACGCGATCGTGCATCTGACGGTGCCGCACGGGCTGGAGCAATATACCGGCGCCGCCTGGGGGACGCGCGACGTCTGCCAGGGGCCGGTCGAGTTCCTCCTCGCCATGCGCCACGACACGGCGGTGCACCGCATCCTGCTCGCCCTCTTCGCCGAGCAGGACAGGAAGACCGCCGACTGGCCGCAATGGTTCATGCTGCCGCCCTATTCGAGCATCCGCGCCGGCGATGCGCATGGCGACGTCATCATCTGGCCGCTGAAGGCGCTCTGCGACTATATCGAGGCGAGCGGCGATGTCGGCATCCTCGCCGAGAAGGTGGCGTGGCGCGGCGGCGAGGCCTCGACCATCGCCGACCATGTCGCGCCGCTGATCGCGGAGTGCGAGCGGCGCTTCATCCCCGGCACCCATCTCATCCGTTATGGCGAGGGCGACTGGAATGATTCGCTGCAGCCGCATGATCCGCATCTTCGCGATTGGATGGTCTCGAGCTGGACGGCGGGGCTCCTGCACGAGCAGATCGTCCGCTATGCGGCGATCCTCGAACGCGCGCCGGAAAACAACCCGCCCGGCGCAGGCGACGAGGCCAAGCGGCTGGAGAAGCTCGCCGCCGCGATCCGCGCCGATTTCAACCGCCATCTCGTCGCGGGCGGGATCGTGGCCGGCTATGGCCTCTTCGACCATGAGGGCCATCGCACCGAGCTGCTGCTCCATCCCTCCGACCGGCGCACGGGGCTCTCCTATTCGCTGATCGCGATGACCGAGGCGATGCTGGGCGGGCTCGTCGGCGAGACGGAGACCTTCCAGCAACTGGCGGCGATCGACGAGGCGCTGGCCTTCCCCGATGGCTACCGGCTGATGGACAAGCCGGTCACCTATGCCGGCGGCCCCGAGACGCTGTTCCGCCGTGCCGAATCCGCATCCTTCTTCGGGCGCGAGATCGGGCTGATGTACACGCATGCGCATCTGCGCCAATCGGAGGTGCTCGCGCGGCTCGGCGCCGCCGACGCCCTCTGGCAGGCGATCGCGCTCGCCAATCCGATCCGCGTCACGGAGGTGCTGCCCTCGGCGACAATCCGCCAGCGCAATACCTATTTCTCGTCCTCAGACGCCGCCTTTCCGGACCGCTATGCCGCAAGCCGCGACTGGCAGGATGCGCGGACGGGGCGGGTCGCGGTCGATGGCGGCTGGCGGACCTATTCGAGCGGTCCCGGCATCTTCACGCGGCTCCTCGTCGACCTCGCGCTCGGCCTCGGGCGGAGGCGCGGCGCGGCACGCGTGCTGCCGGCCTCATTCGGCAAGGTCGATGTCGGTTGGACAGAGGGTTCGGAGCACCTGTCGCGCCGGCTCTGAGACCGCCGCCTTAACCCTGCCGCTTAACATTACCGCACGAAACCGCCATTCCTGCGACCATCTTGCCATGGACGCGCCGCTTCGCCATGGGCTATCCTTAAGAAAGGATTAAGGGGGATAGTCCAGGTGTACGCGATCCTGATCTATATGGCCGCGGCCGGCGCGCTGATGCTCGGCGCGCAGGCCGTCCGCCCGAGCCAGGCGCTCGGAGACGACCATCACCGCCGGCTTTATTGGGGCGGCGCGCTTGCTTCCATCGGCCTTGTCGGCATCATAGCGGGCGTGCTCGTCATCTAGGAAAGCCGCCATGCCCTCGCCGCGCCGCGTTCGAATCGCCTGCCTCGCAGGCGCCGTTGTCACGCTTGCGCTGGCCGGGCCGGCGCTCGCCGATGCCACCGCCAGCTACACCTGCGGCGACGGCACCGCGCTGACCGCGACCTTCACCAATGATCCAGCGGCGGCGAAGCTCGTCATCGCGGGCGGCAAGACGCTGACGCTTCCGCAGGCCGTCTCCGCCGATGGCGGCCGCTACGCCGACGACACGACCGAGTTCTGGATCCGCGGCAACAGCGCCCGCTTCACGGTTTCCGGCAAGGAAACCGAGTGCGAGACCAAGGACTGATCCGCGGCCGCCTCTTCACTTCGCCGTGAGGGCGTAACCCGGCATCGATCCCGCCCGTATGAATCGACGAGTTCATCGGGTGGAGATAGTCCCATGCTGACACGACGCCGCCTCGCCGCGCTCGCGGCCGCGCTTCCGGCCCTCGCTCTCGCCGCGTCCTTGACGCCGGCCCTGGCGCTCACCGACCAGCCCTATGACGCGGCGGCGGTGAAGAAGGCCATCGCCTCGGGCAAGCCGGTCGCCATCCATGTCAACGCGTCCTGGTGCCTGCAATGCCGGGCGCAGGCGTCGATCCTCGGCCGCCTCGCCAAGGAAGGCCGCTATCCCGACCTCGCGGTCTTCACCGTCAACTATGACAAGCAGAAGGACGTGGTGAAGCAGCTCGGCGTGCCGCGCTCGACCTTCATCGTCTATCGCGGCGGCAAGGAGACCGGCCGCATGTCGTGGGGCGTGACCGAAGCCTCGGTGGTCGACGTGCTCGACAAGGCTGGCTGATGGCGGGCCCGCTGCTCGCCTTCCTCGCCGGCCTGCTCACCATCCTCAATCCCTGCGTCCTGCCGCTGGCGCCGATCGTCGTCGCCGGCGCGCGGGCCGAAAACCCGGCCGCCCCGCTGGCGCTGGCCGGCGGTCTCGCCATCACCTTCGGCATCGTCGGCGGCCTCCTCGCCTCGCTCGGCGTCGAGCTCGGCGACACCGGCGCCGGTCGGATCGTGCTGGGGCTGGTCATGGCCGGGCTCGGCCTCGTCATGCTGGTCCCTGTTCTCGCGCACAGGGCCGAGGCGCTGATGGCGCCGCTCGGCGCCTGGGCGGGGCAGCAGTCCGGCCGCATCGGTCTGCGCGGGCTCGGCGCCCAGGCCGCGCTCGGCGCCCTGCTCGCGCTCGCCTGGGCGCCCTGTGTCGGACCGACGCTCGGCGCGGCACTGACGCTCGCGGCGAGCGGTGGATCGCTTCCCGTCGCAATGCTGACCATGATGCTGTTCGCGCTCGGTGCCGCGACCTCGCTGCTCGCCGCCGGCTACGGGCTCGGCCTTCTCGCCCGGCGCGGCCGTGCCATCGCCGGCCGCTCGGCCGCGATCGGGCGCACGCTGCTCGGCGCCGTCTTCGTCGCCACCGGCCTCCTGATCGCGACCGGACTCGACAAGATCGTCGAGGGTACCCTCGTCTCGATCATGCCGGACTGGCTGGTCGGCATCGCCGTGACGCTCTAAACTCGGCGCCCCGAGGGAGGAAACAACATGCGTGTCTTCGGCCGATGGAAAGGCGCGGCTTTCGCGCTGGCGCTGGCGGGTCTTCCGGCAGCCGCCGGCGCGGCGAGCTTCGACTGCAGCAAGGCGGCGGCGCCGGACGAGATCGCGATCTGCGCCAGCCGCGCGCTCGATGATGCCGATGTCGAGATGGCGACCCGCTACGACATGCTGCTGCAGCTGCTCGCCATGGGCGCGGCGGGGGATCTCCGCGATTCGCAGCGCGCCTTCCTGAAAACCCGCGCCGCCTGCGGCAGCGACGACGCCTGCCTGACAAAGGCCTATGCCGACCGCATCGCCGCGCTCAAGAAGGGCTTCGCCGGCATCGTGGCGATGGGGCCGTTCTGAAGCCTATTGCAGCGCGGGCGGCATCGGCTGGGCGGGCTGCGCCTCGACCGGGGCCGGAGCTGCGACGGAGGCTGTCCGGGTCGGATCGACGAACTCGACATCGACGCCCGGCCGCACCAGATGGGCGAGCTCCTTGGCGTCCCAGTTGGTCAGCCGCAGGCAGCCATGGCTGTTGGTCTTGTCGATGCGGCTCGGCTCCGGCGTGCCGTGAATGCCATAGGTCGGCTTGTCGAGGCCGATCCAGACCGCGCCGACCGGATTGTTCGGGCCGGGCGCGAGCTTCAGCGACTTGTCGTTCTTGCCCTGCTGGAAATTGACCTTGGGCCGGTACCAGTAGACCGGATCGACGGCGATCGCCTTCACGGCATGGATGCCGGTCGGCGAGGGCATGTCGGTGGAGCCGATCGTCGCCGGATAGGCGACGACGAGATTCCAATCCTGGTCATAGCCCAGCAGCTGACGCGCATTCTGGTCGGCGACGAGGTGATAGACCTTGGTCTTCGAGGGCGCGCCGACATCGGCGACGACCACCGTCTCGCCGGCGGCGAAATGGCTGCCGGGATTGAGGCGCTTCAGGAAGCCCTCGTCCATGTGAAAGCGCTCGGCGAGCATTTCCGTGACGCCGCGATAGCCGAGGGCCGGAAGCTGGGCCATCTCGCCGTAATCCTTGGGAATCGACGGCGTGAACGGACCGGCGGCATCGGCCTCCGTGATGACATACTCGGTCAGCACCGGGCGATCGCCATGGCGCGCCAGGATCGCATCGACATCGGGGCTCATCCGCCCGGTCGAGGGCATGCCGTTCATGTTCTCCAGCGCCGAGATCGCCTTGGCGAGATTGCTGCCCATGAGGCCGTCGATGACGCCGGGCGAGACATTGGCGCGGTCGAGCAGGATCTGCAGCCGCGCCACCTCGGGAAGCGGCTGCTTGCCGCCCCTCTTCAGCGTCTGCGGCAGGGCCGGCTGGTTGGCCGCGGCGACGAACTGCGCCGGTGCCAGGGCCGGCTCGGCCGGCTGCGCCGCGGCCACGGGCGGCTGCGGCTGCTGCGGCGGCTGAGAGGCATAAGGCTGCGGCTCGGGCGGCTGCTGATAGGCCTCGGGCGGTGCCACCTGCCGTTCGCCCTGATAGGGCGCCGGCTGCGGCGCGGCTTCGTAGGCCCCGGGCGGCGGCGGAACTTCGTAGCCGCCCTGCGGGGTGCCATAAGAAGGCTGCGCGTAATCGCGATAGCGCCAGCCGCCGAAGCTGTAGGCGTCGTAATAGTCCTGTGCGGCGGCGGGCAGCGTGGCTCCGCAAAGGGCCAGCATGGCCGGCAGCAGGATGCGGGACGGAGACGATTTCGGCACGCTCAACTCCAACGCAACGCGGACACGGTGCTTTAACGCCGCGGAAACCCTGATCGATCCTCGGCCATCGTGGTTAAGATTGATTGAAGGGCGTGAAGGCGGCGACCGTATGGCGCGGCCCGCTCCGAGGAGGTGAAGCGGCCGCCATTCGGCGCTAGAGTCCGTCGAAGAGAATGGCGACTGGGGCAACCGAACGATGGATGCGCGGGGCAGGACGATCAAAGGTCGGTTCATCCATGCGCCGCGGCCGGACGGAATCGAAGTCCTGTCCGACGCGCTGGTGACGGTGGACGAGCGTGGAACCATCGGTGCCATCTCGACGCCGGCCGATGGCGGTCACGACGAGCGGCTCAGGACAGCGCGCGCGGCCGGAACGCTCGTCGAGCTGCCGCGGCGCACCTCCGTGCTGCCCGGCTTCGTCGACCTCCATATCCACGCGCCGCAATATCCCCAGCTCGGCAAGGCGCTCGACGTGCCGCTGGAGATCTGGCTCTACCGCTACACCTTCCCGCTCGAAGCCCGCTATGCCGACCTCGCCTTCGCCGAGCGCAGCTATCGCCTTCTGGTCGGCGATCTCCTCGCCGGCGGCACGACGACGGCGCTCTATTTCGCGACCCTGCATCAGGAGGCGACGCTGCTCCTTGCCGCGATCTGCCTCGAGCTCGGCCAGCGCGGTCTCGTCGGCAAGGTGGCGATGGATCATCCGGACAACTGCCCGTCTTTCTATCGCGACGCCGGCGCCGAGGCCGCGATCGAGGGGACGCGCGCGCTGATCCGCGATGTCGGCCGGCTTCCGGACAATGACGGGCTCGTCCATGCCGTCGCGACGCCGCGCTTCATTCCGGCCTGCACGGATGCGCTGCTCGAAGGGCTCGGCGCGCTGGTCGGTGAATGCGGCTGCCATGTGCAGACCCACTGCTCGGAAAGCGACTGGGCGCATGGCTATGTCCTTGCCCGCCACGGCCACACCGACGCCGAGATGCTCGATCGCTTCGGCCTCCTGACGCGGCGCACGGTGCTGGCGCATTCGAACTTCCTGACGCCGCAGGACATGAGCCGGGTCGCCGCCCGCGGCGCCGCCGTCGCGCATTGCCCGCTCTCCAACGCCTATTTCGCCAATTCCGTCTTCCCGCTCCGCGCGGCGCTGGCGCGCGGCGTCCGGGTCGGGCTCGGCACCGACATTTCCGGCGGCCCGATCTCCTCCATGCTGGACGCGCAGCGCATGGCGATCGCCGCCTCGCGCATGCTGGAGACGGGCGTCGACCCGGACATTCCGGCCGAGCGGCGCGGCCGGCCCGGCTCGCGGATCGACGTGCCGCTCGCCTTCCATCTCGCGACGGCCGGCGGCGCCGACGCGCTCGACCTTCCGGTCGGCAGCTTCGCGGTTGGCCGTCAGTTCGACGCGATCCTCGTCGATCCGGACGCGCCGGGCTCGACGCTCCGGCTTTTCGACGATGTCGACAGCGAAGAGGACTATCTCGAGAAGATCGTCCACACCGCGACGCGCGCCAATCTCGCGACGGTCTGGGTCGCCGGCCGGCCCGTCGCCGGCGCCGCCTCAGGCGGCTAACGGTACGCGGACTTCCTGCAGGAGGCCCCCGCCGCGCGCATTGGAGACGGTGATCGAGCCGCCATTGCGCTCGATGATCTCCTTGGCGATCGCCAGCCCCAGCCCCGCCCCCGGTACCGCCTGGCGGCGCGAGGGATCGACGCGGAAGAACGGCTCGAAGACGCAGGCGATGAGATATTCCGGGATGCCCGGCCCGTGATCGCGCACCGTGACCACGGCGAAGCCGCCGGCGACCTCCGACGAGACGGTGCCGCCGCCGCCATGGGTCGCGGCGTTGATGAAGAGATTTCGGAGCGCCCGCGTCAGCGCCAGCCGCGCCACGGCAACCTCGGCCGGCACGATCGTGCCCGTGCTGAGCTTCAGTCCCTGGGCGGCGAGTTCGCCCGTGACCTCGCGCAGGAGCCCGCCGAGCTCGACCTTCTCCCGCTCGGCCGGCGTCGCCTCCTCGCGCACGAGGCGGATGGCGCTGTCGGCGATGCGGTCGAGCTCCTCGAGATCGCGCAGCCAGAGCGCGCGCTCGTCCTCGTCGGCGACGAATTCGGCGCGGAGGCGCATGCGCGTCATGGGCGTCCTCAGGTCGTGGCCGGCGGCCGCGACGAGGCGCATGCGGCTTTCCATTGACGTCTTCAGGCGTGCCGAAAGGCGATTGAGCGCCTTGGCGGTGGCCTTGAACTCGCCCGTGCCGATCTCGGGCAGCACGGGAAGCGTGCCATCCGGCCCGACCTGCGCGATCGCGCTCTCAATGAGCTGCAGCGGTCGCGTCAGGCGGTTGGAGATGACGACGGCGATGCCGGCCGCGCCGAGGATGATGGCGGACATCCAGCCGAGCAGGATGAACCAGCCGGCCCTCGCCGGCGGCGGCCGCGCCGAGAGCGGCATCGCGATCCACCAGCCCTGGCTGACGATCGGCACCGAGACCATCATCGGCGCATCAGGCACCGGCTGGCTGACGATCACCGGGCGCGGCTGGCCGATGCGGGCAAGCTCGGACCGCAGCACGTCGGTCAGCCGCTGGTCGACCGGCCCATGCGCCGGCTCGGCCAGAAGCTGCATGCCGCGGAGGCTGTTCTTGACCGAATCCGGCTCGAAATCGTCCGGAAGCTGCTCGGCGAGGCGGGCGATGAGATCGATCTGCAGCGCCGAGTCCTGAACGAGACGCTCGGGACCCGGGCGGCCGATGACGAGGATGGCGACGAAGGTGGCGAGGCCCACCACCGCGACGATGGCGCAGATCACCAGCACCGCGATGCGCAGGCGCAGCGTGTTCACCGCGGCGCCTCGATCGTCTCCACGCGCGTCGACAGCTGATAGCCGCCATTGCGCACCGTCTTGAAGATCTGGAAGGAGCCGCCGTCGCCGAGCTTGCGGCGGAGGCGGCTCATCAGCACGTCGATCGAGCGGTCGAGCGGATCGGCCTCGCGGCCCTGCGTCAGGTCGAGGAGCTGGTCGCGCGAGAGGACGCGGCCCGGGCGGTCGAGGAAGACGCGCAGGAGGTCGAACTCGGCGCCGGTCAGCACGACATCCTGTCCGTCGGGATCGATCACCGAGCGGCTGGTCGGCGAGGCGACGAAGCCCGCGAACTTGTAGGCATCGACGGTCGGGGGCTCGGCGACATCCGAGACGCGGCGCAGCACCGCGCGGATGCGGGCGAGCAGTTCGCGCGGGTTGAACGGCTTGCCGACATAGTCGTCGGCGCCGATCTCGAGGCCGATGATGCGGTCGACGTCTTCCTTGAGCGCCGTCAGCAGGATGACCGGAATATGCGGCCGCCGGTCGCGCAGCTGCCGGCAGATATCGAGGCCGGAACCGTCCGGCAGCATCACGTCGAGCACGACGAGATCGATCTGCTGCGTCGAGAGCTTGTCTTCCAACTCGCGCCGGTCCGCGGCCAGCGTGACGCGGATGCCCTGCTGGTCGAGATAGCGACCGAGCAGCTTGCGGATTTCGAGGTCGTCATCGACGACGAGGACATGCGGGGTGATCTGCATCAGGGAACTTCATAGCGCGAACGGGATTGCCGAGGCGAGGAATAGCGCTTCGGAAGAACCATTAGCGGATGCATTGGTAACCAATCCTGTCGCGGCGCGCCGCAGCAATCTTCCGCAACAACAATCGCTCCGCCGGCAAGGCTTCGTCATTGAAGGACGACGGCACGACAAGGTTCGTGGCTAGCTTCGCCGCGCTGTGGAACAGCCAAGGAGGTTGAACATGAAACGCCTGCCCGTAGCACTTGCCACCGCCCTGATCATGGGAACGCCCGCGCTCGCGGTGACGACCGCCCCTCAGACGGATCGCGTCGCCGAAGCCCCCGCCAAGCCCGGCCCCGGCAAGGGTCCCGAGGGGCGCCCCGATGCCCGCCCGATGCCGCCGCGTGGCGGTCCGGGCCAGTGGGGCGCGGGTCCGCGCGGTCAGGAATTCCGCATGCGGATCGCCGAGCGGCTCTCCGCCGCCGAGACGCTGATCGGCATCCGCGCCGACCAGCTCGACGCCTGGCGGGCCTATACCAGCGCGCTGATCGATCTCTTCACGCCGCCCGCGCCGCCTGCCCCGCCGATCGGCGGCCCCGCGCCCGGCGGTCCAGATGGCGCCGCCGAGCGCGCCTTCGCCCGTGAGGAGCGGATGGCGCAGCGGATCAAGGAACGCGCCGCCAAGGCGGACGCGCTCATCGCCGCGATCACGACGCTGAAGGCGAAGCTGACGCCCGACCAGCTCGAGAAGCTCGGCTCGGTCACGCTGATGCCTCGCCCGCCGATGCATCCCGGCTGGGGCGGTCGCGGCCCCGGCGGCCATGGTCCCGATGGACGCGGCCCCGAGGGTCGTGGTCCGGAAGGACGCGGCGGTCCCGGCTGGCACGGACCGATGCATCACGGCCCCGGCCCGGGCGGCCGCATGGGCGGATCCGAAGGCCCCGGCCCGATGGGCGGACCCGGCGAGCCGCCGGCTGCCGGTCCCGGCGACGACGGCGCCGACATGATGCCCATGATGGAGCCTGACGACGCGCCGCCGGCTCCCGATCTTCCTGACGACGCCACGCAGCCGGCGCCCGCCCCACAGCCCGGCTGAGGCCCGTCAGGACTGAGCGGCCCCCTCCTCGCGGAGGGGGCCGTTTCCGTTTCAGAAGCCGAGATAGTCGCGCTTGCCGACCGAGACGCCCTTCATGCGCAGGATCCCGTAGGCGGTCGTGACGTGGAAGAAGAAGTTCGGCAGCGCGTGCTGGAGGACGTAGTCGCGGCCGACAAAGGGCGTTTCGCCGGCGCGCGAGCGCAGGACGACCTGCCGCTCCTCGCCGCCCTCGAAGGCGGCCGGATCGACGCTCGCAAGATAGTCGACCGTGCGGGCGATGCGCGCCTGCAATTCGTCGAAGGTCGTCTCCTCGTCCGGGAAGCTCGGCGCCGCAAGCCCGGTCAGCCGCGCCGCGGCGGCCTTGGCGGTGTCGCTTGCCCGCTGCACCTGTCCGGACAGCGGCAGCATGTCGGGCGCCAGCCGCGCCTCGACATAACTGGCGGGATCGACCCCTTCCGCGCTCGCATGGGCAAGCCCCTTGTCGAGAACCGCCGACAGAACGGTGAAGCCGCGGCGGAAGACGGGGATGGTGATGTCGTAGATCGAAAAGCTCATGCCGGGCTCCTTTGAGGCTGGCGGCTGCATCCGGTCCTGCTGACAAGGCCGGCGCCGGCAGATATGGCATCGGAAAGCTCGATTCGCAGCGTCCCGCTGCGCCGACGGAGCGGCAGAGGACGCAGCATGATCGACACGCCCGTCTCGACAGGCCAGCTGCCGCCGCCCGAAGCCGTCGCCGACGCGGTCGCGGAGGCGCATCGCCGCTATCGCGACGATCGCAGCGGCGACACGATCAAGATCTACCCGGCGCTGGCCGCGATGCCGCCCGATCTCTTCGGCCTCGCGGTCGTCGGCGTCTCGGGGCGGGTCCATGCGGCAGGCGACGCCGATCACCCCTTCTCGCTGATGAGCGTCTCGAAACCCTTCGTCTTCGCGCTGCTCTCGGATGCCATCGGCGGCGAGGCCGCGCGGGCCGCGATCGGCGTCAACGCCACCGGCCTCCCCTTCAACGCCCTCGCCGCGATCGAACAGGGTCGCGAGGGGCGCACCAATCCGATGGTCAATGCCGGCGCCATCGCAGCGAGCAGCCTCGTCCCCGGCGGCGATGTCGAAGCCAAGTGGCGCTTCATCGAAGAGGGCATCACGCGCTTCGCCGGCCGGCCGCTCGAACGCGACGACGAGGTCTATCATTCGGCCTCCCTCACCAACACGCGCAACAAGGCGATCGGCCAGCTGCTCGCGACCTTCGGCCGGCTCGGCTGCGACCCGGTCGACGCGGTCGAGCTCTATACGCGGCAATGCTCGCTGAAAGTGACGGCACGCGACCTCGCCGCCATGGGCGCGACGCTCGCCGGCGGCGGGGTGCAGCCGCTGACCGGCGCGGCGGTGGTCAGCGCCGAAAGCGCGCGCAACGCGCTCGCCGTCATGACGACGGCGGGGCTCTATGAGACCTCCGGCGACTGGCTGTTCGATGTCGGGCTGCCCGGGAAGAGCGGCATCTCGGGCGGCATCGTCACCGTGGCGCCCGGCAAGGGCGCGCTCGGCAGCTTCGCGCCGCGGCTCGATGCGGCCGGCAACAGCGTCAAGGGCCAGCATGCGGCGCGCTTCCTCGCGGCCCGCCTCGGCCTCGATCTCTTTGCCTCGCTGCCGGGCCGGGGCGCCTGAGTTGATCCGCCGCCCTTGCGGCGGCAGCGCGCTTGCATGAGAAACGGTCATCCGCGCCGGGGGCGCGCCGGAGAACCATCGATGACAGCGATCCAGATCCCGGGTCTCCTGACCTTCACCATCGCCATCGTGGTGTTCTTCGCCGGCTCCGGCATCAACCGGGCCGTGCCGGCGCTGCAGCGCTGGAACATCCCCGAGGCCGTCACGGGCGGGCTGATCGCCGCGACGCTGACGCTGGTCGCCTATGAGGTGTTCGGCCGCGAGATCTCGTTCACGCTTGCCGCGCGCGACATGCTGCTGCTCTATTTCTTCACCGGCATTGGCCTCAATGCCAAGATCGACGACCTCCTGAAGGGCGGACGGCCGCTGGCGATCCTGCTCGGCATCACGATCGTCTTCCTCCTCATCCAGAACGTCATCGCGACCGTCTTTTCCGGCCTTCTCGGCCTGCCCGAAGGCATTGCGCCGCTGGTCGGCTCGGCGGCGCTGATCGGCGGCCACGGAACGACCATCGCCTGGGCGCCGACGATCGGGACCCGCTTCGGCCTTGACGGTGCGCTCGAGGCCGGCATTGCAAGTGCCACGCTCGGCCTCGTCGTGGCGAGCCTTCTCGGCGGCCCCGTCGCCGGCTATCTCATCCGCCGCTATGGCCTCAAGGGCTCGTCAGAGGCCGGCGGGCCTATGGTGGGGCTGCCGCAGGCCGAGCAGAAGACGCCGCAGCAGGACAACATCAGCCATATCGCGCTGATGCGCACGATCCTGATCCTCAACCTCGTGATCCTCGCCGCCTATGCGCTGGAGGAGACGGTCGAGCAGCTCGGCGTCAAGCTGCCGCTGTTCGTGGTCTGCATGGTGCTGTCGATCCTCGCGACCAATATCGTGCCGCGCCTCCTGCCGCGGCTCGCCTGGCCCTCGCGGACCCGTTCGCTGGCGCTCCTCTCCGACCTCTCGCTCAACATCTTCCTGGCGATGTCGTTGATGAGCATGCAGCTCTGGACGCTGGAAGAACTCGGGCCGCGCCTTCTCGTGGTGCTCGCCGTGCAGACGGCCGCGGCGGCGATCTACATGATCTTCGTCGTGTTCCCGGCCATGGGCCGCGACTATTTCGCGGCCGTCATCGCGGCAGGCTTCGCCGGCATCTCGCTCGGCGCGACGCCGACCGGCATCGCCAACATGACGGCGGTCACCAAGCTGCACGGTCCGGCGGTACGGGCGTTCATCATCCTGCCGCTGGTGTCGGCCTTCTTCATCGACATCGCCAACGCGATCGCGATCGGCTTCATGATCCGCTGAGGATTCCAGCCAGCCGGAAGAGCCCCCTCCCCGCCCTCCCTCGCGATGCGGGAGAGGGAGTCCCCGGCGTCTCGGCAGCGCGGATGAAAGCCGAAGCCCGCCCTCTCTCCCGCGCAGCGGGGGAGAGCTGGAGAGGGAGTACTTTGGGGGAGAACTGGGGAGAGCAGGAGAGGGGGTACTTCTCGTCCGGCTGCCTCAGTAATCCCACTGCGCGCCGATGCCGAGTTCGCCGGAGCCGTCGCCGCCGGCCGCTCCCTGCAGGCGGATGTTGCGCGTCACGTCGACATCGACCGTCACCTTGCCGGAATTCGCCGTCGGCCCCTGCCGGGCGCCGACATAGACGCGGTCGTTGAGGCGTTTTCCGATGCCGACCTGGCCGGTCGCGTCGACATCGAAGGAATCGACACCGAGCGAGCGGCGCACCTGATCGAGCACGCCGGGACCACCGCCGGAGAAGGTGGCCACGGCCTGGGCGACCTGCAGCGCCTGGCTGGCATTCAGCGTCGAGATCGAGCGGCCGAACAGGATGCGCGCCAGCACCTCGTCCGGCGCCAGGGCCGGCGACGAGGTGAAGCTGACCACCGGCGCCGAGGCACGGCCGGAGACGACGATCGAGGCGGTGACGTCGCTGGTGGTCGTCGAGGCGGTGAAGTCCAGCGCCGGATCGGTGTTGCCCTCGAAGGTCACGCGCCCTTCCGTGAAATCGAGGCGGCGGCCGAGCAGGTCGAAACGGCCGCGGCGCAGCTCGAAGCCGCCGAGCGTCACCATATTGGCGGTCGTGCCTCGCAGCGTCAGGTCGCCGCCGAATTCGGCGTCGATGCCCATTCCGCGCACGAAGACGGAATTGCGCGCGGCGATCGTCAGATCGAGATCGGCCGCGAAGGCCGGCGGCTGCGCCTCGCGGCGCGACGTTGCCGCGGCGCGCTGCTTGGCCTGGGCGCGGAGGCCCTGCTGCGAGGGCGATGTCTTGCCGCCGGTGTTGATATGCCGGACCTGCAGCGGATCGAACCCGCCGGGCAGCTTGTCGGCGATGTTGATGTCGAGCCGCAGCACGTCGAGCTTGCCGGTGATGCGCGGGCGCGTCGCCACGGGTCCCTCGACCGCGAGCTGGCCGCTGGTCACGAGGTTGATGAGGTCGCTGGAGAGAATATTGGCGCGGTTGAAGGTGAGGCGGATATCGGCCGGGAAGCCGCGCGCCGGATCGAGCCCGATGCTGCCGCTGCCGGTCACGCTGCCGCCGCGCGGCGTCGCCGCCGTCAGCTGGCTGACGACGATGCTGGAATTGGAGCCGGTCAGCACTGCCTGGATATTGGTCAGCGTCAGCCCGTTCACCGAATCCGTGTAGCTCCCGCCGGCGACGCGGATCGTGCCGCTCGCCGCGGGCGCCGCGGTGGTGCCGCGCACGGTCATGTCGACGGTCGCGCGGCCGCGCAGCGTCGAGCCCTGGTCGGCGAGGAAGGTGTTGGCGATGCCGAGATCGATGCCGCCCGCGATGCGCAGATCAAGCTGGCCGGCCGTGATCGGCGCCGAGCCGCGCACCGTGAGGCCCGAGACCGACGGCGCATTGACCGTCGCGTCAACAGTCACCCGTCCGCCGCCGAGCGTGCCGCGCGCCGCGATGTCGAACGGGCCGATGCCCTTTCCGGCGAGGTCCGCCGTCGACAGCCGCGCGACGCGAATATCGTAGTTGCCGGTCGGCGCGGTAGCGGAGCCGGTGATGCGGGCATTGCCGGAGAGCGTGCCGCGCGGATCGAGGTCGGGCGCCACGAGCGCGGCGAGGGCGAGCGGCAGGTTTCGGATATCGGCCGTCAGATCCATCGTGCTGCCGACGCGGCCGGCGATGGTCGCGCCGCCGCCGCCGGTCGCGAGCTGCAGCCGGTCGATGGCGACGCCGCCCTCGCCGAGCGTGATCGTCGCCGGCTGCGACAGCGTCACGACCGTCGGACCGCGCGCGAGGCGGAGCTGGTCGAGGCGGATGCGCGTCGCGGCGCCGGCCGGCTGGATATTGGCGCGCGCCGTCAGCGCGGCGCCGAGCACCGCGGTCTCGAGCGAGACATCGGTGGCGTTGCCGCGGCTCGTCGCGGTGAGCGTCGCGCGGTCGATGCGCTGCGAACCGGCATCGAGGCCGGCAAGCGTCGCCCGGCCATTCAGGACCGGCGTGCCGGTCGGATCGACGACGGTCAGATCGACATCGGCGCTGGCGAGCCGGTTGCCGGCGAAGCGGACATTCTCCGCCCGGCCCTTGACCGCAGCACGCTGCGTGCCGTTGGCGCGATCGAGAACCACGGTCGCATCGAGCCGGCCGCCGATCTCGGTCAGGATGAGTGGCGCGAGATCGGTGAGATCGGCCGCCGCCACGACGAGGCGGCCATCGACGATGTTGTCGCTGGCGAGCGCCGCGGCGCCGGTCACGCGGACGCTGCCGACCGAAAGGTCGAGATTGTCGATGCGGCGGCTGTCGGCCTCGGTCGTGAAGCGGGCGCTGCCCTTGGCCGGGCGGTCCGCCACCATGCCGGCAAGTGTCACGTTGCCGCCGGGCTTCCCCGTCAGGTCGGCAAGATCGACCGTCACGGAAAGATCGCGCACCGGCTTGCCCATCGCCTCGGCCGAGGCGACGTCGAAGCGCCCCTTGAGCCCGAGGGCATCGAGGCCGCCGGTGAAGCGCAGCTCCGCCTTCGCGCCACCCTTGACGCGCGGATCGAGCCGGCCGAGATCGGCGAGCGCCAGCTTGGCGGTGAGATCGGCCGTCGCCTGCGCGATGCCGCCATCGACGGTGAGGTCGAGGCCGTTCGCCGCGACGGTGAAATCGCGAACCGCGATCGTGCCGTCCGAGGCGCGGGCGAGAGCGCCCTTGAACTTGGTTTCGCCGGCGAGGAAGCCGTCGACGCGGTCGATGCCGAGCGCGACATCCTTCGCGGTGCCGTCGATGTCGAGCGCGATCGAGGAGAAGGCGGTTCCGGTGTCGATCGTGCCGTCCAGAGTCACTGAGCCGCGCAGCGGGCGGTTGGCGAGCGATGCGAAGGCGGCGAGATCGAGCCGCGGCAGCTTGATGACGCCCTTCACGGCATCGGTGCCGGCCGAGCCGACGAAGGAGACCTCGAGCGGCGTCAGCTTCACCGAGGCCGCGGTGAGCGTCTGGCCGATCGGCGAGACGCTGGCGGAGGCCGTGAAGCTCGCATTCGTGCCGAGCGCGGCGGCAACGCTCGGCTGGTCCGAACTGAGACCGCTGGCGGTGCCCTCGATCTGGATGCCGAGAAGGTCGCCGTCCGGCGTGCCCTTGGCGGTCAGGTCGAGCTTGGCGGCACCGTAGCCGTGGCCGGTGAGGCCCTCGGCGGAGAGCGTCGCGTCGATGGCGGGCAGGCGCAGCGGGCCGGCGAGATGGGCATTGAGCCGCCAGCCGGTCCAGCCGATGCCGGGGGCGAGCGTCGCGAAATGCTCGGCCGCGCCGCCGACGACATCGAAGGTCACGACCGCCGTGCCGGCGGCCGGGTCGACGGTTCCGAGCAGCGCGATGCCGAAGCCGGCGGCGGAGAGGTTGAGCCCCTCGATATTGATGCGGCCCTCGGCGTCGTAGATCGCGGAGCCGATCAGTTCGGTATGGCCGGCAAAGAGCGGGCTGACCGTGGCCGGCACCAGGCCTTGCACGGTGCCGCCGAGATCGAGCGAGATGCGGCGGCCGCCATCGGCGCTCTTGACGGCGCCGGTGCCGGAGAGCTGGCCCGAGGGGCCGGCATCGAGCGCCAGCGTGCCCTGCCAGTCGTCGAGCGGGGCGTCGCCCTTGATGGTGAGCGACAGCGCCGGCAGGCCCTCGATGCGGGCGAGGCGCGCGACGAGGCCGCCGGCCGGCTCGGACGCCGTCACGTCGAGGGCGAGGCGGTCGGAGGGTTCGCCCGGCGCATAGCGGGCGCTGCCCTTGACCGTTCCGGGCGCATCGACCCGGCTGATGGCGAAGTCGAGATCAAGCCCCTCGGCCGGATTAACCAGCCGCGCCGAGGCCTTGACGGAGAGTTCCGCCGCGAGGCCGGCGACCGGCTTGCCGAGCACGACGGAGCGGATGTCGAGATCGCCGAGCGCCAGCCGCAGCATGGGGATCGACGACGAGGAAGCCGGCGCCGGCTCGCTCGGCGGCGGCAGCACCGGCCGGCGATCCATCGCGACGCGGTCCGCCGCCAGGCGGCTGACATCGATGCGGCCGGAAAGGAGCGCCAGCGGGTTCCAGGCCAGCGTGAGATCGTCGACGGTCGCGAACGGGCCTTCGGCATCGGCGACGACGATGCGGCCGATCCCGAGATCGGACGGGACGAAGCCGGTGATGCCCTCGACCGTCACCGTGAGCCCGTCGCGGCTGGCGAGGCTGCTTGCGAGATCGGCGAGCATGCGCTTGCCGGTCTCGGTCTGGATGAAGGCGAAGGCGCCGACCAGCGCGACGACGATGAGCAGGAAGAGGCCGGCCAGGATGCCGGCGATGATGCGCGCCGCCCGCATCAGAACGCCTGTCCGAGGCTGAGATAGACGCCGTAGCCGGCCTGGTCGTCGCTTTCATTGGCGACGGGAACGGCGACGTCGAGGCGGACCGGTCCGATGGCGGTGTAGTAGCGAAGGCCGAGGCCGACGCCGACGCCGATATCGTTGAATTCCGGCGTGGTGCCGGCCGAGGCCGCGCCGGCATCGACGAAGGGCACGAGGCCGATCGTGTCGGTGATCTTGATGCGCGCCTCGGCCGAGGCCGCGACATAGGAGAGGCCGCCGACGATGTCGCCCTCTTCGTTGTGCGGGCTCTGCGACTGGTAGTTGAAGCCGCGCAGCGTCCCGCCGCCGCCGACATAGAAGCGCCGCTGCGGCGGCACGTCGAACAGCTCGGCGCCCATGATCGATCCGGCGGCGATGCGGGCGGCGAGAATATAGCGGTCGTCCGCGTCGAGCGACTTGTATCCGGAGATCTGGCCCTTGACCATCACCGAACCGGCGCCGGCATCGCCGAGAACAAGGAAGGGTTCGGCGGTCGCTGTGGCGCGGATGCCCCTGGTTGGATCGAGCGCATTGTCTGTGGTGTCATAGGTCACAGATAGGGGGATGCCGGCGATATTGTAGTCGTTGGTGCCGTAACTATCCTCGACATTCGACGTTTCGAGATCGATGCCGGCTTCGACCTGGAGCTGGTCGCTGACGGTGCGGCGGACCGTGGCCTGCAGTGTCACCGCCTCGCGGATATAGGCGTCGGTCACCTCGCGCAGCACGGCAGCCGCGACGACGAGATCGTCGGCCGTGGTGATGATGCCGGGCTTGGTGAAGGTGCCGGTGAAGCGGTAGCCGAACGGATTGGCGTCCGGAACCGCGTCCGGAACATTGCCGTACCACGAGACCTGGCCGTCGAGGCGCAGCGTTTCGGCGCCGCCGAAGAGATTGCGGTGGCCCCAGTAGCCGTTGATCGACGCGCCGTCGGTCGTCGAATATTTGGCGCCGAAGCCGATATAGCGCGGCTTGCGCTCGGTGACCTCGATATCGATCGGCACGCGGCCGGCGGCGTCCGCCTTGTCGCCCTCGATGATGCGCAGACCGGAGATCGCGTCATATTTCAGAAGCGAGCGGCGTGTGTCGGCGAGCCGCTTCTGCGAGAACATCTCGCCCGGAATGATATAGCGGGCAGCGCGCTTCTCGACGAAGGAAGGCTTAAGCCGCTCGGTGCCGGAGACCGTGACCGGGCCGAAAGTGACCGGATTACCGGTCGCGACATAGAAATCGACATCGACCACGTGGCGGGCATGGTCGGCGACCACGTCCTTGTCGACGATCTTGGCGAAGGCATAGCCGCGGTCGCGGTAGAAGGCGGTGATCCGGCTCTCGGCGGCGAGGATCGCGCTCGATTGCGCCGTGCGCCCCTCGATGATGCCGAGGCTGCGCAGCGTCGGGACGTCGGCGATCGGCTTGCCGTTGCCGGCATCGAGCAGCCGCACCTCGCCGAAGGTGAAGATCGGGCCGGGCGTGACGGTGACGGCGACGGTGACCGGAACCGGGCCGGCGGCACGCGCCGCCTCGATGGCCGCGAGCGCGCCGTCGCTCTCGGCGGGAACGCCGGCGACCGTGATGGCGATCTGCCCGGCATAATAGCCCTCGGAATAAAGGGCGGCGGTAATGAGGTCGAAATCGGAGCGGGCGCGGCGCAGCAGCCCGGCAGCGCCCGAAGGCGGCGAGCGGCGCATGTCCTGGAGATTGGAGGCCGAGCGGATCGTCCCGCGCAGTGACCGGCCGGCATCGATGACATCGACGGTGACGGTATAGGGAACGGCGTCGACGACCGGCTCGCGCTCCACCTTCTGTCCGAAGAGGCCGCGGATGCGGTCGATGAAGCTCGGCCCGTCCTGGGCGGTGGCGGCACCGGACCCGACGGCGACTAGAAGGACGGCGAGCATGACGGCCCGTCCGCCGCGCGGTCGACGCTTCCTGCCAGTCCCTTCGAGCGTCGAGTCCGTCAAGAGAACGCCTTACCTGTCCGCGCGCAATACAAAGCCGCCGGCCGGCATCGCTGCCTGACCGTTCTATGCGTGATCGCGGTTAATGTCGGGTATAGCAACAGCAACAGATCCTCGCCGATCGACTTCGCATCCCCCCGCGATCTGTTCCGCCGAACTGGCAAGTTATCGCGAAGCGGGGCCGAACGCACCCTTCATCATCCTTGGCGCGGCCTTGGAAGCCTGTTGTGGCCATCCGGCAACGGCCGCCGTGATTTCCTCAGCGCGCCGCATGCCGCCGCGCGAGGGCCAGCAGCACGAAGCCGATCACCGGGACGAGGATGTCGGTCCAGAAGATGATTCCGGCATTGCCGGGGGCGAAATTGCCGGCGGTGACCATCTGGTACACATGGCCGGCGGCGGCGCCGAGCAGGAAGGCCGCGGGGCCGATCACGGCCGCGAGACGCATCTCGAAGCCGCGGAACGCCGCCAGGAATCCGACGATCGCAAAGCCGAGGCTCGCGGTTCCGACCTCGAACTGGAACGGGCTGTCGGCCCAGCCGATGAACGAGGCCGCCATCCTCCCGAAAAAGGAGTGCATCACGAAATTGTAGAAGAAGGTCACGCCGATCGCGAAGAAGCAGTAAGCGGCGAGAAGCTTCTCGGTGACGAGGCCGGGCGGATGCGGCCGCGGCGCGCGGGCGATGGCAATGAGGGCCACCACGAGGCCGAGCACCAGGAAGCTCAGCGTGAAATTGGACAGCACGAAGGCGATCACCGCCCCGATGGTCGACGACATGGGAAGCCCTCCCCGCTTCTTGAGCCAGACGAGGGCCCCCGCACCATCGCTTGCCTTTGCCGGCGATCATCCGGCGTCGCGGGCGATCCGGCAAGTGTGGTCGAGCAGGTTCTCGCCCATGGCGTGGCTGCCATCCTCGGTATTCGCGGCGATGAGCGCGAATCCGGTCCGTCCGCCGGCGCGCGTGATCGGGGCGACGACGAGCGTCATGTCGGCCATGTCGCGCGCCGCGCCGGGCACGCCCGTCGCGACCAAGCGGAAAGGATTGCGCGCGACAAGATCGTTCTCGCCGATCGCGCGGGCGTAATAGCGGCCGCCGCCGAGGGGAACGGGAAAGCGCGTCCAGTTGCTCCCCAGTCGTCCGCCATAGCGGGCGAGCGCAGCGACGACACGCGGCTGCAGGCAGTCGACATGGATGTGCAGCCGGTCCTGGCTGCGGGTCGGGAGCGAGTTGACTGCGAGACCGAGAGCGTTCGGGCCAGGGTCGCGCGGCAGCGCGGCGAGGACATAGCCGCGCGCCGCCCAGGCCTCGGCGAGATAGTCCGGCGCATTCTTCTCGACCAGGAGCGGGCTTTCGATGCCGGTCACCGGAATGGTCGGGACCAGCAGAACCTCGCTCTTCGCCAGGGGCGGGCGGATGACGGCGGTCTGGTCCTCGGTCGAGACCGAAAGGCAGGGGAACGACGTGTGAAGCGTCTTCTTCGCGACCCAGCAGCTGCGCACGGCCGTGCCCAGCGCGCTCCTGTCATGCGCCTCGATCGGCTCGATCGCACCGAAGACACTCGCGACGGCGGCCCCGACCGCGATCAGCGCCGCCAGCGTGCGCCGGGCGAGGCGCGGCTGGCGTCGGAGAAGGGCGAAGGGGTCTCGCATGGTTCATCGGCCTGTCAACTGCACGGCCGATGATCGCGCCGGCGGCGAAGCGTGCTCTGGCATGCCGATTGCTCCGAATTATGGCGAAACCGGCGGCAGCGCGGACCGATCCTGCGCATCGTTACCGGAATCGCAATCTCCTGCCGCGCGTTTCACGCCGCGGACCTCTCCTCGTGACGCGCATGCAACGGATGTCCATGATCGCCACCAATGACTTCGACCTCATCGTCATCGGCAGCGGCCCGTCCGGGCGGCGCGCCGCGGTGCAGGCGGCCAAGATCGGCAAGACGGTGCTCGTCGTCGAGAAGGGACGCCGCGTCGGCGGCGTATCGGTCCATACCGGGACGATCCCCTCGAAGACGCTGCGCGAGACGGTGCTCAACCTCTCCGGCTGGCGCGAGCGCGGATTCTATGGCCGCTCCTACCGTGTGAAGCAGGACATCAGCGCCGGCGATCTCATGGCGCGGCTGCACAAGACGCTCGACCACGAGGTCGAGGTCCTCGAGCACCAGTTCAACCGCAACGGCGTCTGGACCGCCAACGGCGCCGGCCGCTTCGTCTCGGCGCATGAGGTCGAGGTCACGAGCGAGAACGGCGAGACCCGCGTCTACAAGGCCGGCCATGTGCTGATCGCCTGCGGCACGCGGCCGTTCCGCCCGGACTATGTCCCCTTCAACGGCGTCAATGTCTTCGACAGCGACGAGATCATCGAGCTGCCGAAGCTGCCGCGCAGCCTCGCGGTCATCGGCGCCGGGGTGATCGGCGTCGAATATGCGACGATCTTCAGCGCGCTCGATGTCGCGGTCACGCTGATCGAGCCGAGGACGAGCTTCCTCGATTTCATCGACAAGGAGCTGATCGAGGAGTTCATGCATGAGCTGCGCGACAGGAATGTCGCGCTGAGGCTCGGCGCCGGCGTCCAGTCGATCGTCGTCAACGGCGCCGGAAAGACGGTGACCCAGCTCTCGGACGGCCGCGTTGTGACCGCCGACATGCTGCTCTTCGCCGCCGGCCGGGTCGGCGCGACCGACACGCTCAATCTCGAAGCGGTCGGCATCCAGACCGATCACCGCGGCCGCATCGTCGTCGAGCCGGCTACGATGCAGACATCGGTGCCGCATATCTATGCAGCCGGCGACGTGATCGGCTTTCCGAGCCTCGCCTCGACCTCGATGGAACAGGGCCGCGTCGCGGCCTGCCACGCCTTCGGCCTGCAGCCGCCGCCGCCGCCTGAGTTCTTCCCCTACGGCATCTATTCCGTGCCGGAGATATCGACCGTCGGCATGACCGAGGAAGAGGTCCGCAAGCGCGAGATTCCCTACGAATGTGGCATCGCGCGTTTCCGCGAGACCTCGCGCGGCCATATCATGGGCCTCAACACCGGCATGATGAAGATGATCTTCTCCACCAAGAGCCGCCGCCTGCTCGGCGTGCACATCGTCGGCGAGGGCGCGACCGAGCTCATTCATATCGGCCAGGCGGTGCTGAACCTCAAAGGCACGATCGACTATTTCATCGAGAACACCTTCAACTACCCGACCCTCGCCGAGGCCTACAAGATCGCCGGTCTCGACGCCTGGAACCGCATGCAGCGGTGAGGGCATGTGCCGACTGTAAAGACAGGTTCGTTACGCCATATTGAGCGGCCAAGGAGTGAGCTCATGTCGGCAACCGTTCCCCTCAACATCCGCATCAAGCCAGCCGTCCGCAACGTGATCGACCGCGCTGCCGAACTGACGGGCAAAACGAGAACCGACTTCATGATCGAGGCATCCGAGCAGCGGGCCGTCGACGTGCTGCTCGACAGATCGGTCATCACGGTCGATCCGGAAACCTATGCGGCTTTCGTCGAGCGGCTCGACGCGCCGCCGGAGGCCAATGAACGGCTCCGCCGAACGATGACGACGGTTCCGCCCTGGTCGAAGGGATGACCCGGACAGAAGCGTGAACCTCTCCGCGCCCGAACCGCTGGCCGACAAGCACGACATCACCGGGTTCCAGTCCGGGGTCGCCGTGCTCGATGGCTGGCTGCAGCGCCGGGCGCGGGCCAATCAGGACAGCGGCGCAACGCGAACCTTCGTCGCCTGCGACAGTCGGCGGGGTCGTCGGCTACTATGCTCTCGCTGCCGGGTCGGTCCAGATCGAAGCGGCACCAACCCGCGTCCGCCGAAACATGCCCGATCCTGTGCCGGTCGCCATCATCGGCAGGCTGGCCGTCGATCGCAGCGCTCAGGGTCGCGGTCTCGGCCGCGCCCTTGTGCAAGACGCCAGCCTCAGGCTGCTTCATGCGGCGGAAATTCTCCGCATCCGCGCCGTCCTTGTTCATGCGCTCTCGGATGACGCACGCGCCTTCTATGTCGCGCTCGGTTTCACACTCGACCCCATGACGCTGATGGTAACACTCCGAGACCTCGAGGCAGGCCTCAGCGCGCCTCCCCCGCCGTGACCACCGGCGCCAGCGCGTCCAGTTCGGCGTCGTCGAAGAGGCGGGACCGGGTCAGGAAGCGGACTTCGCGGCCGTTCTCCAGCGAGAACATGCCGCCGCGGCCCGGCACGACGTCGATGATGATCTGGGTGTGCTGCCAGTAGCCGAACTGCGAGGCCGACATGAAGAACGGCACGCCGTCGATCTCGCCGAGCCGGATATCGCTGTCGCCGACGATGTAGTCCCCTTTCGGGTAGCACATCGGCGAGGACCCGTCGCAGCAGCCGCCGGACTGGTGGAACAGGATGTCGCCGTGGTCCTGCCGCAGCGTGCGGAGGAGGGAGATGGCGGCAGGGGTCGCGGTGACGCGGGGAATGGTCGTGGCCAATCGTCCCTCCTGTCCCTGGGTCCGGTGGTTGCGCGGCGGGCGGATATCCGGCCCGGCGATCCTCGGGGGGCACCTCACCGGATGCCCCGGTCGATGCGGGCGGACACGAAGGCCCGCCCACCGATTGAAGGCGGGCGTCGTGGTCCCGCCCTCGCCGATCAGAAGAAGCCGAGCTTCTTCGGATTGTAGCTGACGAGCAGATTCTTGGTCTGCTGGTAGTGGTCGAGCATGGCCTTGTGGTTCTCGCGGCCGATGCCCGACTGCTTGTAGCCGCCGAAGGCCGCATGGGCCGGGTAGGCGTGGTAGCAGTTGGTCCAGACACGGCCGGCCTCGATGCCGCGGCCGAAGCGATAGGCGCGGTTCATGTCGCGCGTCCACACGCCGGCGCCGAGGCCGTACAGCGTGTCATTGGCGATCGCGAGCGCCTCTTCCTCGGTCTTGAAGGTCGTGACCGAGACCACCGGCCCGAAGATCTCCTCCTGGAAGATCCGCATCTTGTTGTGGCCCTTGAAGACGGTCGGCTGCACGTAATAGCCGCCGGCCAGTTCGCCCTCGAGCACCGCGCGCTCGCCGCCGATCACCAGTTCGGCGCCTTCCTGCTTGCCGATGTCGATATAGGAGAGGATCTTCTCCAGCTGCTCGCCCGAGGCCTGCGCGCCGAGCATCGTCGAGGGATCGAGCGGGCTCGCCTGCTTGATGGCGCGGATGCGCGGCAGCGCGCGCTCCATGAAGCGGTCGTAGATGTCTTCCTGGATCAGCGCCCGGCTCGGGCAGGTGCAGACCTCGCCCTGGTTGAAGGCAAAGAGCACGAAGCCTTCGATCGCCTTGTCGAAGAAGTCGTCGTCGGCCGCCATCACGTCCGAGAAGAAGATGTTGGGCGACTTGCCGCCGAGCTCCAGCGTCACCGGGATGAGGTTCTGGCTGGCATACTGCATGATGAGCCGGCCCGTCGTCGTCTCGCCGGTGAAGGCGATCTTGGCGATGCGGTTCGACGAGGCGAGCGGCTTGCCGGCCTCGAGGCCGAAGCCGTTGACGACATTGAGCACGCCCGGCGGCAGCAGGTCGGCGATGAGCTCGACGAGGACGAGGATCGAGGCCGGGGTCTGCTCGGCCGGCTTCAGCACGACGCAGTTGCCGGCCGCGAGCGCCGGGGCGAGCTTCCAGACCGCCATCAGGAGCGGGAAGTTCCACGGGATGATCTGGCCGACCACGCCGAGCGGCTCATGGAAGTGGTAGGCGACGGTGTCGTGATCGAGCTCGGAGAGCGAGCCCTCCTGCGCGCGGATCGCGCCGGCGAAATAGCGGAAATGGTCGACGGCGAGCGGCACGTCGGCATTGGTCGTCTCGCGGATCGGCTTGCCGTTGTCCCATGTCTCGGCGAGCGCGAGGAGGTCGAGATTCTGCTCGATGCGGTCGGCGATCTGGTTGAGGATCAGCGCGCGGGCGGCGACCGAGCTGCGGCCCCAGGCGACCTTCGCGGCATGGGCTGCGTCGAGCGCCAGCTCGATGTCCTCCTTCTGCGAGCGCGGGACCTCGGTGATCTTGCGGCCATTGATCGGCGAGGTGTTGTCGAAATAGCGCCCGCCGAGGGGGGCGACCCACTGGCCGCCGATGAAATTCTCGTAGCGCGGCTTGAACGGCGTCGCCGAGGTCTGGCCGAGGAATTCGGGCTTGTTCATGGTTTTCCTCCCATGGTGAACACGCCCTCTTCGATTGCAGCGGCCATGCCAGCAGCCTGCCGGCGCAAGGTCTTTCGATGCTGCACAGCGGTAAGTGCTTGAGGAATATCAAGACGTCGAAGGATGTGGCGGCGTAACGTCTGGTCGCTGTGGACGAGAACCGCAAATCGGTGCAACAGTCTCGGCAAGGACTGGGGCAGCACGCGACATGTGTTGCAGGATGCCACAGCCGGGAGGACACGATCATGGCGACGGTCGCAACGGCGGATACTGTCCAGGCCGCGCGCAGGCGCTTTTTCGTCGAGGGCGGGTCGCCGGAAGGACTGGTGGCGGCGCCCATCCTGCGCTCGTGGCAGCGCTGCTCCTCGCAGGGCCTCGATGTCGGCGAGCGGCCGCGCGTCGAGCCGATGAGCCTCACGGCGCTGCGCGAGGAGCAGGAGCGCTACGAGATCCTGCGCCGCATCACGCGGCCCGAAATGACGGCCCTGCGCCAGGAGGCTCGCCTCACCGACAGTGTCGTGATCCTGACCGATGGCGACGGCCTCGTGCTGGAGATGATGGGCGACACCGAGTTCGCCGGCCGCGCCTCGCGCGTCGCGCTCCGGCCGGGCGTCGCCTGGAGCGAGACGGCGATCGGCACCAATGCCATCGGCACCGCGCTCGTCGAGCGGCGGGCGATCGGCGTCCATGGCGCCGAGCATTTCTTCGAGCCGCACCGCATCCTGACCTGCGCCGCCGCGCCGATCTTCAACCCGCGCGGCCAGCTCGCCGGCGTGCTCGACATGTCGGGCCATGCCTCGGTGCGGCATGTGCATGCGCTCGGCCTCGTGCGGCTGGCGGTCGAGCAGATCGAGCATCGCCTCTTCGAGCGCGGCTACGAGAACTGCGCCATCCTGCGCTTCCATGAGGAGGCCGACCTCGTCGGGACAGCGCGCGAGGCGATCCTCGTCTTCGATGGCGACCGGCTCGTCGCCGGCAACAAGCGCGGGCTCACGCTCTTGAAGCTCGACTGGTCGGCGCTCGACAAGGCCCGGCTCGGCGACATCCTCGAGGCGGTCGAGCCCTCGGCCGACCTTCGGCCGATCCGCGGCCCCGACGGGCAGGTGCTGCATGGCCGGCTGACGCCGCCGGCGGAGAGGGGTCCGCGCGCGCTCCGGCCCGCCGCCCGCCTGCCGGCCGCCGACACGATCGAGCCTGTCTTCGACAGCGCGACCCTGGCCGCATTGGACCGGGCCATCCGGCTCGTCGATGCCGATGTTCCTGTGCTCGTCCATGGCGAGACCGGCGCCGGCAAGGAGGTGTTCGCCCGCCGGGTCCACGCCGGCAGTGCGCGCCGCGCAGCGCCCTTCATCGCCGTCAACTGCGCCGCCCTGCCCGAGAGCCTCATCGAGTCCGAGCTGTTCGGCTACGAGGAGGGCGCCTTCACCGGCGCCCGCCGTCAGGGCCAGCCCGGCCTCGTGCGCCAGGCCGATCGCGGCATCCTGTTCCTCGACGAGATCGGCGACATGCCGCTCGCCGCGCAGGGGCGGCTGTTGCGCGTGTTGCAGGAGCGGCAGGTGCGCCCGCTCGGCGGCGGCGCGCCGGTTCCTGTCGACTTCGCGCTGCTCTGCGCCACGCACAGGCCGCTCGCCGCCCTCGTCGAAGGCGGCAGCTTCCGGCAGGACCTCTATTTCCGCATCGCGCAATATGTCGTCGAGCTGCCGGCGCTGCGCGATCTCGCCGACCGGCGCGGCGCCATCACGCGGCTGTGGTCAGCCCTCGGCGGCGACGCGATCGGCGTCGAACTCGGCGGCGAAACGCTCGATCTGCTCGCGGCGCACGACTGGCCCGGCAATTTCCGCCAGTTGGCGGGCCTGCTCCGGGCGATGATCGCGCTGGCCGAGCCGGGACAACCGCTGCCCGTGTCGGCGCTGCCGGAGGAGATCCGCGCGCGGCCGCTGCCCGCGCCGCGAGCCGCCCTCGAGCCGGCGGCCGAGCCGCTCCGCGACGGCAGCCTCTCGGCGCTGACGCTTGAAGCGATGGCGCGGGCGGTGGAGGAGAGCGGCGGCAATGTCTCGCGCGCCGCCAGGAAGCTCGGCATCGATCGCTCGACGCTCTATCGCCGGCTGATCTGGCGCGGTGGCGGCCCCGAGTCCCGCCAGCCGGCCAGAAGCCGCGTCTCGTGATCGGTCAGCCGAACCGATTCGTGCCCGGGTCCGAGCGCTTGATCATCCAGTAGAGCAGGACGAGCGCGCCGATCAACGGGATGAGGATGATGAAATACCACCAGCCCGAGCGGCCGGTATCGTGCAGACGCCGCACGGTCACGGCGAGATTCGGCAGCAGCGTCGCCAGCGACCAGATGCCGGAAACCGGGCCGGCGCCATAGTCGGGCGATGTCCAGCCGAGCGCGTAGTCGATCACATAGGCGACCAGCGCGACGATGATCGTGAACAGCACCCACCACCAGAATTCCGGCCGGCTCGCGCGTCCGGAGAAGGTGACGTATTTCGAGAAGACGGTCCTGACCGCCGTGCTCATATCCATGGATTTGCCTCCCATTCGCCGCCCGGGGTTGGCGGCCCAGCGCTGGAATCATGCACGCGAAAGGTGAAGAGATTCCCGGCAGAGCGTGCCTTCGCCGCCAATGCGGCAGGGCGGCAACAGGGCAGCGAATTCTCCACAGCCGCAAAGGGCGGAATCGCGCGATTCCGCCATTTTGCCTCAAGCTCGACCGATGCGGACAACCCTTCGTTAACGCTGGCTTCCTATGCCTTGAGGGGTCCGGCGACGGACGGGTTGTCAGTACGAGCTGAAGGTCTTCGGCACCATGCGCGTTCCTCCGCACACTCCGGATGGTCATTCTTCCGAACAGGCCCGCACGGCCGAAA
>Ga0209930_1001428_pt1 | contig 37758 bp, 35 predicted proteins | sample ThiBiot_500_biof_2_FD_183948 | JGI IMG/M metagenome (GOLD analysis project Ga0209930, IMG submission 183948) | Wastewater bioreactor microbial communities from Cape Town, South Africa - Thiocy_cont_500_biof (SPAdes) | ecosystem: Engineered > Bioreactor > Thiocyanate-remediating >... | reverse complement strand
ACGATGAGGACCGCGAGGAGAATCACATAGGGCCCGAAGCGGCGCCACAGCCTCTTCGCCTGCTCCTTGCGCAGATCCTCTTCGACTTCATGAAAGATATCGGTCATCGTTCCCCGTCCGGTCGCCGGTCAGCGGCCGGCACCATATAGAAGCGCCATGATGGTGGCAAATGGCCGGAATCCGCTGAAATGTGGATCGCGGCGCCCGTTCCCCGCGCTGGCTCTGGCAAGCCGGCTCAGGCTTTCGGCTTGTAGACGTTCTCTTCGCCGGGGAAGGAGCGATCGCGCACGGCCTCGGCATAGGCCGAGACCGATTCCTCGATCATGCCGGCCAGCGATCCGAAGCGCTTCACGAATTTCGGCACGCGCGGCGAGAGGCCGAGCATGTCCTCGAGCACCAGGATCTGCCCGTCGCAGGCGGGCGACGCGCCGATGCCGATCGTGGGGATCGGCACGCGCTCGGTGATGGCGCGGGCGAGCGGCTCGACGACACCCTCGACCACCATGGCGAAGGCGCCGGCGGCGGCGATCGCATCGGCATCGGCGAGCACGGCCTCGGCACTCGCCTCGCTGCGGCCCTGCACCTTGAAGCCGCCCATGGTGTTGATGGCCTGCGGCGTCAGGCCGACATGTCCCATCACCGGCACGCCGCGATCGACGAGGAAGCGCACTGTCTCCGCCATCTGGCGGCCGCCTTCCATCTTCACGGCGCCGCAGCCCGTTTCCTTCATGACACGCACCGCCGAGCGGAAGGCCGCAGCCGGGCTCTCTTCATAGGAACCGAAGGGCAGGTCGACGACGACGAGCGCCCGCTTCGAGCCGCGCATGACCGCCTGGCCTTGCAGGATCATCATGTCGAGCGTGACGGGAATGGTCGTCTCCATCCCATGCATCACCATGCCGAGCGAATCGCCGACCAGCATGAAGTCGACAAAGGGATCGATGATCGCGGCGGTATGGGCGTGATAGGACGTCAGCGAGACGATCGGCGCCCCACCCTTCCTCGCGCGAATATCGACCGCCGTCACGCGGCGGATGGTGGCCTCGACGGACATCAGCGTCTCTCCCGGTGCGGCCGTGCCGCTCGTTGCCGTTTTCCTAGAGCGAATATGGCCGCGTCAGAAGCGTTTTCTCACCCTGGCGCCGGCATGGCTGCCTCAAGCAACGCGCATGGCTTGCCGTCGGTTCGCCTCGGCGAGACTTTGCCTGCTTACCAGTTGTTCAGCAGTCACGCGCATCCTTCGAGCGTCGATGTGTGCTCTCATGCGGACTTGTACTTCCATGCGCTTGCCGTCCATGCCTCGCCGACTGAAGATCCTCGCCCTTCTCGCGGCGCCGTTCGTCCTCTTGCCCGGAGGAGCGGAAGCCGAGGTCGTGGCACGCGTCAGCCTCTCCTCGCAGGCGATGGTGGTCTATGTGGACGGCGTGCCCGTCTATGACTGGGCGGTGTCGACGGCGCGACGCGGCTTCCGCACGCCGACGGGCTCCTATCGCCCGACCCGGATGCATCGCATGTGGTATTCGAAGAAATACGACAACGCGCCGATGCCGAATTCGATCTTCTTCACCGGCGGCTATGCGGTACATGGCACCCCGCATGTGCGGGCGCTCGGCCGGCCCGCCTCTCATGGCTGCATCCGCCTTCATCCCGACAACGCGCGCACGTTCTACAGCCTTGTCAAGGATCAGGGCATGGGCAATGCGCGCATTGTGATCACACGTTGAGAAAATCGACGTGGCCCGGCTTTCGCTGTGACGAATGCCACTGACCGGCGCCGCCCGCTTCGCTTAAGAAGATCACCACGGCCGCCGGGGGAACGCGCGGCCATTCCCTCAACCGTCGAGCCCGACAAAGCCGCGCCATGTCCGTCCGCACCGCTCTCGCCGCCCTTTCCGTTTCCGCCGCCCTCCTCGTCGCCGCCGCGGCGCCTGCCTCGGCCAATCTGCTCTTCCCGGGGCCGGCGAGCGTCTATGCCAAGGTGTCGATCTCCGATCAGCGCATGGAGGTCGTGATCAATCGCGGCAATGGCAAGAAGGAGACCTATTCCTGGAAGGTCTCGACGGGCCGAAAGGGCTTCGAGACGCCGCCGGGCAAGTTCCGCCCCGACTATATCGACGAGCTGCACCACTCGACGAAATATGAGAACGCGCCGATGCCGTTCTCCGTCTTCTTCAATGACGGCATCGCGGTGCATGGCACGACCGAACTGAAGCGGCTCGGCTCGCCCGCCTCGCATGGCTGCGTGCGCCTCGATCCGCAGAATGCCGAGGTGTTCTTCCGCGCCGTCGCCGATATCGGCATGGAGCGCACGGCGATCATCGTCGAGAAGTAGCCGCCGCGCCGCTTCAGCCGCCGCCCGGCCCGCCGCCTCCGTTCTGCGAACGCCATTGCTGGATACGACTGCCAAGGCCGGAGGGGCCATCGCCGCCGGCGAAGCCGCCGGGGCCGGATGGCGGCGTTCCCTGGGGCACGGCGCCCTGACCGGGCCTCACGCCCTGCAGCCGCGCGGGCAGGTCCCCCTGCCCATCGCGCAGTGCGCGGATCGCGGCGGCGCGCTGGGCCGCCTGCCGGCTGACATCGATGTCGACGACCGACGGACTGCCATCGTCGGGCGGGGCGGGTGAAGCGGACGTCTCGTTCACGACGATACCCGAGCCGAGCTGCAGCTGACTGCCGCGCCGCTCGACATAGGCCTCGACGGAAAGCCGTGTGACGCCCGGCCCTTCCGGCAGGCCGTCAATCGCAATTGTCTTCACCATCAGCCCACGCGGCGTCGCGCGGCCACGGACGATGACCCGCTGGCCATCGAATCGCGCGTCCGGACCGAACAGAGACACTCCGCCGATCGAGAGCAGCCAGCCGCGGTAGATTGCCGGCCCGACGACTTGGTCCATTCGGTTGCCGGCCGGTTCCACGAGGCGCGCCTCGATGACGCCGTCGAGGCGGCGGATGCCGCTGATCGCGACGCGCTCGCCGAGGACGAAGCTGCTTGTCCCTGTCGTGCCCAGATCCACGGTCTGCCCGAGCACCACCATGCGGGCGCCATCCAGCGCCGCGATCGCGCCGACGACCTCGCTGTCGATGGTGATGCGATCGGTGACGAGCCGTCCGTCCTGCGGAATGGCCACGGTCTTGACGACCTGGCCGATCATGAGATCGCGGACCGAGCGGCGACGTCCGTCGATCCGCACGTCGGCATCGGCCGGATAGGAAATACGGTCGCCATTCACATAGATGCTGCCGAAACGCTGGATCGAGCCGAGGAAGCCGATCGCGCCGCCGCCGGGCAGAGAGGTGATGCCCGTGCCGCCGATGCCCCGGTCGGAGGGCGGCGTTCCGTCCGCAAGGCCCGGCAGGATGCGCATGCCGACACCCGCGACAAGCGCCCGCAGGAAGCCGCGCCGGCTGATCTTCACCAACCCGCTCACGCCCTGCCCTCCCTGCTTCCCGGCTCGTCGCCGTCGGTACCGCCAACCTTCTCGGCATAGACATAGACGCCGAAATTCCAGCGCCACGGTCCGGCATTGTCCTCGCCGGCCGCGGCGTGCGCCTCGCGATTGGCGGTCGTCAGCGCGTCCATGGCGATCTCGCGCGAACGCCGCTCAAGCGTCTCGGCCACCTCGCGCGTCAGCCCGTCATAATGAACGGCGCGCTCGAGGAAGCGGGGCGTCTCGGCTTCGACATTTGCCACGGCCGCCGCGATGTGGTCGTGCAGGTTGCGCCCGAAATAATAGAGCTGCTGATCGCTGCCGCCTTTCGGCACGAAGGCCTGCTCGACAAGCGTGATCCGATCGTCGTCATCCTGGACGACCAGTCCGCGGTCGATCCATTCATCCAGCACGACACGGGGCCGCACATCGCGGGTCACCGATTCGACGAGCTGTTCGAAGGAGGCTTCGTCGCCGCTTCCGATGCGTGGAAGCGGCCGAGGGCGGCCGGCGCCATCTCCGAAAGCGGGATCGGCCAGCCAGCGCGCGAGGATGCGGCTTGTGCGTGAGATGGAGGCCGGCACGACATTGACCGGCGCACCGGCGCCGCGCAGGCGGCTGACTTCCTTGCGATGGATGCCGGTGAGGAGGCTGACGCGGCTGTCGGTCTGGCTCTTGGTGGTCAGCGCGAAATCGTTCTCGGCAACGTTCACGTAAAGCTCGCGCAGGAGATCGACGAGGGCCGGAAAGGTCAGCCCGCTGCGAATGGCGATGCGCACCAGGGGCCTCAACAGGCGCGCGAGCGGCGCCTGCAGGCGGCCGGCGTCGAGGGCGGTGCGGTCGCGGTCGCGGTCGTTCATTCCTCATCCCCGGCAGGCAGCGACCCCAGCGGTTTCGCATGCCACCGAACTCCGTCCCGGCCGTTCGGCAATCCGTTCACGCGCCGGTTCTAGCGCATGTGAAATTTTCCCACAATGGCGTGATCGCATCGACCGGACGATTGACGTGGGAAATTTTCCCACTTACTAGATTCAACAGCGGCGGCGCGATGCGCGGCCTCGGAAGCGAACCCACCGGAGTATCCGCCTTGAGCAAGCTCTACATCGACGCCACGGTGCCCCTGCGCTGGGGACCTCACCCGCCGGTCGGCATTCCGCGCGTCGAGAGCGCGATCGTCCGGCAGGCGCTGCGCAGCATCGGAACCGGGCGCAATGCGCGGCAGGTCCGCTTCTTCATGATCAACCGCAACGGCGAGGCGCGCTTCCTCGACCGGCGCGAACTGACCTATCTCGGCGACCTCGTCGAGGGGCGTGCCGCCGCCGTCGAATCGGGCGCCGGCGAGAGCGTGCTCTCGCGGACGCGGCTGGTGCTGAAGTCGATCCGCGCCGGCGCAGCGACGACCGGCAAGGAGTTCGACCGCGTCTCAGCCTCCTACATCTCCGGCCGCAACGACCGTCGCGGGTTCGGCTACCAAGCCGCGAAGACGTTCATCCGCGCGGCGAAGCTCGTCGCCGGCCGCAGGGCGCCGGTCTTCGCCAAGCCCGGCCCCGATCCGCTGCTCGATGCCGACGCCGCATGCTTTCTCTCGACGGCGGGCCTGCATGCGCTGGCAAGCAACGGGCGCGGCAGCGGCATCGCGGCTCGGCTCGCGACCATCCTTCATGACCTCATTCCCCTCGACCATCCTTCGCTGGTCGACCGCAGCCATGCCCGCAACTTCGAAAAGGATGTCGCCTGGATGTTCCGCCACTGCGAGCGGATCATCACCGTCTCCGCGCACACTGCCGAGACTGCGCGGCGCTATGCCGAGGAGAACGGCGTCGAGGCGCCGCCCTCGGTCGCCGTGTCGCGGCTCGGCTCGTTCCTGAAGGAGGGGTTGCGCCACAAGCCACTCGAGCCGGTCGCCGCGCTCGCCGGGCGCCGCTTCGCGCTCTATTGCTCGACCATCGAGATCCGCAAGAACCACATCCTGCTGCTCAAGGTGTGGTCACGGCTCATTCCGATCCTCGGCGAGCGGCTGCCAAAGCTCGTCTTGTGCGGCCGCTGGGGCTGGATGACCGACGAGGTTGAAGCCTTTCTGGCGGAACATCGCGAACTCGCCAGCCATCTCGTCGTGCTCTCGGATATGAGCGACGCGGAGCTCGGCTGGCTCTATGCCCATGCCGATTTCGGGCTCTACCCCTCCCGCGCCGAGGGCTGGGGTCTCGGCGCCGTCGAATGCCTCGATTTCGGCCTGCCGGTCCTCATCTCCGAAACGCCATCGCTGTCCGAGGCGACGCAGGGTCTGATGCCGATCACCGGCATGGACGACGAGGACGGATGGACGGCACTGGTGCTCCGCGCGGTCGAGGACCCGCGCTTCCTGCAAGAGCTGACGGCCCGCATCGCGACCGGCTATCTGCCGGTCAGCGAAACCCGCTTCAGCAGCCGCGTGCTGTCGCTGGTCGCCGGCGAGGCGGCGGATCGCGCCGTCCTTCCTGCTGTGCCGAAGGCTTTGCTGCCGCGGCTCACGCCCTGGCGCCCGGCGCGACGGACGGAAACTTCGCCCGGCATGGAGACCCTGGCTGGAACCTGATCAGCCGAACAGGGTCGACAGACGCTCCGGCGTCCAGCCGAGATAGGCATAGGCATAGTAGAAGCCGCCGACGAGGATGGCCGCGACGATCGAGGTTGCGATCGCCTTCTTGACCAGCATCGGCTTCCATGGGGCGCTCGGCGTCGTGCCGAGCGTCACCTCGCCCTGTTCTTCCTGCGTCCGGATGCCGAAGGGCAGGATCATGAAGATCACCAGCCACCAGACGACGAAATAGATGGCGATCAGGCTGTAGATGCGCATGGCGTCTCAGGCCTCCTCGAGTTCGACCAGCGTGCCGGCAAAATCCTTGGGATGAAGGAAGAGGACAGGCTTGCCGTGGGCGCCGATCTTCGGACGGCCATCGCCGAGCACGCGCGCGCCGTCCGCCTTCATCCGCTCCGCCGCCGCCGCGATATCCGCGACCTCATAGCAGAGATGGTGCACGCCGCCCTCCGGGAACCGCGCCAGAAACGCCGCGATCGGCGAGGCATCGCCGAGCGGCGCGATCAGCTCGATCTTGGTGTTCGGCAGTTCGACGAAGACCGTCGTCACGCCATGCTCCGGCAGATCGAGCGGCGCCGAGACGGTGGCGCCGAGCCGATCGCGGTAGATAGCGGTGGCGGCGCCGAGATCCGGCACGGCGATGGCGACATGGTTGAGGCGGCCGATCACGAGCCCATCCTTCAGAGAACGCCGCCGGGGCGGCTTCAGGAAGGCTCATACGGCGGCGACGAACACCGTGCAAACGGGCTTTTTGCCCCACGCCTCGCGCACGGCTGCTCGGACAGCCCGGCGGAGCGCGTCGCGCACCATCTCGCCGTCGCGCCGGCGGGCCCGCGGAATGCTCTCGATCGTCCCGAGCACGGCGCTCATGACAAGCGCCTCGAACGGCTCGCCGGTCGGTCCTTGCATCGGCAGCCCGACGAGACCGATCTCGGGATCGCTGGCGAGGGAGCCCTTGGCGTCGAGCACTACCGAGACGGCGACATGGCCGGCAAAGGCGAGACGCTTACGCTCGGGGACGCCGACGGCATCGAGATCGCCAATGATGGTGCCGTCCTTGTAGAGGCGGCCGGCGGCGACATCGTCGATCTCCTCGGCCGGCCCCGGCGCGAGGCGGACCATGGCACCGTCCTCGATCTCGACCACCTCGCGGACGCCGTGCGCACGCGCAAAGGCGGCATGGGCTGCGAGATGCATCGCCTCGCCATGGACGGGAATGGCGATCTTCGGCCGCGTCCAGCGATACATCTCGGCGAGTTCGTCGCGCCGAGGATGGCCGGAGACATGCACCAGCCGCTCGCGGTCGGTCACGACATCGACGCCGAGTTCGGCGAGCTGGTTGATGATGCCGTTGATCGCCTTCTCGTTGCCAGGGATCGGCCGCGCCGAGAAGACGACCGTGTCGCCGGGCGCGAGGCCGATGAACTTGTGATCGTCGGAGGCGATGCGGGCCAGCGCGGCGCGCGGCTCGCCCTGGCTTCCGGTCACGATGGCGACCACCTTGTCACGCGGCAGATAGCCGTAGGACTCCTCGTCAAGGAACGGCTCCAGCCCATCGAGGTAGCCGAGTTCGTGCGCAACCTGGCAGGCACGATGCAGTGCGCGCCCAACCAGCACCACCTGGCGGTCGTTCGCCGCCGCGGCTTCGGCGATCGAGCGAATGCGCGCGATATTGGAAGCGAAGGTCGTGAAGAACACCCGGCCCGTCGCCTCGGCGATGACCGATTTCAGCTCGCGGGCGACCTCGCTCTCGGAAGGGCTGCGCCCCGGCCGCATCGCATTGGTCGAGTCGCAGACGAGCGCCAGCACGCCCTCGTCGCCAATCGCGGCGAAGCGTTCGGCATCCGTGACCGGCCCGATGACCGGGGTCGGATCGAGCTTCCAGTCGCCGGTATGGACGACCGTGCCGAGAGGGCTGCGGATCGCGAGCGCCATGGGCTCGAGGATGGAATGCGCGACGGCGATGAACTCGACCTCGAAGGGGCCGACCCTGCGCCGCTCGCCGGGCCTGACGATCGTCACCGGCACTTCGGGAGCACCGGGATGCCCGGCCCGCTTGGCGGCGAGCAGCCCGGCGGTGAAGGCAGTCGCATAGACCGGCACGCGCAGTCGCGGCCAGAGATCGAGCAGCGCGCCGAAATGATCCTCATGGGCATGCGTGATGACAATGCCGGCGAGATTGGTGCGCTCTTCCTCGAGATAGGCGATGTCCGGCATGATGAGATCGACACCGGGCAGATCCTCGCCCGCGAAGCCGACGCCGAAATCGACCGCCAGCCATTGCCGCGCGTCCGACGGCCCGAGGCCGTAGAGCGCGAGATTCATGCCGATCTCGCCCACACCGCCGAGCGGCAGGAAAACGAGTTCGTCTGTCCGTGTCTTCGCCATCACGCGCGCACCGTCGCTACGGCGCCGAAATGCACCTCGCCCGCCGCAATCGTGCGGATGCCGCCATCGGCGGCGCGCACCACGAGCCGGCCTTGATCGTCGATCGTCTCGAAGGCGCCCTGAAGCACCTCCTCGCCAGAGCGGACCGCGACTGTCTGGCCAAGCCCGGCGGCTCGCTCCAGCCACAGCCGGCGCAGCACCGGGAAGCCGGCGCCGCCGTTCCAGATGCGCATCAGCCCGGCCGCCGCATCGCCGAGCGCCTCGAAGACCGTTCCGGCATCGAGGCCGAGACCGAGCATCGCGAGCGAGGTCGCGGGATAGGGGAGCCCCTGCGGCGCAGCGACGACATTGACGCCGATGCCGATCGCCACGGCCAGCTTGCCGTTCGGGAGCGCCGCGGCTTCGAGGCCGATGCCGGCGAGCTTGCCGCCGTCGAGAAGGACATCGTTCGGCCATTTGAGGCGAAGCCGGTCGCGGACCTCAGCCCCCTCGCCTTCCGCGCCGTCGAGCGCCATGCGCACCGATAGATCCGGCGCCACGGCCCGCAGCGCTTCGTCGAGAGCGAGGCCGCCGACGAAGCCAAGCGTCGCCGCGATCTGCGGCTGGTGATCTACGACGGCGAGCAGCGTCGCCGCGAGATTGCCCCGAGGCGCGACCCAGGCGCGGCCGCGCCGGCCACGGCCGGCGGTCTGCTCGTCGGTCACGAACCAGTGGGCGCCGGCATCGCCGGCGCGGGCGGCGGCCAAGGCCACCTCATTGGTGGAGCCGATGGCCGGATAGCTGGTGACGCGGTAGCCGGCGGCGCGGGCGGCGGGGCCTGGATGGAACTCCACGTCAGAAGAAGGTCTTCGCTGCCACGCTCGCCGCCGAGCCGATCGGGCCGGCGAAGAAGATGAACAGCAGGACGAAGGCGCCCGAGAGGCCGAGCACGACGCGCAGCGACATCGCCATCGGCTCGAAATTGCCAGCCGGCTCGTCGAAATACATCAGCTTGACGATGCGTAGATAATAATAGGCGCCGACGACGCTGGAGAGCACGCCGATCACGGAGAGCATGTAGAGCTGCGCTTCGATCGCCGCCAGGAAGACGTAGAACTTGGCGAAGAAGCCAGCCAGCGGCGGGATGCCCGCCAGCGAGAACATCAGCATCGCGAAGATGAAGGCGATGAGCGGATGCGTGCGCGACAGACCCGCGAGATCGCCGATCTCCTCGACCATCTGGCCCTGACGGCGCATGAACAGGATCACCGCGAAGACGCCGAGCGTCATGACGACATAGATCGCCATATAGAGGATGACGCCCTGCACACCGGCCTGGCTGCCGGCGGCGAGGCCGACCAGCGCATAACCCATATGGCCGATCGACGAATAGGCCATCAGGCGCTTGATGTTGCGCTGGCCGATCGCGGCAAAGGCTCCGAGCAGCATCGAGGCGATGGCGACGAAGCTGATCACCTGCTGCCATTCGCTGACCGCGGGACCGAAGGCGCCGGCCATGGCGCGCACCAGCATCGCCATTGCGGCCGCCTTTGGCGCGGCTGCGAAGAAGGCGGTGACCGGGGTCGGGGCGCCCTCATAGACGTCGGGCGTCCACATATGGAACGGCACCGCCGAGACCTTGAAAGCGATGCCGGCGATCACGAACACGATGCCGAACACGACGCCGACCGAGACATCGCCGCTCGAGAGAACGCGCGCGATCTCGCCGAACTGCGTGTGGCCGGTGAAGCCGTAGACCAGCGAGGCGCCATAAAGGAGCATTCCGGACGACAGCGCGCCGAGGACGAAATATTTGAGGCCGGCTTCGGTCGAACGGACGCTGTCGCGGTTGATCGCGGCGACGACATAGAGCGCGAGCGACTGCAGTTCGAGGCCGAGATAGAGCGAGATCAGATCGCTGGCCGAGATCATGATCATCATGCCCAGCGTCGCGATGACGATGAGCACGGGATATTCGAAGCGATCGAAATTCTCGCGACGGGCGAAGTCCGTCGACATCAGGATCGCGAAGCCGGAGCCGGCCAGCGCCAGCACCTTCATGAAGCGCGCGAAGGGATCAAGGACGAAGGCGCCCGAGAAAGTGACGCCGTCCGGCGTCATGAACAGAAGCGCGAGGCCCGCCAGCAGGACTACGAAGATCGACAGTGTGGTGACGAGGCCGGTCGACCGCTCGCCCTGGAAGACGCCGATCATCAAGAGCACGAGCGAGCCAACCGCCAGGATCAGCTCCGGCAGGAAGGGCGAGAGGACGGGCAGTGTGGCGAGTTCCATTATCGGGCGTCCTGGTTCGTCACTTGACCGCGACGGCGAGCTTGCCGGCAGCCGAGAGGGCGGCCTGGTAATTGGTGATGAGATTGTCGACCGAGGCCGAGGTCACGTTGAACACCGGCTTCGGATAGACGCCGAAGAAGATCGTCAGGACGAGCAGCGGCACGAGGATCGTGGCCTCGCGGCGCGACAGGTCGAACATCGACTTCAGCTCCGGCTTCACCAGCGGCCCGAGCATCACGCGGCGATAGAGCCACAGCGCATAGGCAGCCGAGAGAATGACGCCGGTGGCAGCGAAGAACGACACCCAGGTGTTGGCGCGGAAGGCGCCGAGCAGCGTCAGGAACTCGCCCACGAAGGCCGAGGTGCCGGGCAGGCCGACATTGGCCATGGTGAACAGGAGGAACACCACCCCGTAGAACGGCATGCGGTTCACGAGGCCGCCATAGGCGCTGATCTCGCGGGTGTGCATCCGGTCATAGACGACGCCGACGCAGAGGAACAGCGCACCCGAGACGATGCCGTGCGACAGCATCTGGAAGATCGCGCCCTCGACGCCCTGCGGGTTCATCGTGAAGATGCCCATCGTCACATAGCCCATATGGGCGACCGACGAGTAGGCGATCAGCTTCTTCATGTCCTCCTGCATCAGCGCGACCAGCGAGGTGTAGATGATCGCCACGATGCTGAGCGTGTAGATGAAGGGCGCGAAATCGGCCGAGGCAAGCGGGAACATCGGCAGCGAGAAGCGCAGGAAGCCGTAGCCGCCCATCTTCAGCAGCACGCCGGCGAGGATCACCGAGCCGGCCGTCGGCGCTTCCACATGCGCGTCCGGCAGCCAAGTATGCACCGGCCACATCGGCATCTTTACCGCGAAGGAGGCGAAGAACGCGATCCACAGCCAGGTCTGCATCGAGGCCGGGAACGAGTGGTTGAGCAGCGTCGGGATGTCGGTCGTGCCGGCCTGCCAGTACATCGCCATGATGGCGAGCAGCATCAGAACCGAGCCGAGCAGCGTGTAGAGGAAGAACTTGAATGCCGCATAGACGCGGCGCGGACCGCCCCAGATACCGATGATCAGGAACATCGGAATGAGGCCAGCCTCGAAGAACACGTAGAAGAGCACGAGGTCGGTGGCGCAGAAGACGCCGATCATCAGCGTCTCGAGCAGCAGGAACGCGATCATGTATTCGCGGAACCGCTTCTGCACCGAGAACTTCGAGGCAATGATGCAGGCCGGCATCAGGAAGGTCGTCAGGATGACGAACAACATCGAGATGCCGTCGACGCCCATCGAATAGCCGATCTTGTCGCCAAGCCAGCCCGCCTGCTCGACGAACTGGAAGCCGGCGTTGGAATTGTCGAAATCCTTCCAGATCAGCAGCGAGACGAGGAAGGTGACGATCGTCGTCCAGAGCGCGATCCAATAGATATTGCGCCGCGACGCCGCGTCGTCGCCGCGTATGGTGAGCAGCAGGAGGGCTCCCACCGCCGGCAGGAAGGTTACGGTCGAAAGGATCGGCCAGCTGGTCATTTTAGGTCAAATCCTCAGCCCGCAAACATCATCCAGGTGACCAGCGCCGCGATGCCGATGAGCATCGCGAAGGCGTAGTGATAGACGTAGCCCGTCTGCAGCCTCACCACGCGATTGGTCACGTCCACCACGCGGGCCGACACGCCGTCCGGCCCGAAGCCGTCGATGAGCCAGCCGTCGCCCTTCTTCCAGAGGAAGCGGCCGAGCCACTTCACCGGGCGCACGAACAGGAAGTCGTAGAGCTCGTCGAAATACCACTTGTTGAGCAGGAAGCGGTAGAGCAGCGGCTGCTCCGCGGCGAGCTGCTTCGGGATATTCGGCGAGCGGATATAGAACCAGTAGGTCAAAAGGAAGCCGATCACCATCATGACGGTCGGCGCCAGCTTGATGGTCTCCGGAAGCTCGTGCATCGCGTGCAGCACGTGGTTTTCCGGGTTCATGAACAGCGCCGACTTCCAGAACTCGCCATAGCCCTCGCCGATGAAGCGGTTGGAGAGGATCATGCCGGCGAAGATCGCGCCGAACGACAGCACGACGAGCGGAATCGTCATGACCTTCGGCGATTCATGCACATGCGCCATGACCTCGGCCGAAGCCCGGGGCTCGCCATGGAAGGTCATGAAGATGAGGCGCCAGGAATAGAACGAGGTCAGCAGCGCGGCGACCACTGTCAGGAACCAGGCATAGCCGGAGAGCGGGTTCTCGGCGACATAGGCCGCCTCGATGATGGCGTCCTTGGAGAAATAGCCGGCCGTGAACGGAAAGCCGGTGATCGCGAGCGTGCCGGCGATCATCGCCCAGTAGGTGACCGGAATGCGCTTCCGGAGGCCACCCATCTTGCGCATGTCCTGCTCGCCCGAAACGGCATGGATCACCGAGCCGGCGCAGAGGAAGAGCAGCGCCTTGAAGAATCCGTGCGTCAGCAGGTGGAAGATGCCGGTCGCAAAGGCGCCCGTGCCGAGGCCCACGAACATGTAGCCGAGCTGCGAGCAGGTCGAATAGGCGATGACGCGCTTGATGTCGTTCTGGACGAGGCCGATCGTCGCCGCGAAGAAAGCGGTCGTTGCGCCGAAGAATGTCACGACGGTGAGCGCGGTCTCCGAGAGGCCGAACAGCGGCGACATGCGCGCCACCATGAACACGCCGGCCGTCACCATGGTGGCGGCATGGATGAGCGCGGAGACCGGGGTCGGGCCTTCCATCGCGTCGGGTAGCCAGGTGTGCAGCAGGAACTGCGCCGACTTGCCCATCGCGCCGACGAAGAGCAGCAGGCAGGCGACCGTCAGGGCGTCGAGATCCCATGAGAGGAAGTGGATCTTCGTGCCGACAATGCCGCCGGCATTGGCGAAGATCGTGTCGAAGTCGACCGAGCCGAACAGGACGAACAGCGCGAAGATGCCGAGGACGAAGCCGAAATCGCCGACGCGGTTGACGACGAAGGCCTTGATGGCAGCAGCGTTCGCCGACGGCCGCTGGAACCAGAAGCCGATCAGCAGATAGGAAGCGAGACCGACGCCCTCCCAGCCGAAGAACATCTGGACGAGGTTGTCAGACGTCACCAGCATCAGCATGGCGAAGGTGAACAGCGACAGATAGCTGAAGAAGCGCGGCCGGTGCTCGTCATGGGACATGTAGCCCCACGAATAGAGGTGAACGAGCGACGATACCGTCGTCACCAGGATCAGCATGACCGCGGTGAGCGTGTCGATGCGGAACGCCCAGTTGAACGACAGCGTACCCGACTGCATCCAGGGCAGCACGTCGACGCGCACCGGAGAACCGTCCGGCGAGGTGATGGTGAAGAAGGCGATCCAGGCGAGGATTGCCGAGACGAACAGGAGACCGGTCGTCACGATCTCCGCGGGACGCGAGCCGGGTGCGGCCGGGGCATGGCCGTGATCGCCGTGACCGTGATCGTCATGCCCGTGCGCGTCGTGAGCATGGGCATCATGACCATGATCGTCATGCGCATGCGCGGCATGATCGTGGTGCCCTGCATCGCTGCCGTCGGCCGGCGCGCCGACCATGGCCGCCCGATAGCTGCCGAAAAGCGCGATGGCGCCGGCGATGATGGCGCCGAGAAGGGGGAGGAAGACGATCGCGGAGTACATCGGAGCCTCAGCCCTTCATCAGATTGATGTCTTCGACCGCGATCGAGCCGCGGTTGCGGTAGAAGACGACGAGGATGGCGAGGCCGATCGCGGCTTCGGCCGCCGCGACGGTCAGCACGAAGAGCGCGAAGATCTGGCCGACGAGATCGCCCAGGAAGGACGAGAACGCCACGAAATTGATGTTGACCGCGAGCAGGATGAGCTCGATCGACATCAGGATGACGATGACATTCTTTCGGTTGATGAAGATGCCGAACACGCCGATCGTAAAGAGGATCGCCGCGACCGCCAGATAGTGGGAGAGACCGATCTCCATGACGTGAGTCCCCGTTCTCTCTCTAGACGCCCTGGCCGGGCTTGACGGCGTGCAGTTCGACCTTCTGCGAACGCGCGACCTGATCGGCGATCACCTGGCGCTTGACGTTCGGCTTGTGGCGAAGCGTCAGCACGATCGCGCCGATCATCGCCACCAGCAGCACGAAGCCGGCCGCCTGGAAGAAGAAGAAGTAGTGGGTGTAGAGCAGCTGCCCGATCGCGGCAGTGTTCGAGACCTGCGCCACATCCGGTATCGGCGCCGCAACGCCCTTGACCGCCTCGGGCGCGAAGACCCAGCCCGACAGCACGATCAGCAGTTCCGCGAGCAGCACGACGCCGATGAGGCCGCCGACCGGCAGATATTGCTGGAAGCCCTGGCGGAGTTCGACGAAGTCGACGTCGAGCATCATGACCACGAACAGGAACAGCACAGCGACCGCGCCGACATAGACGACGACCAGCAGCATCGCCAGGAACTCGGCCCCGAGCATCACGAACAGCGCGGCCGCGTTGAAGAAGGCGAGGATGAGGAACAGCACCGAGAGCACGGGATTGCGCGAGCCGATCACCATCAGGCCGGAGGCGATGGTGATGGCCGAGAACAGGTAGAAGAAGAGCGTGTGCAGGATCATGATCGCTTCACCGGTAAGGTGCATCCATGCTGATGTTCTGAGCGATCTCCCGCTCCCACCGATCGCCGTTCGCGAGCAGCTTTTCCTTGTCGTAGTAGAGCTCTTCGCGGGTTTCGGTGGCGAACTCGAAATTCGGTCCCTCGACGATGGCGTCCACCGGGCAGGCTTCCTGGCAGAAGCCGCAATAGATGCACTTCACCATGTCGATGTCGTAACGGGTCGTGCGCCGCGTGCCGTCATTGCGGCGCGGGCCGGCCTCGATCGTGATCGCCTGCGCCGGGCAGATGGCCTCGCACAGCTTGCAGGCGATGCAGCGCTCCTCGCCGTTCGGATAGCGGCGCAGCGCATGTTCGCCGCGGAAGCGCGGGCTGAGTGCCCCCTTCTCGAAGGGATAGTTCAGCGTCTTCTTCGGCTTGAAGAAGTAGCGCATCGACAGGAAGAAGGCCGAGACGAACTCGGTCAGGAAAATCGCTTTCGCGGTCTGGTCGAGGCGCATTACGGAGCCCATCCCATGATCTTGAGAACGGCGGCGACCACGACGACCATGCCGAGGGAGATCGGCAGGAAGATCTTCCAGCCGAGCCGCATGAGCTGGTCGTAGCGGTAGCGCGGCACGAAGGCCTTCACCATCGCAAACATGAAGAACACCAGCAGCGCCTTCAGGACGAACCAGACGATGCCCGGCACCCAGGTGAACGGCGCGAAATTGAACGGCGGCAGCCAGCCCCCGAGGAACAGGATCGTCGTCATCGCGCACATCAGGCAGATGGACGCGTATTCGCCGAGCATGAACATCATGTACGGCGTCGAGCCATATTCCGACATGAAGCCGGCGACGAGCTCCGACTCCGCCTCGACGAGATCGAAGGGCGGCCGGTTCGTCTCGGCCAGCGCCGAGATGAAGAAGATGACGAAGAGCGGCAGCAGCGGGATGAAGTGCCAGTCGAGGAAGCTGCCGGGCAGGCCGAGCTTGGTGCCGAGGCCATGTTCCTGCGCGATCACCACGTCGGAGATGTTGAGCGAGCCGACGCAGAGCAGGACGCCGACCAGCACGAAACCGATCGAGACCTCGTAGGAGACCATCTGCGCCGCGGCGCGCAGCGACGACAGGAACGGGTATTTCGAGTTCGACGCCCAGCCGCCCATGATGATGCCATAGACGCCGAGCGAGGAGATCGCGAGCAAGTAGAGAATGCCGACATTGATGTTGGCAACGACCCATCCCGCGTTGAACGGAATCACCGCCCAGCCGGCAAGTGCCAGCGTCACGGTGACGAGCGGCGCCAAGAGGAAGATGCCCTTGTTGGCGCCGGAGGGGATCACCGGCTCCTTGAGCACGAATTTGAGCAGGTCGGCGAAGGACTGAAGCAGGCCGAAGGCGCCGACCACGTTCGGGCCGCGACGCAGCTGCACAGCCGCCCAGATCTTGCGATCCGCCAGAAGGATGAAGGCGATCGAGACCAGCAGCAGGACCAGCAGCAGAAGGCTCTGCGCGATGATGATCACGCCGGGGATCAGATAGCCGTCAACGAAGCCGTTCATCGGTTCCTTACTCCGCTGCCGCCGCGACCTGGCCGGCCGCGAGCGCCGAGCACTCCGCCATCACGGCCGAAGCACGGGCGATCGGATTGGTCAGATAGAAATCCGCGACGATGCTGCCGAAGGTCACGGAGGGAAGCGAACCCGCCTTCGCGGCGAGCGCCGCCACATCCGCCAGCGCCGGCGGCTCGACATGGTCAGCCTTGGCGAGGTGCGGATAGGCCGCATAGAGCGCGCGACGGAGTTCTGCGAGCGAATCGAAGGGCAGCCGCTTGCCGAGCACCTCGGACAAGGCACGGAAGACGGCCCAGTCCTCGCGCGCATCGCCGGGGGGGAAAGCGGCACGGTTGGCGAACTGGACGCGTCCTTCCGTGTTCACATAGGTGCCCGACTTCTCGGTATAGGCGGCGGCAGGCAGGATGACATCGGCGCGGTGTGCGCCATTGTCGCCATGCGTGCCGACATAGACCACGAAGGCCGAGCCGAGCGCGTCGGTGTCGATCTCGTCGGCGCCGAGCAGGAACAGCACGTCGAGCGCGCCCTCCCCCGCCGCCTTGACCATGGCGCCGGTCGCGAGTCCGCTCTCGCCCGGCACGAAGCCGATATCGAGGCCGCCGACGCGCGACGCCGCCGTATGCAGGACCGCGAGGCCGTTCCAGCCTTCGTCGCGGCCGGGCGCCGAGGCGATCGACGCGGCGGCGGCAAGCACAGCGGCGCCGGCTTCGCTGGCCAGCGCCGACTGTCCGACGATGACGATCGGCCGCTTGGCATTGGCGAGCAGTTCGCCGAAGGCGCCCTTGCCCGCGGCGATGTCGGCCAGCGTCTCGGTGCCGGCGCCCAGATAGTCGTGCGGATAGGTCAGGTCGACCTGCTCGCCGATGACGCCAACCTTCATGCCGCCCGCGCGCCAGCGCTTGCGGATGCGCGCATTCAACACCGACGCCTCGCGGCGCGGATTGGCGCCGATGATGAGGATCGCATCGGCCTGCTCGATGCCGGCGATGGTCGGGTTGAAGACATAGCTCCCGCGGCCGGCGGCCGGATCGAGCGCGGCGCCGTCCTGGCGGATGTCGAGATTGGTCGAGCCGAGCGCGGCCATCAGACCCTTCAGCGCGAAGAGATCCTCGACCGAGGCGAGATCGCCGCCAATGGCGCCGATGCGCTTGCCGTCGACACCCTTCACCTTGGCCGCGATCGCCGCGAAGGCCTCGCTCCACGACGCCGGGCGCAGCTTGCCCGCGACGCGGACATAGGGACGATCGAGACGCTGGGTCCGGAGGCCGTCCCAGACGAAGCGCGTCTTGTCGGAGATCCACTCCTCATTCACCGCCTCGTTGAGGCGCGGCAGGATGCGCATCACCTCACGGCCGCGCACATCGACGCGGATATTCGATCCGACCGCGTCCATGACGTCGATCGATTCCGTCTTCACGAGTTCCCACGGACGGGCGTGGAATGCATAGGGCTTCGAGGTCAGCGCACCGACCGGGCAGAGGTCGATCACATTGCCCTGCAGCTCGGAGGTCAGCGCGCGCTCGAGATAGGTCGTGATCTCGGCATCCTCGCCGCGACCGATCAGGCCCATCTCGGAGATGCCGGCGACTTCGGTCGTGAAGCGGACGCAGCGCGTGCAATGGATGCAGCGATTCATCGACGTCTTCACGAGCGGGCCGATATACTTGTCCTCGACGGCGCGCTTGTTCTCGGCGAAGCGGTTCTTGTCCACGCCATAGGCCATGGCCTGGTCCTGCAGGTCACACTCGCCGCCCTGATCGCAGATCGGGCAATCGAGCGGATGGTTGATCAGCAGGAACTCCATGACGCCCTCGCGGGCCTTCTTCACCATCGGCGACTTGGTGAACATGACCGGCGGCTCACCATTGGGGCCGGGCCGGAGGTCGCGGACATTCATCGCGCAGGACGCCTGCGGTTTGGGCGGGCCACCCTTCACCTCGACGAGGCACATGCGGCAATTGCCGGCGATCGACAGCCGTTCATGGAAGCAGAAGCGCGGCACCTCGGCGCCGGCCGCTTCCGCCGCCTGCAGAAGCGTGTAGTCCGGCGGGACGTCCACTTCGATGCCGTCAACGATGATCTTGGCCATCAACCGCTCTCACAAATGCGCATCGACGAGATCGAGACGCTTCTCGATCCGCTCAACACGGGCTTCCAGCCGGTCCATACGCCGGTGGACACCCACCAAACCTTCTTCGACCGCCGTCATGCGGATCTTCAGGTCCTGAACATCTTCCGTCAGCCGATCAACCTTCTCGTCGATCCGCCGCAGATAGCGAAGCACCAGGCTGTCCGGCTCCTCAGCCATTGGCAGCCTCCTTGGCCGCCTTGTAGGCGGCCAGCAGATCGGCGATCGGGACGCCGTCGACCGTGACGCCGTCGATCCGGCAGCCTTCGATCGAGACACCCATCAAGTTGGCCTTGGACAGCCGCGCCCCCGCCAGGTTCACGTCGGTGATGCGCGCGCCGGAGAGGTTCGCGTTCTCGACCGACAGCCCAGACAGGTTGACGTTGGTCGCCGTCCAGCCCGACATGTTCACGTCGTCGAACCGGGCGCCCGAGAAATTGACGTCGACGAAGCTCGAGCCCGCAAGGGTCGACTTCTCGACATCCAGTTTCTCGATGGCGCCGCTCAGCTTCATCGCGCTACTCCGCCGCCTCCATCATCTCGCGCTCGATCGGCTTCGGATTGGCCGAGTAGAGGTCGATCCGCTCCTCGATGAGCGGGCGGAAATGACGGATTAGACCCTGGACCGGCCAGGCCGCCGCATCACCAAGCGCGCAGATCGTGTGACCCTCGATCTGGGTCGTGACCTGCAGCAGCATGTCAATCTCGCGCTTCTCGGCCTCACCACGCGCCATGCGGGCGAGGACGCGGGCCATCCAGCCCGTGCCTTCGCGGCAGGGCGTGCACTGGCCGCAGCTCTCATGCTTGAAGAAAGACGAGATGCGGGCGATGGCGCGGACGACATCGGTCGACTTGTCCATGACCAGCACGCCGGCGGTGCCGAAGGACGACTTCACGGCGCGGGTGCCGTCGAAGTCCATGATCAGTTCTTCGCAGTCCTTGGCCGGAATGATCGGGCAGGACGCGCCGCCGGGAATGATGGCGAGCAGGTTGTCCCAGCCGCCGCGCACGCCGCCGCCATGCTTTTCGATCAGTTCCTTGAACGGAATGCCCATCGCCTCTTCGACGATGCAGGGCGTGTTCACATGGCCCGAGATGCCGAACAGCTTGGTGCCGACATTGTTGGGACGGCCGATCGAGGCGAACCAGGCGGCGCCACGGCGCAGGATGGTCGGCGCGACGGCGATGCTCTCGACATTGTTGACGGTCGTCGGGCAGCCATAGAGGCCGACATTGGCCGGGAACGGCGGCTTCAGGCGCGGCTGGCCCTTCTTGCCCTCGAGGCTTTCGAGCAGGGCCGTCTCTTCGCCACAAATGTAGGCGCCAGCGCCATGGGCGACATAGATGTCCATGTCCCAGCCATGGACGTTGTTCTTCCCGATGAGGCGCGCCTCATAGGCCTGATCGATCGCCGCCTGCAGGTGCTCGCGCTCGCGGATGAACTCGCCGCGCACATAGATATAGGCGATATGCGCCCCCATCGCGAAGGACGCGATCAGCGCCCCCTCGACGAGATGATGCGGATCGTGGCGCAGGATCTCGCGATCCTTGCAGGTGCCCGGCTCCGACTCGTCGGCATTGATGACGAGGTAATGCGGGCGCCCGTCATTCACCTTCGGCATGAAAGACCATTTGAGGCCGGTCGAGAAACCGGCGCCGCCGCGGCCGCGCAGGCCCGAGGCCTTCATCTGGTCGATGATCCAGTCGCGGCCGGCCGTGAGGATGGTCTTGGTGCCGTCCCAGGAGCCGCGCTTCAGCGCGCCCTGCAGGCCCCAGTCCTCGGCGCCGTAGATATTGGTAAAGATGCGGTCCTTGTCAGCCAGCATGGTCCGCCCTCACTTCTTCTCGCCCGACTCGGCGACCTGTTCCTTGCCCGCATCAGGGCGAACCGCCGGATCGGAAGCCGGCTGCGACTGGTCGACCTGGTTCGGAACCTTTTCCTTGTCCGCCTCGGCCTGCACCTTGACGGCGGGAGCGACCGGCTCCTTGGCCGGCGCCGGATCACCCGAAGGAGCAGCCGCGGCGGCAGCGGCCTCGGCCGCCTTCGCGGCTTCCGCGGCCTCGCGGGCGGCGATCGCATCACGGGCAGCGGCGAGACCGGCGCCCTGGCCGATCATCGAGCCGTCATAGAGCTCGGGGCTCGTCAGAACGCGGGCGCCGCCGATCGGCATCGAATTGAAGCGATCCGTCTGCGGACCGGGCTTCAGTGGGCGTCCCGCCTCGATATCGTCGATGATCTTGCCGAAGCTCTCGGCCGTCAGATCCTCGTAGGTGTCCGGCACGATCTGCACCATCGGCGCGTTCACGCAGGCGCCGAGGCACTCGACCTCTTCCCAGGAAAGATCGCCATTGGCCGAAGGATGAAACGGCTCGGCATGGATGCGGCTGCGGCAGACCTTCAGCAGTTCGCCGGCGCCCGCAATCATGCAGGGCGTCGTGCCGCAGACCTGGATATGCGCCTTGCGGCCCACCGGGGCGAGCAGGAACATCGTATAGAAGGTCGCGACCTCGAGCACCCGGATATAGGGCATGTCGAGGAACTCGCCGACCCAGCGGATTGCCGGCTCGGAGACCCAGCCCTCCTGCTCCTGGATACGCCAGAGAATCTGGATCACGGCCGAGGCCTGGCGGCCGGCCGGGAACTTCTCGACGGTCTTCTGTGCCCAGGCGAGATTCTCCGGCGTGAGGGCGAAGCTCTCGGGCTGCTCGGCTGCGAGACGACGGACGGACATCAGCGGTCAACCTCTCCGAACACGATGTCGAGCGAACCGAGGATGGCGGAGACGTCGGCCAGCATGTGGCCGCGGCTCAGGAAGTCCATCGCCTGGAGATGCCCGAAGCCCGGCGCGCGAATCTTGCAGCGATAGGGCTTGTTGGTGCCGTCGGAGACGAGATAGACGCCGAATTCGCCCTTGGGCGCCTCGACGGCGGCGTAAACCTCGCCCTCCGGCACGTGATAGCCTTCGGTATAAAGCTTGAAATGGTGGATGAGCGCTTCCATCGAGCGCTTCATCTCGCCGCGCTTCGGCGGCACGACCTTGCCGTCCATCGACGACACCGGACCCGTCAGTTCCGGACCCGACAGCCGCTCGACGCACTGCTTCATGATCCGGATCGACTGGCGCATCTCCTCGATGCGGATCAGGAAGCGGTCGTAGCAGTCGCCGTGACGCGCGACCGGAATGTCGAAGGCGAGCTCGGAATAGCACTCGTAAGGCTGCGAACGGCGCAGGTCCCAGGCGGCGCCGGCGCTGCGCACCATCACGCCCGAGAAGCCCCACTTCCACGCATCCTCGAGCGTCACCTTGCCGATATCGACATTGCGCTGCTTGAAGATCGGATTTCCGGTCACGAGCGCGTCGAGATCGGCGAGCGCATCGAGGAACGGATCACAGAAGGCGCCGATATCGTCGACCAGCTTCTGCGGGATGTCCTGGTGGACGCCGCCCGGCCGGATATAGGCCGCATGCATGCGCGAGCCGGAGGCGCGCTCGTAGAAGATCATCAGCTTCTCACGCTCTTCGAAGCCCCAGAGGGGCGGCGTGAGCGCGCCGACGTCGAGCGCCCAGGTGGTGACGTTGAGGAGATGCGACAGCAGACGGCCGATTTCCGAATAGAGCACGCGGATCAGCTGGCCGCGCTTCGGCACCTCGACGCCGAGGAGCTTCTCGACCGCGAGCGCGAAGGCATGCTCCTGATTCATCGGCGCGACATAGTCCAGCCGATCGAAATAGGGCACGGCCTGGAGATAGGTCTTCGCCTCGATCAGCTTCTCGGTGCCGCGATGCAAGAGGCCGATATGCGGATCGACGCGATCGACCACCTCACCGTCCAGCTCGACGACGAGGCGCAAAACGCCATGCGCGGCAGGATGCTGCGGGCCGAAATTGATATTGAAGGTGCGGACCTGGGCTTCGGTCATCGGGGCTCGCCTCAGCTCGCCTTCTGGGGGGCCTTCTCGTCACCGGGCAGCACGTAATCCGTGCCTTCCCAGGGCGAGAGGAAATCGAAATCGCGGAATTCCTGCGTGAGGCGCACCGGCTCGTAGACGACGCGCTTCTGCTCGTCGTCGTAGCGGACCTCGACATAGCCGGTCAGCGGGAAGTCCTTCCTGAGCGGATGACCCTCGAAGCCGTAATCCGTCAGCAGCCGGCGGAGGTCCGGATGCCCGACGAACAGGATGCCATAAAGGTCGTAGGCCTCGCGCTCGAACCAGTTGGCGCCTGGAAGCACCGGCGTGATCGAGGGGACCGGCGACATCTCGTCGGTCTCGACCTTGAGGCGGACGCGCAGGTTCCGCGAGGGCGACAGGAGGTGATAGACGACGTCGAAGCGTTGCTCGCGCTCCGGATAATCGGCGCCGCAGACATCGATGATCGAGACGAAGCCGGCCTTCGGATCGGCCGCGAGCTTCGCCACCACGGTCGCGATCTCGGCGCGCGCCACCGCCACCGTCAGCTCGCCATAAGCAAGCCGCCAGCCGAGAACGGCGTCGCCGCAGCTCTCCGCGATATGCGCACCCAGCTCGTTCAGCGTCTCGTCCATTGTCGCCTCAGCGCTCGATCGTTCCGGTGCGGCGGATCTTCTTCTGCAGGAGCAGAACGCCGTAGAGCAGCGCCTCCGCCGTGGGCGGGCAGCCGGGGACATAGATGTCGACCGGCACGACGCGATCACAGCCGCGCACGACCGCATAGGAATAGTGGTAGTAGCCGCCGCCATTGGCGCAGGAGCCCATCGAGATGACGTAGCGCGGCTCCGGCATCTGGTCATAGACCTTGCGGAGGGCGGGGGCCATCTTGTTGGTCAGCGTGCCGGCGACGATCATCACGTCGGACTGGCGCGGCGAGGCGCGCGGCGCGAAGCCGAAGCGCTCCACGTCGTAGCGCGGCATCGAGACCTGCATCATCTCGACCGCGCAGCAGGCGAGACCGAAGGTCATCCACATCAGCGAACCGGTGCGGGCCCAGGTGATGAGGTCGTCGGCGGCCGCGACGAAGAAGCCCTTGTCGGCCAGTTCGCCGTTCACTTCCATGAAGAACTTGTCGTCATGGCCGAGGGGCCGGCCGGAGGCATCGACGAGGCCACGCGGCCGCTCGGCGACGAGCGGCCCGCGAGCCGGGGCCGCCGCGGGGGTCGGGGTCAATCCCATTCGAGCGCTCCCTTCTTCCATTCGTAGATAAAGCCGATCGTGAGCACCGCGAGGAAGATCATCATCGACCAGAAGCCGAACCAGCCGATCGCGCCGAACGTCACCGCCCAGGGGAACAGGAACGCCACTTCGAGATCGAAGATGATGAACAGGATCGCCACGAGGTAGAAGCGCACGTCGAACTTCATGCGGGCGTCGTCGAAGGCATTGAAGCCGCACTCATAGGCCGACAGCTTCTCCGGATCCGGATTGCGATAGGCCACGAGGAAGGGCGACAGGAGCAGCGCGAGACCGATAACGAGCGCTATGCCGAGAAAGACGACAATCGGCAGATATTCGCGCAAGAGAGCATCCATGATCCGCTCCGACCTTCAACCGGCCTGGGCGGCCGGTGTGCGACGCAACAAGGCGTCAACCGCTTCACTCTGCTGTCTTATCCGGCCATCCGAATGAGGCCGGAACCGATTTCGCCGAGGTCCGAAAACAACAAGCGAGCCTTAGCGGAGGCCGTCCGGTGTGGCAAGCCCCGCGCCATGGCCGGCCGCCACATGGGTGGCCGCAACCCGGCGTCATCTTGGCGGAATTTCGCCTGTCGTTGAATTGGAACGATGAAAAAAGCCGGCGCGCGGCGAAATGTCCCGCGCTTCCGGGAGGCGGCTCGCGGCCGTCTCCGGCATCGCGGCGTGGCGATGCCGACTCGTCTCTCGCCCTTTTCGAAGTTGCCGCCGTCTGGTCTTCTTTCTCCGCCAACGGAGATGCCCATGACCGGCCCACCCCATGTCGTGTCGACGCCCCGCCGCGTCAAGATGCGCGAGCGCCTCGGCGACTGGCTGGCCGTCAATCGCGTGACGCTGAAGCGCTCGATCCGCTTCACGGTCACCGTGATGGCGCCGATCGTGGTCACCCTCTTCACCGGGCCGCAGACCTGGCTCGTCTATGCGATGGTCTCGGCGATCGTCGCCTTCGCGGGCGATGCCGGGGGCCCCGCCCTGCAGCGTGCTGGCTGGATGGCAACCGGCCCGCTGGCGCTTGCCGTGGGCCTCGCGCTCGGCGCTGCCGCCACGGGCCATCTCCCTGCGGTGTTCGCTCTCTCGATGGGCGCCGGCCTCGCCTATGGGCTTGTCGAGACGGCCCATCCCCATCTTCTGCTCGCGACCCGGTTCTTCGCCTTCGGTATCGTTCTCGCCGGTCTCGTCAGCGCGCCGGTCCCGGTCGACTTCGCGGCGATCGCCATCATGTTCGTCCTGTCCTGGCTGATCTCGCTGGCGAGCGACCTCCTGGACGGGCGGCAGACGGCGCTTTCGGTGCCTCCTGCCGCCTCGATCGGCCTCAGCCTGCGCGGGTCGCTCGGCCCGCGCATCGCCTTCGCGATCGCCGTTTCGCTGTCGATCGGCGCGGCCCTCACGGCGGCTGTTATGGTCGGCTCGCTGCGACCGTCCTGGACCTGCCTCACGGTCCTGCTGGTCATGCGGTCCGAGGTGCTGGGCAGCCTGCGCCTCGCCGGGGCGCGCGTTCTCGGCACGCTCGGCGGCGTCGTCGCGGCCGTCGCCGTCGCTCATGTCGGCAGCCACCGCCTGACGCTGATCGCCATGGCGCTCGCCGCCTTCGTGCGCTGGCCGGCCGAGCAGTTCCACAACGCGCTCGGCGTGTTCTGCCTGACGCTGTTCGTCCTGCTGATGGTCGAGCTCGTCACGCCCGACAGCCACACGGCCGCGCTGCTGCTGCACGAGCGGCTGACCGACACCATGATCGGCGCCCTCGCCGCGGTGATCGGACTGGCGGCATTCAGGCTGGTGCAGATCGCGCGGGGCGATCAAGACAGCGACCAGAAGGTCTAGCAGGGAGAAAATGGCGGGAGTGACGGGGCTCGAACCCGCGACCTCCGGCGTGACAGGCCGGCGCTCTAACCAACTGAGCTACACCCCCGCTGGGGTCCCTCTTGCGAGGGCCGAAGCGGCGTCGCCGCGTCGTGTGGGCGGTGAAGTACGGCACCGTTTCGGCCAAGTCAAGCGGCGGGCAGACCAACTGTGGATAAGCCGGAGGCCAGCCGGCTCAGCAAGGCATCGCTTGCCGTCCTGCTTGACGGCTGGAGGGGGGCATCGCCTAACTGGCGTGCAATGACCCTCCTCACACCCGCCGAATTTGCCGAACGCGCCGGCTGCACCGAAGCGCAGCTTTCGGCGCTGCGCGACCTCGGCATTCTGGGCGGCGATGGCAGCGTCCATGATGTCGCCGAGGTGAATCGGGTCCGCCTGGCTCTGTCGCTCGAAGCGGCTGGGATCCCCCTCCCCAGTCTTGCCGCGGCGATCCGCTCCGGCCTCCTCTCGCTCGATTTCACCGGCCAACTGATGTTCGAGCCGGTCGCACTGACCGCCATCGCGACCGAGGACGGCATTGCCGCCCTCAAGCTGCCGACCGATGTGGTGCGCCGCATGCGGAGCGCGATGGGCCTTTCAGAGCTGGAGCCGGGTGCGCCGCTCCGCGAGGACGACCGCGAACTCCTGCAACTGATCGCCGCGGCGCGCGGCGCCGGCCTCTCCGATGACAGCCTGGCGCGGGTGCTGCGCGTGTTCGGGCAAGCCACCCGCCGCACCGTCGAGGCGATGCGCGATCTCTTCCGCAGCCAGGTCGAGGAGCCGATGCTGGCCGCCGGCGCCAGCAGCGGCGCAATGCTGGCGACGACAGCGGCGCTGCGGCTGCAATTGCAGCGCCTCGGCTTCCGCGCCTTGCACCTCCTGCAGCGGCGCATGCTGGAGGATGCCGTGTTCGACAATGTCGCGACACGAATCCAGGAAGCGCTGCCGGCGCGGTCCGACAGCACTGCGGAGACCGCACCGGGTTTCACGGTCGTGTTCGCCGATCTCTCCGGCTACACGATGCTGACCCACAGGGTCGGCGACGCCGAGGCGGCGGAACAGGCGGCGGCCTTCGAGGCCATCGGCTATGAGACGGCGGTGATCGCCGGCGGCCGCTTCATCAAGTCGCTGGGAGACGGAATCCTGCTGCAGTTCGGCGACGCCGCGACGGCGCTCGATACCAGTTTCCGCCTGCGCGATTATGCAAAGATGCTCGCCCTGCCGCCGCTGAGGATCGGCCTCGCGACGGGATCGGTCGTGCCGCGCGATGGCGACATCTTCGGCAGCACCGTCAACCTCGCCGCGCGGGCCGCGGCCGAGGCGGTCGCCGAAGAGGTACTGGCCTGCGATGCCACCGTCGGGCAAATGCCTGCGGTCAGGCTCGCATCCTATCGCTTCACGGCGCGCCAGCCGGCGGCGCTCAAGGGCTTCCCGGCGCCGACGACGCTCTATGCGGTGAGCCGCGCGGTCCCATAGAGAAGCGGGAAATGGTGGGCGGTGAGAGGCTCGAACTCCCGACATCCTCGGTGTAAACGAGGCGCTCTACCAACTGAGCTAACCGCCCGCGAGGCGCATCAAGGCGCGCCTCTCTATAGACGATCGCCGGCCGCGTGGAAAACGCCCGGACGATGAAGGCAGGCCCGGCACCGGAGCGTCGGGTTCTGCGACGCAGGCTGTCTCAAGAATGGACAGTGTGGGCGCGGCCGACTGCGGCGCTTGCTGCGGCGCTTGCTGCGGCCCTTGGCGCGGCCGCACGCCGCCGCCAGGGTGGGCGGCCACTCGGCCGCCGCCCCGGCAACAGCGGAGTCGTCTTAGTTGACGGCGTCCTTCAGGCCCTTGCCGGCCTTGAACTTCGGGGTCTTCGAAGCGGCGATGGCGATGGTCTCGCCGGTGCGCGGATTGCGGCCTTCGCTCGCGGCGCGCTCGGCGACGCTGAAATTGCCGAAGCCGATGATCTTGACTTCGTCGCCGGCCTTCAGGGCGCCGGTGATCGCGTCGAACGTTGCATCGACGGCTTCGGCGGCGGCGGCCTTGGAGGTACCGGTACGCTCGGCGACAGCGGCGATGAGATCGTTCTTGTTCATGATGATCCTTTCCCTGGTCACGAACCCGGCCCGCATGAGTCGGACCCGGCCATGGCGGGGTATCTCAACGAATTGTACGGCCGTGGCAAGCGAAAATGGCTGTATTCCGCGATTTCGGGCGACAATTCGGTGAATCCAGACATGAAAACGCCCGCCACGAGGGCGGGCGTTCCCGATTTCGTCCTTGGCCGTGGCGCCGGAAGGCTCAGTGAGCCGTCAGCGCATGGGCCGCGTCCTCGTCGGCGGCGACCGGTTCGGCCGCAACCTTCTCCTTCGCCTCGTCCCAGACGATGGGCTCCGGCTTCCTCACCAGCGCGTGACCGAGGACGTCGTCCATGCGCGAGACGGGGATGATCTCGAGGCCGTTCTTCACATTGTCCGGAATTTCCGCGAGGTCCTTCACATTGTCCTCGGGGATCATCACGGTCTTGATACCGGCGCGCAGCGCCGCAAGCAGCTTCTCCTTGAGCCCGCCGATCGGCAGCACGCGGCCGCGCAGCGTGATCTCGCCGGTCATGGCGACGTCCTTGCGGACCGGGATCCCGGTCAGCGTCGAGACGATCGCCGTCACCATGGCGATACCGGCCGACGGCCCGTCCTTCGGGGTTGCCCCTTCCGGCACGTGGACGTGGATGTCACGGCGATCGAAGAGCGGCGGCTCGATGCCGAAATCGACAGCCCGGCTGCGGACATAGGACGCCGCAGCGGAGATCGATTCCTTCATCACGTCTCGCAGGTTGCCCGTGACGGTCATGCGGCCCTTGCCGGGCATCATGACGCCCTCGATCGTCAGGATCTCGCCGCCGACCTCGGTCCAGGCGAGACCGGTGACGACGCCGACCTGATCCTCGAGCTCAGCCTCGCCATAGCGATAGCGCGGCGCGCCGAGATAGGCCTCGACAACCGCCTCGTCGACCTTGACCGAGGTCTTCTTCTCCAGAAGCAGCGCCTTCACAGCCTTGCGGGCCAGCGTCGCGATCTCGCGTTCCAGGCTGCGGACGCCCGCCTCCCGCGTGTAGCGGCGGATGACGAAACGCAGCGCATCGTCGGAGACCTCGAACTCGCTGGCCGAGAGGCCATGATTCTTGGTCACCTTCGGCAACAGGTGCTTGTGCGCGATCTCGAGCTTCTCGTCCTCGGTGTAGCCGGCGATCCGGATGATCTCCATGCGGTCCATGAGCGGACCGGGGATGTTCAGCGTGTTCGCCGTGGTGACGAACATCACGTTCGACAGGTCGTAATCGACCTCGAGGTAATGATCGTTGAAGGACGCGTTCTGCTCCGGATCCAGCACCTCCAGCAGCGCCGACGACGGATCGCCACGGAAGTCCTGGCCCATCTTGTCGATCTCGTCGAGCAGGAAGAGCGGGTTGGACTTCTTGGCCTTCTTCATCGACTGGATGACCTTGCCGGGCATCGAGCCGATATAGGTGCGCCGATGGCCGCGGATTTCGGCCTCGTCGCGCACGCCACCGAGCGACATGCGGACATATTCACGCCCCGTCGCCTTGGCGATCGAGCGGGCGAGCGAGGTCTTGCCGACGCCGGGCGGGCCGACGAGGCACAGGATCGGCCCCTTCAGCGTGTTGGCGCGGCTCTGGACGGCCAGATATTCGACGATGCGGTCCTTGACCTTCTCGAGGCCATAGTGATCCGCGTCCAGCACCTCCTGGGCGTAGACGAGATCATTCTTGACCTTGGAGCGCTTGCCCCACGGAATGCCGAGCAGCCAGTCGAGATAGTTGCGCACGACGGTCGCCTCGGCGGACATCGGCGACATCTGGCGCAGCTTCTTGAGCTCGCCCTGGGCCTTCTCGCGGGCTTCCTTCGAGAGCTTGGTCTTGTTGATCCGCTCCTCGAGCTCGGCGAGTTCGTCCTTGCCATCCTCCTGGTCGCCCAGTTCCTTCTGGATGGCCTTCATCTGCTCGTTCAGGTAGTACTCGCGCTGCGTCTTCTCCATCTGCCGCTTGACGCGGGAACGGATGCGCTTCTCCACCTGCAGGACCGAGATCTCGCTCTCCATCAGCCCGAGCACGCGCTCCAGCCGTTCCGCGACGGTGCGGAGCGCCAGGATCTGCTGCTTCTCGGGGATCTTGATCGCCAGATGCGAGGCGACGGTATCGGCGAGCTTGGAATAATCGTCGATCTGCGTCACCGCGCCGACGACCTCGGGCGAGACCTTCTTGTTGAGCTTCACATAGTTCTCGAACTCGGAAACGACCGAGCGCGCCATGGCCTCGACCTCGACCTTGTCGCCATCGGCGTCGGGCAGAGGATGGGCAAAGGCCTCGTAATAGGGCTCGTTCTCGGTGTAGCTCTCGATCTCGGCGCGCGCGATGCCTTCGACGAGCACCTTCACAGTGCCGTCAGGCAGCTTCAGGAGCTGCAGGACGCTGGCCAGCGTGCCGATCGGATAGATCGAATCGGGCGCCGGATCGTCGTCGCCGGCGTTCATCTGGGTCGCCAGCAGGATCTGCTTGTCGGCCCGCATCACCTCCTCGAGCGCACGGATCGACTTCTCGCGGCCGACAAAGAGCGGCACGATCATGTGCGGGAAGACGACGATGTCGCGCAGGGGAAGCACGGGATAGAGTTCGTCGCCGGAAGAGAGGCCGACCGAACGCTTCTTATCGGATGTCATTCTCGTTCCTTTCGCGGCCGCCCGGCCCCAGATGGGCACCGACCGGCTCATGGGCGTTTTCGGGGTTGGCTTGGGAGGTCCCCCCGATCGCCCGTCATGCGCTGCGTCGTTCGACGCGTCGCACCATTAGGTGGCGTCGGGACGGGGGGGTGTCAAGCGCCGCAGCCGCGCCCTCGCGCGCCATCCCGGCGAATGCGCAAACGGCGCCAGGCGATGCTAACCTGTTAGCGATGGCCTCCCCCCGGGGCCTGCCAAAGGAGATCGACGATGACCAGCCGCTTCCGCCCCTTCGTCACCGCAGTTGCCGCCGCCGCCATGCTCTCGGCCGCGATCGCGCCGGCCCTCGCCTGCACCCGCGCCGTCTATATCGGCTCCGACGATATGGTGATCACCGGCCGCAGCATGGACTGGCTCGAGGACATGCATACGCGGCTCTGGGCCTTTCCGCGCGGCATGAAGCGGGATGGCGCCGCGGGCCCGGGCTCGCCGGTGTGGACGGCGAAATATGGCAGCGTCGTCGCCTCCGGCTACGATGTCGGCACCGCCGACGGAATGAACGAAGCGGGCCTCGTCGCCAACCTGCTTTATCTCGCGGAGAGCGACTACGGCACCACCATGGGCAAGCCGCCGCTGTCGATGTCGCTCTGGGCGCAATATGTGCTCGACAATTTTGCCAGCGTCGACGAGGCGGTGGCGGCGCTGGAGAAGGAGCCCTTCCGCGTCCAGACGGCCGAGTTGCCGAACGGCAAGGCGGCGCAGCTGCATCTCTCGATCTCGGACGCGACGGGGGATTCGGCGATCTTCCAGTATGTCGGCGGCAGGCTGGTCATCTATCACGGCAAGGAATACCGCGTGATGACCAACTCGCCGACCTATGACCAGCAGCTGGCGCTGAACGCCTACTGGAAGGAGATCGGCGGACTCACCTTCCTGCCGGGCACCAACCGCGCCGCCGACCGCTTCGCGCGGGCCTCGTTCCTCATCCAGGCGATCCCTACCGAGGTGGCGCCGAGCTATATCGGCGCCGTCCCCGACAAGAGCTTTGCCAATCAGGCGGTGGCGAGCGTCATGGGCGTCATGCGGGCCGTCTCGGTTCCGCTCGGCATCACGACGCCAGGTCAGCCCAACATTTCCTCGACGATCTCGCGCACGATCGCGGAGCAGAAGAACCGCGTCTACTTCTTCGATTCTTCCACCAGCCCCAACACCTTCTGGGTGCCGCTCGCCGATCTAGACCTCGCAGAGGGCGCCCCGGTGAAGATGCTCGACATCACCGGCGGCCGCGTCTTCTCCGGCAACGCCGCCGACAAGTTCGTCGAAACGAAGCCGTTCACCTTCATGGAGGTGGTGCCGAAGGGTTAGCCGCTGGAAGAAGCCCCCACGTGCCGCCGGCAGCGCTGGCGAACGCCCACAAACAGAAAAGGCCCGGTGGAACGATCCGCCGGGCCTTTTCGATAAGGGTTTGTACGCCGCGCCGTCAGGCGTTGGCGACTTCGTCCTGCTGACGCTCGGCATAGATATAGAGCGGGCGGGCCTTGCCCTCGACCACCTCGGCCGAGATCACGACTTCCTGCACGCCGTCGAGGCCCGGCAGGTCGAACATGGTCTCGAGCAGGATCTGCTCCATGATCGAGCGCAGCCCGCGGGCGCCGGTCTTGCGCTCGATCGCGCGCTTGGCGATCGCGGTCAGAGCGTCGGGATGGAAGGTGAGATCCACGTTCTCCATCTCGAACAGGCGCTGGTACTGCTTGACGAGCGCGTTCTTCGGCTCGGTCAGGATCGTGATCAGCGCCGCCTCGTCGAGATCCTCGAGCGTCGCCAGTACCGGCAGGCGGCCGACGAATTCGGGGATGAGGCCGAACTTCAAAAGATCCTCGGGCTCGACATGGCGGAAGAGCTCGCCCGTGCGGCGATCCTCCGGGCCAGCAACGCGAGCACCGAAACCGATCGAGGTCGAACGGCCGCGATCCGAGATGATCCGCTCCAGCCCGGCGAAGGCGCCGCCGCAGATGAAGAGGATGTTGGTGGTGTCGACCTGCAGGAACTCCTGCTGCGGATGCTTGCGCCCGCCCTGCGGCGGCACGGAGGCAACGGTGCCCTCCATGATCTTCAGCAGCGCCTGCTGGACGCCCTCGCCCGACACGTCGCGCGTGATCGACGGGTTGTCGGACTTGCGGCTGATCTTGTCGACCTCGTCGATATAGACGATGCCGCGCTGCGCGCGCTCGACATTGTAATCCGCCGATTGCAGCAGCTTGAGGATGATGTTCTCGACGTCCTCGCCGACATAGCCGGCCTCGGTCAGAGTCGTCGCATCGGCCATGGTGAACGGCACGTCGAGGATGCGGGCGAGCGTCTGCGCGAGCAGCGTCTTGCCGCAGCCGGTCGGGCCGATCAGCAGGATGTTCGACTTGGCCAGTTCGACGTCGTTATTCTTGGTGGCGTGGTTCAGGCGCTTGTAGTGGTTGTGCACGGCGACCGAGAGGACGCGCTTCGCATGGCGCTGGCCGATCACATAGTCGTCGAGAACCGCGCAGATCTCCTGCGGCGTCGGGACGCCGTCGCGCGACTTCACCAGCGAGGACTTCGATTCCTCGCGGATGATGTCCATGCAGAGTTCGACGCATTCATCGCAGATGAAAACCGTCGGCCCCGCGATCAGCTTGCGCACCTCGTGCTGGCTCTTGCCGCAAAACGAGCAATAGAGCGTGTTCTTGGTGTCGCTGCCGCTGACTTTGCTCATCCGTATACCTCGCTGTCGTCCGGTCCGGGGAAAGCGGAACGACTCTTCTGATGTCGGCCGGCGCCATCCTGCCGGCCCGCCGCGGTCGAAACTCGACCCTCTAGCGCCCCTAGCCGACGGACGCAATCGGCTGATTGCGATCCAAACATGCTAGTCGGGACTTGATCAAGACATACTTAATGCCGCCGCCGGCCAATGCGAGACCCTTTGGGTCACGCTTTCAAGCCGGCGGAGGACCGCGGATTTCCGGTTAGCCGGATCAATCCTTCTTGATCTGGTCCAGCGCTTCGCGGCTGGTCAGAACCTGGTCGATCAGGCCGAACTCGACTGCCGACTCTGCGACGAGGAAGTTGTCGCGCTCGAGGGCGTTCTCGATCGTCTGGTAGTCGCGACCGGTGTGGTGGACATAGATCTCGTTGAGGCGCCGCTTGAGGCTCTCGACCTCGCGGGCATGGATCAGGATGTCGGTCACCTGGCCCTGATAGCCGCCGGAAGGCTGATGAACCATGATGCGGGCGTTCGGGAGCGCGAAGCGCATGCCCTTCTCGCCGGCGGTCAGCAGCAGCGAGCCCATGGAGGCCGCCTGGCCGATGCAGAGGGTCGACACCGCCGGCTTGATAAACTGCATGGTGTCGTAGATCGCGAGGCCCGACGTCACGACGCCGCCCGGCGAGTTGATATACATCGCGATCTCTTTCTTCGGGTTTTCGGCCTCGAGGAAAAGGAGCTGCGCGGTGATCAGTGTCGACATGTAGTCCTCGACCGGGCCGGTGACGAAGATCACCCGCTCCTTGAGCAGCCGGGAATAGATGTCATAGGCGCGCTCGCCGCGGTTCGTCTGCTCGACGACCATCGGCACGAGCGTATTCATATAGAGGTCGATCGGGTCTCTCATGATTGTCCTTCGGCGTCTCGATCTGCCACAGGGTTGAGGGGGCCCCGGTCGACCTCAATCGGATGGACCGATTCCCGGGGCGCTGAAGCCCATACATATGGCAGCTTCCCCGGCTTCGGAAGGGGCGCCACCAGACGCAAGAAACGACAGCGCCGCGGCGAGGGCCGCGGCGCGATCTCATGCCCCGCAAGGGGCCGGACGGAAATGGCGATCAGGAAGCCGCCTGGCCCTCTTCCTCGTCCTTCAGCAGCTCTTCGCGCGAAACCGTGCGGTCCGTGATGTCGGCGAGGCCGAGCACGTGGTCCACCACCTTCTCCTCGAAGATCGGGGCGCGCAGCGATGCGAGCGCCTCGGGGTTCGAGCGATAGAACTCGTAGACTTCCTTCTCCTGGCCCGGGAACTGGCGGATGCGGTCGACCAGCGCCCGCTGCAGCTCCTCGTCGGTGACCTGGATCTTCGCGCCCTCGCCGATTTCCGAGAGGACGAGGCCGAGGCGCACGCGACGCTCGGCGATCTTGCGGTAGTCGGCCTTGGCGGCCTCCTCGGTCGTGTTCTCGTCCTCGAAGGTGCGGCCCGAGCGCTGCAAATCCTGCGTCACCTGGTTCCAGACATTCTCGAACTCCTGCTCGACCATGGTCGGCGGCAGCTCAAAGGAATGCAGCTCGTCGAGCTTGTCGAGCAGCTGGCGCTTGATCTTGGTGCGCGTCGCCGAGCCGAGCTGGCCCTGCATCTGCTCGCGCATCGTCTCGCGCAGCTTCTCGAGCGACTCGAGGCCGAACTTCTTGGCCCATTCGTCATCGACGGTCGCGGCGACCGGCGCGGCGACTTCCTTGACGTTGACGTCGAAGGTGGCGGCCTTGCCGGCGAGATGCTTGGCACCGTAGTTCTCGGGGAAGGTCACGTTGAGGACGCGCTCCTCGCCGACCTTGGCGCCGAGCAGCTGATCCTCGAAGCCGGGGATGAAGCGGCCCGAGCCGATCGTGACCTGGCCGTTCTCGTCGGCGCCGCCCTCGAAGGGCTCGCCGTCAATCTTGCCGACATAGGAGATGGTGACGCGATCGCCATTCTCGGCCGCGCCGTCCTTGGCCGCGAACTCGGCCGAGTCGCGGGCGAGCTTCGCCACCTCGGCGTCGACTTCCTCGTCGGTGACCTCGGCGATCGGACGATCGATCTTGATGCCTGCGAAGTCGCCCAGCTCGAAGCTCGGCAGGACTTCATAGGTCATCGTGTAGGAAAGGTCCTTCTTGCCGTCGAGCACTTCGCCGGCCTCGGACTCGTCCTCCGGCAGCGCGAAGCTCGGCTGCATGGCGGCGCGCTCGCCGCGCTCCTCGAGCGTCTTGCGGGCGGTCTCGTTCAGGACGTTCTGAACGATCTCGGCCATCGCCGACTTGCCGTAGATGCGACGCAGATGCGCGGTCGGCACCTTGCCCGGGCGGAAGCCGTTGAGGCGGACCTGACCCTTCAGCTCCTCGAGGCGCGCCGAAAGGCGGCTGTCGAGTTCCGTCGCGGGGACCACGATCTTGAGCTCACGTTTCAGGCCCTCGGAGAGGGTCTCGGTCACCTGCATGTTCAGCGCTTTCCGTCTCGTGCGTTCTTAAGGTTGGCGTCTCGCCGGGATCGTTCTTTTGCTCTTCAGCGGCGCCTGGTGCGGGCGGAGGGACTTGAACCCCCACGGCGCGAGCCACTGGAACCTAAATCCAGCGTGTCTACCAATTCCACCACGCCCGCGGCAGCCGTATGGTTTCAGGCCCCAGAAGGCCCATAACTAAGGCGCCGGCTCTATAGCATCAGCAAGGGTCGGGTCAATCGAAAAGCCGCTGGAAGACGCGGGGCAGCGCCTCGGGGAGATCCTCCGCGATGAGGCCGCGGCCGAGGATGGCACCCGCCTCGCCATGGAGATAGGTCCCCGCGCTCGCTGCCTCGAAGGCGGGCATCTTCTGGCAGAGAAGCCCGCCGATCATGCCGGAGAGGACATCGCCCGATCCGGCGGTGGCGAGGTAAGGCGGCGCGTTGTCGGCGATCGAGGCGCGGCCGTCCGGGCTCGCCACGACGGTGTCCGGCCCCTTCAGGAGCACGGTCGCACCCGAGCGACGCGCAGCCTCGCGCGCCCGCCGGAGCTTGCCCGACTCCTCGGCGAGATCGGGGAACAGGCGGGCGAACTCGCCGTCATGCGGCGTCATCACCACCGGCGCGTCCCGGTCCTCGATCAGCGCGAACAGCGCCTCCGGTGTCTCTCGGAAGGCGGAGATACCGTCCGCATCGAGCACGACCGCCGCGCCGGAGCGAAGCGCCGCCTCGACCAGCGCCCGCGTCCCCTCCCCCGCTCCGAGACCCGGTCCCAGCACGACGCCGTCGAGCCGCTTGTCGGAGAGAATATCCTCCAGCCCAGCAGCGCCTTCCATCGGCCTCAGCATGATCGCCGTCAGATGCGCCGCATTTTCGGGAAGGGCATCCGGCGGCGAAGCAATGGAGACAAGACCGGCGCCGATGCGAAGGCCGGCGCGCGCGGCCATGCGGGCGGCGCCGGTGTGCCAGGCCTGCCCCGAGACCACCACGAGATGGCCCTTGTCATATTTGTGCCCGTCGATGCGCGGCACCGGGAACGTCGCGTCCCAGAGTTCCTTGCGATTGCGGAAGGCTCGCGGCGCGATCGCGTCCAGCACCGTGTCGCGGATGCCGATATCGGCGATCGAGAGTCGGCCGCAGAGGACGCGTCCCGGCAGCAGCATGTGGCCCGGCTTGGCGCGGAAGAAGGTGACGGTCTCGTCGGCGCGTACCGCTTCGCCCATCACCGCGCCGGTCGCGCCGTTGACGCCGCTCGGCAAGTCGACCGCGACGACCCGCGTGCCCGCGGCGTTCATGGCCTTGACCGCCTCGGCAGCGGCGCCTTCGAGCAGCCGGTCGAGCCCGGCGCCGAACAGTGCATCGACGACGACATCCGCCGCAGCGAGATCGAGCGAGGCCGCTGGCGCGACCTCGCCCTTCCAGTCCTGCGCGGCGCTGGCCGCGTCCCCCTTCAGCGCCGACCGCTCGCCGAGCAGGCCGAGCGTCACGCGATAGCCGCGCTCGGCGAGAAGCCGCGCCGCCACGAAGCCGTCACCGCCATTGTTGCCGGGTCCGCAGAGAATCGCGATGCGACTACCGAGCGCGCTCCTCGCTACGACATCGGCCACCGCGCGGCCGGCCGCCTTCATCAGCGTGTAGCCCGGCGTGCCCGAACGGATGGTCGCGGCATCGGCGGCGGACATTTCGGCGGGCGTGAGCAGTTCGATCATGGCGGCGGTTCCGGGGACGAAGAGCGCCGGGCGGCGCACTTCTTCTTAACTCCATGCCGGCATCGCCCGAAGGAAAAGCGATGATCTGCACACAGTTTGCTCATTTGCCTATTGATGCACCGGCCCGGCCGGGCTTCATTGGCGGCGAGAGCCGGCATGGCAGTCCGGGAGCCCAATTT
>Ga0209930_1001420_pt1 | contig 37961 bp, 31 predicted proteins | sample ThiBiot_500_biof_2_FD_183948 | JGI IMG/M metagenome (GOLD analysis project Ga0209930, IMG submission 183948) | Wastewater bioreactor microbial communities from Cape Town, South Africa - Thiocy_cont_500_biof (SPAdes) | ecosystem: Engineered > Bioreactor > Thiocyanate-remediating >... | reverse complement strand
GCGAGTTCTGGTTCGCCGTGGTCACCAAGAAGGGCGGGCCGACCGCCGACGTGCTGCCCGCCGTGATCGATGCTGCCCTGAAGGCGCTGCCCTGGCCCAAGTCGATGAAGTGGGGCAGCGGGACCATGCAGTGGGTGCGGCCGCTGCAGTCCATCATCGCGCTGTTCGACGGCAAGGTGCTGAAGGGCGAAGTCTCGCCGGGCGGCGCCATGGCGCCGATCGTGTTCGGCAAGGCCACGCGCGGCCATCGTTTCCTGTCCAAGGGCACGATCGAGGTCGCGAGCTTCGCCGACTACGTCGCCAAGCTGCGCGGCGCGCATGTCATCCTGGACGCTGCCGAGCGCAAGGCGATCATCCTCGAGGGCGCGCGCAAGCTCTGCCAGGAGGCGCAGGTCAAGCTGAACGAGGATGACGGGCTGCTCGAGGAAGTGGCCGGTCTCACCGAATGGCCGGTGCCGATGCTCGGCGCCATCGATGCGCAGTTCATGGACGTGCCGCCGGAAGTGCTGATCGTGTCGATGAAGGTGCATCTGCGCTTCTTCACGACCGCCAAGGCCGACGGCACGCTGGCCAACCGCTTCGTCGTGGTCGCCAACAACGTGGCGCGCGACGGCGGCAAGACCATCGTCGCCGGCAACGAGCGCGTGCTGCGCGGCCGCTTGGCCGACGCCAAGTTCTTCTGGGACCAGGACCGCAAGCAGACGCTCGAGAGCCGCCTGCCGGCGCTGAAGCAGGTGGTGTTCCACGCCAAGCTCGGCACGCAGGCCGAACGGGTCGAGCGCCTCGTCAAGCTGGCGGGCGAGATCGCCAGCTCGGTCCCGGGGGCCGATGCCGCCGACGTCGCGCTGGCGGCGCGCCTCTGCAAAGCCGATCTCGTGAGCGGCATGGTCGGCGAGTTCCCCGAGCTGCAGGGCGTGATGGGCCGTTACTATGCGCGCGGCGAAAAGCTGCCGGCTGCAGTGGCCGAGGCGATCGGCGATCACTACGCGCCGGCTGGCCCGAACGACCGTTGTCCCAGCGCACCGGTGTCGATCGCCGTGGCGCTGGCCGACAAGCTCGATGCGCTGGTGTCCTTCTGGTCGATTGGCGAGAAGCCCACGGGCTCGCGCGATCCCTTCGCATTGCGCCGCGCGGCGCTGGGCGTCATCCGCATCATCGTCGAGAACAGGCTGCGCCTGCCGTTGCGTCCTTTCGTCAAGGCCGACGATCTGCTGGCCTTCTTCGCCGAGCGTCTCAAGGTGCAGATGCGCGAGAAGGGCGTGCGCCACGATGTCGTCGACGCCGTTCTGGCAACCGGCGGCGAGGACGATCTGGTGCGCCTGCTGGCGCGCGTCGAGGCCCTGCAAGGCTTTCTCGGCAGCGAAGCGGGCAGGAATCTGCTCACCGCCTACGGCCGCGCTGCCAACATCGTTCGTGCCGAGGAAAAGAAGGACAAGGGCCTGGCGGCGAAGATCGCCGGTGCGCCCGATGCCGCACTGCTGGAACAAGCCGAAGAGAAAGCCGTTGCTTCTGCTCTGGCCGAAGTCGAGAGCGTCGTGAGGCCTGCTGTGGCCGCCGAGAATTTTTCCGGCGCCATGGAGGCGTTCGCGCGTTTGCGTGCGCCGGTCGACGCTTTGTTCGACAAGGTCACAGTCAATGTCACGGATAAGCCTGAATTGCGATTGAACAGGCTGAAACTGCTCAACCAGATTCGTGCCACCATGGATGCGGTGGCCGATTTCTCGAAGATCGAGGGCTAAGCATGGCCAAGTGGGTCTACAGTTTCGGAGATGGCAAGGCCGAGGGCCGCGCCGAGATGCGCAACCTGCTGGGTGGCAAAGGTGCCAACCTGGCGGAGATGTCGAGCCTCGGGCTGCCGGTGCCGCCGGGCTTCACCATCACGACCGAGGTCTGCACCCACTTCTACGACAACAAGAACAGCTATCCGTCGGAGCTGAAGGACGAGGTCGAGAAGGCGCTGGCCGCGGTCGAGAAGATCGTCGGCGCCAAGTTCGGCGACGCCGCCAATCCGCTGCTGGTCTCGGTGCGTTCGGGCGCCCGCGCCTCGATGCCGGGCATGATGGACACCGTCCTCAATCTCGGCCTCAACGACAAGACCGTGCTGGGGCTGGCCAAGTCGTCGGGTGACGAACGTTTCGCCTGGGACAGCTATCGCCGCTTCATCCAGATGTTTTCCAACGTCGTGCTCGATGTCGGCCATCACTACTTCGAAGAGGCGCTGGAGCTGCGCAAGGAAGATCTCGGCGTCCAGATGGACACCGACCTCAAGGCCGAGGATTGGCGCGCGGTCGTGGGCGAGTACAAGAAGCTCGTCGAGAAGCGCACCGGCAAGCCCTTCCCACAGGAGCCGCGGGAGCAGCTCTGGGGGGCTGTCGGCGCGGTGTTCGAATCGTGGATGAACCAGCGCGCGATCACCTACCGCCGGCTGCATTCGATCCCCGAGAGCTGGGGCACCGCCGTCAACGTGCAGGCCATGGTGTTCGGCAACATGGGCGAGGACTGCGCCACCGGTGTCGCCTTCACGCGCGACCCCTCGACCGGCACCAACCTGTTCTACGGTGAGTATCTCGTGAACGCCCAGGGCGAGGACGTGGTGGCGGGCATCCGCACGCCGCAGCATCTCACCGTGCAGGGCAAGCTGGCGCAGAAGTCGGACGCGCCGGCGATGGAAGAGGTGATGCCCGAGGTCTTCAAGCAGCTCGACGGTGTGCGCAAGAAGCTCGAGACGCACTACTGCGACATGCAGGACATCGAGTTCACCGTGCAGCGCGGCAAGCTCTACATGCTGCAGACTCGCAACGGCAAGCGCACCGCCAAGGCCGCGCTCAGGATCGCCGTCGACATGGTGCGCGAGGGCCTGATCGACAAGAAGCAGGCCGTGGAGCGCATCGTGCCGGCCTCGCTCGATCAGCTGCTGCATCCGACGCTCGATCCCAAGGCCGCCCGCAAGGTGATCGCCAAGGGCCTGCCGGCGTCGCCCGGCGCCGCGTCGGGCAAGGTCGTGTTCACCGCCGACGAGGCCGAGAGGCAGGCCCGCGGCGGCGAGAAGGTGATCCTGGTGCGCCGCGAGACCAGCCCCGAGGACATCCACGGCATGCACGCCGCCCAGGGCATCCTGACCTCGACCGGCGGCATGACCAGCCACGCCGCCGTGGTGGCGCGCGGCATGGGCAAGCCTTGCGTCGCGGGCGCCGGCGAAGTTCGCATCGACGCCAAGGCCGGCACCTTGTCGGTGCGCGGCACGGTGGTGAAGACGGGCGAGCACATCACGCTCGACGGCAGCACCGGCGAGATCATGCTGGGCGTCGTGCCGACGGTACAGCCCGAGCTCAGCGGCGACTTCGCCGAGCTGATGACGTGGGCCGACGAGTTCCGCAAGCTCGGCATCCGCACCAACGCCGAGACGCCGACCGACGCCGCCCAGGCCCGCAAGTTCGGCGCCGAAGGCATCGGCCTCTGCCGCACCGAGCACATGTTCTTCGAGGGCGACCGCATCGTCGCCGTGCGCCAGATGATCCTGGCCGATGACGAGAAGAGCCGGCGCGCCGCGCTGGCCAAGATCCAGCCCATGCAGCGGCAGGATTTCGTCGAGCTGTTCGAGATCATGGCCGGCCTGCCCGTCACGATCCGCCTGCTCGATCCGCCGCTGCACGAGTTCCTGCCCAAGACCCAGGCGGACATGGAGCAGGTCGCCAAGGATCTCGGCGTCGAGCCGGGCGAGATCGAGGCGCGGGCCAACAAGCTGCACGAGTTCAACCCGATGCTCGGCCATCGCGGCGTCCGTCTCGGCATCTCCTATCCCGAGATCTACGAGATGCAGGCCCGTGCCATCTTCGAGGCCGTGGCCGAGGTGCAGAAGAAGCACGGCAAGACCGTGGTGCCCGAGATCATGATCCCGCTGGTCGCGACCAAGAAGGAGCTCGACCTGATGAAGGCGGTGGTCGACCAGGTCGCCGAGGAGGTGAGCCAGGCGTCGGGCCAGAAGCTCGAGTACCTGGTCGGTACGATGATCGAGCTGCCGCGCGCCGCCCTGCGCGCCGGCGACATCGCCCAGTCGGCCGACTTCTTCTCCTTCGGCACCAACGATCTCACGCAGACGACGTTCGGCCTGAGCCGCGACGACTCCGCCTCGTTCCTCGAGAAGTACCAGCAGCGGGGCATCCTCGAGCACGATCCCTTCGCTTCGCTCGACACCGAAGGCGTCGGCGAGCTGATCGAGATCGCCCGCGAGCGCGGCCGCAAGGTGCGCAACAGCCTGAAGCTCGGCATCTGCGGCGAGCATGGCGGCGATCCGGCCTCGGTGTTCTTCTGCCACAAGGCCGGTCTCGACTATGTCTCCTGCTCGCCCTACCGCGTGCCGATCGCGCGGCTGGCGGCGGCGCAGGCAGCGCTGGGCGGCGCCCTCAAGACCGAATGACGCTCGACGCGCTCCGCAGCGCGGCCGGCACGGCGGGGGCTAAGCGGGCGCTCGCCGCCGCGCTGGCCGGCCTGGAGCGCGATCCCGACGGCGAGGCGGCGCAGGCGCTGCTCGATGCCGCGTGGCGTGAGCCGCGGGCGCATGTCGTGGGCGTCACCGGACCGCCCGGCGTCGGAAAATCCTCGATGTGCGCTGCGTTAGTCGCGGCCTGGCGGCAGGACGGCAAGACCGTCGGCGTGATCGCCGTCGATCCCTCCTCGCGCGCGAGCGGCGGCGCCCTGCTGGGCGATCGCGTGCGCATCGTCCACGACGGCGCCGACACCGGGTCCTTCGTGCGCTCGATGGCGGCGCGCGACCGGCTGGGCGGGCTGGCCGATCAGACGCTCGCCGCCATGGTGGTGATGCGCGCCCTGTTCGACCGCGTGCTGATCGAGACCGTCGGGGTGGGGCAGTCCGAGACCGACGTGGCGGGTGTCGCCGATACGGTAGTGTTCTGCGTGCAGCCGGGCTCGGGCGATTCGCTGCAGTTCATGAAGGCGGGCATTGTCGAGATCCCGCACCTGATCGTGGTCACCAAGGCCGATCTCGGGGCGGCTGCCGAGCGGGCAAGGGCCGACGTGGCCGGCGCGCTCTCGCTGGCGGCGGCGGGCGACGACGCCGACTGGCCGGTCAAGGCGCTGGCCGTGTCGTCGCGCAGCGGCGCCGGCATGGCAGGACTGATGGCGGCGCTGGACGCGCACCGCGCGCACATGATGGCCGAAGGCCGGCTGGTCGTGGCGCGGCACCGCCAGAGCGAGGGCTGGGTCGTTGAATCGCTGCGCGATCGCTTTGGCCGCGACGGCATTGCCAGGCTCGGCCGGCTGGGCTTCGATCTCGCTTTGGCGCCCGGCGCGCAGCCCTTTCAGCGGCTGCGCGAGCTCGGCGCGGCATTGGAGGCTTCGCGATGACTCATCCGACCGATGGAAGCTGCATCTTCTGCAAGATCGTCGCGGGCCAAATCCCGTGCTTCAAGCTCCTCGAGGACGAGACCACCATCGCCTTCATGGACATCAACCCGGTCAATCCCGGCCATGCGCTGAGCGTGGCCAAGGGCCATTGGCCGACCGTCGATGTCATCCCGCCTGATGTGCTGGCCTCGGTCGCCCGGACCGCCCAGCGCGTGGCAAAAGCGGTGATCGGCGAACTGAAACCGATCGGCGTGAACCTGCTGCAGGCCAACGGCACCGGTGCCGGCCAGAGCGTGCCGCACCTGCACATCCACGTCATGCCCCGCCGCGAGGGCGACGGGGTGAGGCTCAACTGGGATTACAAGCCCGGCGACATGGCCGAGATCGAGGCGATCTACAAGAGGCTGAAGGCCGCGCTTTAAGCGGATCGACAAACACGGTGTCATTCCGAGGCGAAGCCGAGGGACCTTTATGGATCAGTAAAGGTCCCTCGGCTTCGCCTCGGGATGACAAGTTTTGGTGTCAGGCCGCCGCCATCGAGCTGCTGCGCGGGATCGTGGAGAACCACTCGCGCTCGTCCTGGCGGAACTGGTCGCGCACGTAGTCGATCACGGTGCGGATGCGCGCGCCCTTGTTCGTCTCCTCGTGGCTCACCAGCCAGATGTCGCGGACGATCTTGAGGTCGATCGGGGCCGCCACGAGGTTGGACGACTTGGCGATGTAGTCGGGGAACACCGAGATGCCGTAGCCGGTTCGCACGGCTTCCATGGCGGCATAGGAGGAGTTGGTGCGCAGCACCACCGACGGCGTCCGTTCGACCACCTCGCTCCACGGCTTCATGGCCGGCAGCGAGTGCAAGGTCGTGTGGTCGACGATGTGGTGTTCGCGCAGGTCCTCGAACTTCTGCGGCAGGCCGTACTGCTCGACGTAGGACGGCGCGGCGAAAATCGACATGTTCACCTGGCCGACGCGCGCGGCGACCAGCTGGTTGGAGGTCGGCCGGAAGAAGCGGATGGCGAGATCGGCCTGGCGGGTGGCGAGGTCCAGCACCTGATCGCCGGCGATCACCTGGACGATGATGTCCGGATGGGTGCGGCGGAGCATGCCGAGACGCGGCACCAGCCAATGGGCAGCAATACCCTCGGTCGCGGCGATGCGGACGATGCCGGCCATTTCCCGGTCGAGGCCGGCCAGGTGCCGCTCGATCGCCGTGGCGTTCGACATCATCGATTCGGCCTGGACCAGCACGCCGCGGGCGGCCGGCGTCACCTCCATGCCGTGGCGGTGCCGGTCGAACAGCTTGGCGCCCAGGCGGCGCTCGAGGGCCTGAATCCGGCGGCCGACGGTCGTCTGCTTCGTATTGAGCTGCGTCGCAGCAGCACTGAAGCTGCCCGTCTTCGCAACTGCGAGGAAGAAACGCACGTCATCCCAGTCGCCGAGAATATTCGGCACCTTGGTCTTACGAGTAGGGACAGTATTCATCGTAACAATCGATACAATAAGGTTGTCGGGCCAAAGTTTACTTGACGGGGGCCCCGTGGTTTATCCTACACCATTATTGGTGAAATGTCGTTTTCTGTCTCGATATAGGGGACTAGACGGTTTTTTTCAGGGACCGCACGGTTCCAGCCTACCCTATCTAGTCGTATCATTCGTTAGTCAATCTACTGGTTGTAAGTTTCAGGATTGACGCTTCTCAACGAGACTAGGGACTGCGGCCGTGACCGGCTCCGACAGACAGACGAAACCGGCTTGGCCGGGCAAGGTTCGCCGCTACCTGCGCAGCCCCTCGACGCGCATGGCAGCCTTTGGCGGCCTCTTGACATATCTTAGTTATGCGTATGCGCACGGCAGTTGGACTAACCTGACGCTCATCTGCGTGTCAGTCTTTGTCGGGGCGTTCCTCCCGACCTACGCCAAACTCAGTAACAAAGCCGAACTGTGGGCCAACAATCAATTCGGTTTCGTAACGGCAGGTCGACTCGGGCGGTTTCTCCCTCAGTTAGTCTTCAATCTGGTGATGTTCTGGTTGATGTTATGGGGAGGAGCGCTCAATCAACACGGGATTGCGTCGGTCGGCGGTTTCGCCGGGGCGGCGCTTGTCACCACGCTTGCCTCCCAGGGCACGCAGTTCCTCGGCGGCTACCTGGTCGCGCGGGGCGTGGGCGACGCCAACCGCAACACGCTGGTCGGTCTTCTGGTGAACGTCACCTTGGCCGCACTTGGCACGGCGGGTGTGCCCTATGCGCGCGAGGCGTTCCTGATCGTGGGCTTCGTGCTCGGCGCGCTTTTCTTCGGCATCGGCCTCCTGTCGGACATCCGCTCCAAGCTCGCCCCCAAGGGCGGGGTCGGCATGTTCTTCGGCACCTTCAACCCGTTCCACAACACGCATCTGGCGATGGTGCGGCAGCTGCTCGAGGAGCGCGATCTCGACAGGCTGATCATCCATCCCACGCTGATTCCCAAGCTGCATGTCGACGCCTTTCGCGACGGCACCATTCGGGTCGGGCGCCTGGAGGGTGGTTTCCAGATCCTCGAGAAGACCGACAAGGCCGATTCCAACGTCGACTACTTCCCGACCGGCAACAAGTTCCTGCCGCCGGAGACCCGCAAGGTGCTGATCGAGCTGGCCCTCGCCGAGGCCGGCCTCGGCAACCGGGTCGAAGTGGCCTTCTATCCGGAGATCTACAACACCAAGGGTTTTCAGGGCGTCGTCGCCGAGATCAAGCGGCGCAACCCTGGAGTGCGCCTGCATGCGCCGCACGGCACGGACTTCGGCGGGATGCTGGTGCGTCAGATCGTCGACGAGTGCGGTTGGATATATCCTTGGCGCATTCTGCGCCGCGACACTATTTCAGCGACTGCGATACGAAAGGGTGCAAAGGGCATGACGTCAGGTGTGGTGACCGACGTGCTCGAGCAGCTTTCGCAGAACCGTCCGGTCGTGGTGGTGGGGGGCCGCCGCTTCCGGAACGACAACGGAGTTTTGACCGAGGGGGACTGACATGACAGTTCAGACGACGACAGGCGCAACCAACCGGCCTGTCATTACGATAAAGCTCGCTTCGACGTCCGACGAGCTGATGCAATGCTACATGCTGCGCGCCGCCGTGTTCATCGGCGAGCAGGCCTGCCCATACTGGGAAGAGTACGACGGCAACGACTATTCGGCGAGCCACCTCATGCTCTATGTCGACGGTGAGCCGGCGGCATCGATGCGCGTGCGCTGGTTCGCGGGTTTCGCCAAGCTCGAACGCGCCGTCATCCTGAAGCGCTATCGCTCGTACGGGCTGTTCATCCCGTTCGTCGAATGGGCCAAGGAGTTCTGCCGCAAGAAGGGCTATCCCAAGGCCTACCTGCACGGCCAGAAGCGGCTGTGGGAGATCTTCGAGCGCGACGGCTTCTACCGCGTCGGCGAGACCTTCCATTTCTCCGACCACGAATACGGGGCCTTCGTCTGCGACCTCGAGGTCGACGAGAAGACCCAGCCCACGGTGCTCACGGATCCCATGGTGCTGAACCGGCCGGAAGACCGGCTCGAGCAGCAGGGAATTCTGGAGGATTCGATGTCCCGAGGCGCGTCCTGTCCGCATGCGGAATGGACCGAGCGTCGCGCCTAGAGAAGGAGAAAAATCATGAGCACCATTGCACAATCGATCAGCGGCGTTTCCGTCACCGTCAAGCTCGCGATGAAGATGGAGGACTCGCTGCAGGCCTTCGCCGTGCGCGCAGCTTGCTTCATCGGCGAACAGGACGTGCCGTACTCCGAGGAGTTCGACGGTCACGACTTCGGCGCCACCCACATCATCGCCTATGCCGGCGACGAGCCAGTCGGCGCGGTGCGCGTGCGTTGGTTCAAGTCGTTCGCCATGCCGGAGCGGCTGGCCGTCATCCAGCGCTTCCGCGGCAACGGCATCGGTCAGCTCCTGATCGATCGCTGCCGCAAGCTCGCCGAGCAGCGTGGCTCCAACATGCTCTACACCCAGTCCCTGCCCAAGGACGTGGCCTACTGGGAAAAGCACGGCTGGCGCCGCCTCGATGCGGAAGAGACCGGCACCGGCGCCAAGAAGGTCGTGGCGATGGTCGCCCCGGTCGATCCCAGCACACCGCTGCCCGAGGCCGACGAGGCCCCGGAATCGGTCACCCTGCGTCGCGAGCCGCAGTTCGACTCGACCGGCCTGCCGATGGGTTCCGGCAACCGCTGATCCTGAGGCGACACCTCCTCCCCCGTCACAGCGGCTTGGTTACAAGCCGCGACGCGGGGGAGGTGGCCCTGTAATCAGGGCCGGAGGGGGTGCTTCGACGCGAAGGTCATGAGCCCCCTTCGCCCGCGTAAGACGCGGGCACTTCCCCCGCGAAGACGCGGGGGCAGAGAAGAATGGTTTACTTGTGCCGCGGGTCCAGCGCGTCGCGCAGGCCGTCGCCCAGCAGGTTGAACGACAACACCGCCAGGAAGATCGCCACGCCCGGCCAGAAGGCCATCCAGGGCGCCTGCTCGATGAAGCGCTGGGCGGAATTCAGCATGCTGCCCCAGGAAGGGGCTGGCGGTTGCTGACCGAGACCGAGGAAGGAAAGAGCCGCCTCGGCGATGATGGCACCGGCGATGGCGAGCGAAGCCTGGACCAGCAGCGGCGGCACGATGTTGGGCAGCACGTGGCGCAACGCAATACGCCAGTGCGGATTGCCTACGGCGCGCGCCGCCTCGACATAGTCCTCGACCTTTGCCGCCAGCGTCTGGCCGCGCGTCAGGCGAACGAAGACCGGCGTCGCGGTGATGCCGATGGCGATCATCGCATTGCTGAGGCTGGGACCCAGGAAGGCCGCGAGCGCGATCGCCAGGATCAGGAACGGCACCGCGAGCATGGCATCGACCATGCGCGAGAGCAGCGCATCGATCCAGCCGCCGGCGTAGCCGGCCAGCAGGCCGAGCGGCACGCCGAAGGCAAGCGCAATGCCGACCGAGACAAGACCGGCGCTGAGCGAGGCGCGGGCCCCCCAGATGATGCGGGAAAGCACGTCGCGGCCGACTTCGTCGGTGCCGAGCCAGTGTGCCCACGAGGGCGGCTTGCGCACGGCGCTCCAGCTGGTGGCGATCGGGTCGTAGGGGGCGATCAGCGGCGCCCCCAGTGCCAGGACCACGAACAGGATCACCACCGCCAGGCCCACCATGGCGCCCTTGCGCCGCCGCAGGCGCCGCCAGGCGCGTGCCCAGGGATTTTCCTCGCGGGCCTCGTCGGCCGCCGGCGCGGCGGGAAGGGTGCTGGCGGTCATCCGCGCAGCCTCGGATTGACGAGGACATAGGCGATGTCGGCCAGCAGGTTGAGCGCGATGTAGATGGTCGAGGTCACCAGCACGACTCCCTGCACCACGGCGTAGTCGCGGTTGAATACGGCATCGACGATCAGCTTGCCGAAGCCCGGGATGGTGAAGATCTGTTCGGTGAGCACGGCGCCCGAAAGCAAGGTGCCGAACTCCAGCGCCCCCAGCGTGATCACCGGCGTCATGGCGTTGCGCAGCGCATGCTTCAGCACGACGCGCCGCTCGTAGAGACCTTTGGCCCGGGCGGTGCGCACATAGTCGGCGCCCATCGCCTGCAGCATGGCGCTGCGGGTGTGGCGCATCAGGATGGCGGCGATGGCGTTGCCCAGCACGAAGGCCGGCATCACCGTGGTGGCGAGGCTCGCCCGCCAGTTTTCCGCCAGGCTGACATAGCCCGAGGCGGGCAGCCATCCGAGCGTCACCGAGAAGAGGAAGATCAGCAGGATGCCCAGCCAGAAATTGGGCGTGCTGATGCCCCAGAGCGCGAAGATGTTGGCGCCGTAGTCGAGCGCGGTGTCCTTCTTCACGGCCGAGATGATGCCGGCCGGAATACCGATGCCGAGCGCCACGACGATGGCCATCGAGGCGAGCTGCAGGGTGACCGGCAGCTTCTCCTGCACCAGCGACAGGACCGAGCTCTTGAGCCGCATCGACTCGCCCAGATTCCCCGAGAGCACACCCTGGATCCAATAGAAGTACTGCACCCAGATCGTTCAGCCGGTATTGCTGTCGGATCTGCTCCAGCACCGCCGGGTCGCGCTCCTCGCCCGCCATGATCAGCGCCGGATCGCCCGGCAGGAGCTGCTGCAGGCCGAAGATCAGCACCGACACGAAGAACAAGGTCGGGATGAGCTGCAGCACCCGCTGGGTCAGGAAGGCGAGCATTTGCGCCTGCTGCCTTATGTCCTCTCCGCCCGCGTCAGCGGGGGGAGAGGAAGGGGACCCACGCGTAGCGTGGGGTAGGTGAGGTGGGTCGGAGGTCGTCCAGCCAATGGCTGTTCCTGTGATCCACACCACCTCACCTCCCCGTTGCTCCGCGGCTTGTAACCAAGCCGCTGACGCAACGGGTCCCTTCCTCTCCCCCGCTGACGCGGCGGAGAGGACGTATGAGTGGCGCGGTTCGTTACGCTCCCCATCACCCTACTTCAGCTTCACGCCGACGACACGGATCAGGCCATCGGGGAGTTGCTTGTAGCCTTCGACCTTGTCGGTCAGCGCGACCAGAACACGGCGATGGTAGAGGTACTTGATCGAGCCCTGGGCCAGGTACCTCTTGGCGATGTTCTCGTAGAACTTCTTGCGCTCGGCAGGATCGCTGTGGATGCGCGCCTGCTTGTGCCACTCGTCGACGTCCTTGTCGCAGTAGCCGGAATTGTTCTGCGGTGCCCCGCAGGTCTGAAAGACATAGGAATTGCCGTCGGGGTCGCTGCGGCCTGACCAGCCGATCAGGTAGAGCTGGTAGTCGCCGTCCTCGGCCTGCTTCAGCGAGGTCGCGAACTCGGTGACGCGCAGCTTCAGGTCGAAGCCGGTCTCGGCCACCATCGACTGCAGCACTTCCGCGACCTGGCGCGTCTCGGGATTGTTGGGCACCATCAGGTCGAGCGACATGCGCCCGGTGACGCCGGCTTCCTTGAGCAGCGCCTTGGCCTTGGCGATGTCCCGCTTCGGCACCGGCAGCGACTGCTGATAGTAGAAGTTGGTAGGCGCGATCCACTGGTTGCCGACCACGAACTCGCCATTGAACACGACCTGGTTCAGTGCCTCGCGGTCCATGCTGAGCTCGAAGGCTTCGCGCACGCGCGCGTCCTTGGCCAGTGGCGTGTTGGCCTTGGGGCCGTTGGAGAGGTTGATCGTCAGGCCCTGGTAGCCGAGCTCCACCGCGGTGATCAGCTTGAGCTTGGGGTTCTCGCGCACCGTCTTGATGTCGGTCGCCAGCACGCGCTCGATCATGTCGAGGCCGCCGGAGCGCAGGTTGGCCAGCCGCACGGTCGAATCGACGATCGGCAGGTAGGTGATCTTGTCGATGAAGACCTGGTCCTTGTTCCAGTAGTCGGCGAATTTCTCGACGACGATCCGGTCCTGCTGGATGCGTTCGACGAACTTGTAGGGCCCGGCGCAGACCGGCTTCAGGCCGAACTTGTCGCCGGCGGCCTCGGCCGCCTTGGGCGACACCATCATGCCGGCCCGGTCGGTGAGCTGGGCGAGCAGCGGTGAGAAGGGCGCCTTGAGCTTCAGCTTGAGGGTCAGGGGATCGGCGATCTCGACGGCCTCGACCGAGGCGAGCTCGGGCTTGCGGAAGGAGCCCTTCATGTTGAGGTGGCGTTCCAGGCTGTACTTTGCCGCGGCGGCATCGAAGGCCTCGCCGTCGTGGAACTTCACGCCGGGGCGCAGCTTGATGGTGACGGTGAGGCCGTCGGCCGAGGTTTCGTGGCTGAGCGCGAGCTGCGGAACGATGGCGAGCTTCTCGTCGATGTCGAACAGCTTGTCGCAGATCGAGGAGAAGACGATGCGGCCGACATAGGTGCGCGCCAGGCTGGGATCGAGGACGTCGGGATCCTCGGCCAGGCCGATGCGCAGGTTGGATTGCGCGGCCGCACCCGACAGGGCGAGACCGGAAAACGCGGCGGCCAGCGCCAGCCGGCGGATTGTCTTGATCATGGTGCCTCCCTTTGAGCCGTGACGAAGGCCGCCTGCAGGCGGGCCAGTCGGATGCGGTCTTGGTCTTGGCCTGCCGCCTCGACGATCGAGGAGGCGGGCGGAAATTCGCGCCACCAGGGACAGGCCGTGAGGTGGCCACGGTCCCCGTCTGCGGGGCCACGGTCCCCATCTGCGGGGCCATTGTCGCCGTCCGCCGGGGACGCGGCCAGCTCGGGCTCGTCGCGGCGGCAGGAGTCCTTGGCAAATCGGCAGCGCGTGTGGAAGCGGCAGCCGGTCGGCGGGTTCATTGCACTCGGGATATCGCCTTCCAGCAAGCTGCGCTCGCGCGTTGCGGTCGGATCGGGCAGCGGCACGGCGGCCAGCAGCGCGCGCGTGTAGGGATGGCGCGGGTTGCGGAACAGCGCCTCGGTCGTCGCCGTCTCCACGATCTTGCCGAGATACATGACGGCGATCCGGTCGGCGATGTGCTTCACGACCGCGAGATCGTGGCTGATGAAGATGTAGGCGAGGCCGAAGCGATCCTGCAGGGCGCGCATCAGGTTGATGACCTGGGCCTGGATCGACACGTCGAGCGCCGACACCGGCTCGTCGGCCACGATCAGCTTCGGTTCGACGGCCAGTGCCCGGGCGATCGCCAGCCGTTGCCGTTGGCCGCCCGAAAATTCGTGGGGATAGCGCCTGGCATGGTCGGGGCGCAGGCCGACCAGATCCAGCAGCTCGCCGACGCGGGCGCGTCGCGCCGCGTCCGTTCCGGCAAGGCCATGCAACATCAGCGGTTCGGCCAGCATCGCGCCCACCGTCATGCGCGGGTTGAGCGAGGCGTAGGGGTCCTGGAAGATGACCTGCAGGCGCTGGCGGCGCGCGCGCATGGCGGAGTCGGAGAGGGCGAGCAGGTCCTCGCCTTCGAAACGGACGCTGCCCGCCGTGGGCTCGAGCAGGCGCAGCACCAGGCGGCCGACCGTCGACTTGCCGCAACCCGATTCGCCCACGATGGCCAAGGTCTCGCCGGCCCTGAGCTCGAAATCGACACCGTCGACGGCGCGGACATGGCCCGAGACGAAGCCGAAGGCGCCGCGCTTCACCGGGAAGTGCTTGGTGAGGCCCGCGACTTCGAGCAGCGCGCTCATGCAGCGGCGCTCGCTGCAATCCTGGCCGCTACCCCGGAAAGCGGCGCGCGGCGGCAGCGCGACAGGTGGCCGGGGGCGACCTCTACCAAGGTCGGGGCGGTCGTCCGGCACTCGGGCTCGACGAAGGGGCAGCGGGCGGCGAAGCGGCAGCCGGGCGGCGGTCGGCTCATGTCGGGCACGCGGCCTTCGATCGAGGGCAGGCGGTCGCGCTTCTCGTCGAGGCGCGGGATCGAGCCCAGCAAGCCGACCGTGTAGGGATGCTCGGGCCGGGCGAAGAGGTCGCGCACCGGCGCGCGCTCGACGATCTGGCCGGCATACATGACGGCGACGTCGTCGGCCATCTCGGCCACCACGCCGAGATCATGGGTGATCAGGACGATCGCGGTGCCGGTGTCGCGGCGCAGGCCGCGCATCAGGTCGAGGATCTGTGCCTGGATGGTGACGTCGAGTGCCGTCGTCGGCTCGTCGGCGATCAGGAGCTGCGGACCACAGGCCAGCGCCATGGCGATCATGGCGCGCTGACGCATGCCGCCCGAGAGCTTGTGCGGATAGTCGTCGACCCGCTTATCAGGCGAGGGGATGCGGACCAGCTTCAGCATGTCGATGGCCCGCGCCCGTGCCGCGGCGGCGTCGAGGCCCTGGTGGCGCTGGATCGCCTCCACGATCTGGTCGCCGATCGTGTAGGCGGGGTTGAGCGAGGTCATCGGCTCCTGGAAGATCATGGCGAGCCGCGCGCCGCGCAGATCGCGCATGAGATGCGGGGCGATCGCCAGGAGATCGCGGCCTTCGAACACGATCTCGCCGCCCACCGTCGCGTTTTCCGTCGGCAGCAGGCCCATGATGGCCAGCGAGGTCACGCTCTTGCCGCAGCCCGACTCGCCCACCAGCCCCAGGGTGCGGCCGCGCCCCAAGGCGAGGTCGAGGCCGTCGACGGCGCGGACGACGCCGTCGTCCGTCGCGAAGTCGATCGTCAGGCCACGCAGGTCGAGGAGCGGTTCGGTCATCCGCGTTCGGCCGCCAGGCTCCTTTCGATGCTGCGTTCGATACCGGTGTCGATCTCCTTGCGATCGAAGATGCCGGCCGGGTTCTCGCGCGTCGGCACGAAGGCGCGGAAATGCGTCCAGCGCTCGCGGCTGACCGCTTCGAGCCGCTCGAGCTCCTGCAGGGGGGCGGCATGGTCGTCGACGCGCAGGTCGAGCTCGGAATAGTCCTGGTTGCCGTAGATCAAGAGCGCCGCCGACTGCTTGCCGCGCTTGTCGCCGCCGGCCGCTTCGCCGGCCTGCAGGGCGGCGATCAGGCGGCGCGGCAGCGGCAGGTCGTGCCGCTCGCGCATGGTGCGGACCGTCTCGGCGACGACCTCGGGGCCGGCCAGCATGTTGCCGGCGACCGACATGTTCTGGCCGATCCAATGACCGCACCACGGTACGCACTCGGCACCGGTATGGGCGGCGAACTTGCCATCGGCGCCCATGACATGGACCTGGCGATGCTCGCGACCGGCATCGGGCGTGGTCAGGATGCGCACCAGGTCGGTTGCGCCGACGCCTTCGCGGATCAGCCGCAGCCCGTGCGGCCCGTAGAGCGGGTTGAGGAGAGCCTGGGTGCACACCGCGCCCTTCAGCGGCGCGATGTGGGGCACGCGCGCGCCCACGGCGAAGAACCTGGTGGCGACCGCGATGGCGATGCGGCCGCTCGCCTTGTCGTGGAAGATGATCGACCAGGTCATCTCTTCGGACCGCGGGTCTCCAGACCCGCCTCATGATCATGAGCGGATCTGGAGACCCGCGGTCCGATGCAGCGCATTGTCTTCACCGCCCCGCCGCGTAGCCTTGCATGCCGCGCGGATTCGCGGCGGCCTTGCGCCAGGGATCCTCGCGCGTCGCCGCGGTGAGGCGGCCCTCCGACCAGTCGTCGTTCACCTCGACCTCGTGGCCGCGCTTGCGCAGCTCGGCGACGGTGCCCTGGGGAATGCGGCCTTCCACGACCAGCACGCCGGGACGGGCAGTGCGCGGCCAGAAGGAGGAGGGAAAGTGCTCGCTGTGCCAGGCCGGCGCGTCGATCGCCTCCTGCAGGTTCATGTCGCAATGGACGTGGCGCAGGAACATCTGGGTGACCCATTGGTCCTGCTGATCGCCGCCCGGCGAGCCCCAGACCATGTACGGCTTGCCGTCGCGATGGGCGAGCGTCGGGGTCAGCGTGCTGCGCGGCCGCTTGCCCGGTGCCAGCGAGCCCGGCAGGCCTTCCTCGAGCCAGAACATCTGGCCGCGCGTGCCCAGCGGGAAGCCGATCTCGGGAATGACGGGTGAGCTCTGCAGCCAGCCGCCGGACGGCGTGGCCGAGATCATGTTGCCGTCCTTGTCGATGATGTCGAAATGCACCGTGTCGCCGTTGGTCTGGCCGACGCGGCCGACCGTGGGTTCGCCCGCACCGCTCGACGCGACCCCGAGACGAACCCCGTCGGCGCGGCGCAGCTTCACCACGCCGCCATAGCCCTCGACCCTGCCCGGCCGCTGCTCCAGCGAGGCGTGCGCCGGATCGACCTGCTTGCGGCGATCCTCGTTGTAGGCGTCCGACAGCAGGGTCTGCATCGGCACGTCGACATGGGCGGGATCGCCGTAGAAGGCCTCGCGATCGGCGTAGGCGAGCTTCAGGCATTCGACCTGGAGATGGATGAAGTCGGCGCTGGTCGGATCCATGCCCTCGAGGTCGAAGCCCTTGAGCAGGGCGAGCTGCTGCAGGACCACCGGGCCCTGCGTCCAGGACGCCGCCTTGCAAACCGTGTACCGGCCGTAGTCGTAGGTGAGCGGGGCCTCGACGGTGGCCTGCCACTTGGCCAGGTCGTGGCCGGTCAGCACGCCCTTGTTGGCCTGGCCCGAGACGTCCATCACTTCCTGGGTGCGGCAGAAATTGTCGATCGCTTCGGCGACGAAGCCCTGGGACCAGCTCTTGCGTGCGCGTTCGATCTCCGCCTCGCGGCCACCGCCGCCCGCTTCGGCCTCTTTCAGGATACGGGCGTAGGTGTTGCCGAGCGTGACGTTGCGGAAGAGCGTGGCGGGGGCCGGCACCTTGTCGTTCGGCAGGAACACCGCCGCCGAGGTTTTCCAATGCGTGCGGAACTGGTCGGCCACGGTGGCGATGGTGGCACTGGCGCGCTCGACCAGGGGATGGCCGTTCAACAGATAGCCGATCGCAGGCGACAGCACGTCGGCGACGCGCATCGTTCCATAGTCGCGCAGGATCAGCATGTAGGCGTCGAATGTGCCCGGAATGCAGGCAGGCAGCAGGCCGGTGCCGGGGATGAGATCGAGGCCGAGCCCCTTGTAGTGGGCAATGGTGGCGCCGGCCGGCATCGAGCCCTGGCCGCAGACCACTTCGGTCTTGCCGCGGCGGACATCGTGCAGGATCAGCGGGGCGTCACCCCCGGGTCCGCAGAGATGCGGCTCGACGACCTGAAGCGTGAAAGCGGTGGCGACGGCGGCGTCGAAGGCGTTGCCGCCGCGTTCGAGAATGCCCATGCCGACGGCGGTGGCGATCCAGTGCGTCGAGGTGACGACGCCGAACGTGCCGACGATCTCGGGCCGCGTGGTGAAGGGATTGGGATTGATGAGTTTCACGAAGCGATCTCCTGAGGCCATCTCCGGGCGCGGACGCCGGAGACCTTAGGCCCCGCGAGGGGGGATCGCTAGGGGGCGGTGCTCTCGGGCAGCCGCATCCAGCCGGGAATCTCCGGCGTCACGCGGGCGTTACCCGCCGTGAGGGCGGTACCGGCGCGCGCCGCCTCGACCTTGAGGAGCGCCAGCGCACGATCGCCGCTGCCGGAGCGCAACTCGCCGACTTCCTCACCGTCGAGCAGCACCGGTGCGCCGGGCTCGGGCAGGCTGCCCTCGACCTTCACGGGAAACAGGCGCTTGCGGATCAGGGCACGGTACTTGGTGCGGGCGGTCAGCTCCTGGCCCATGTAGCAGCCCTTCTTCCAGTCGACGCCGTTCAGCTCGTCGAAACCGTTCTCCAGCAGCAGCGCCTTCTCGACCTGCAGGTCGCGGCTGCCGTCGGGCACGCCGAGTTCGAGGCGCAACGCATCGTAGGCGGCAAGCGGCGCCTCGGCGACGCCGTTCGCGGCAAGCAGCGCGGCGGTCTGGCCGGCCGGCGCGATCACACGCACGCCCAGCGCCGTCAGTCGCGGATCGGTAAAGGAAACGGCGCCGCCGATGCCAAGCGCCTTCGCCGCATCGTTGCCGAACACGGCGGCCACTTCCAGGGTAGCGGTGCGGTCCTCGACGGTCACCTTCGAGCGCAGCGTGTACATCTTGAGTTTCCTGGCGAGTGCCGGAGCGCGCTCGCGCTCGGTCTCCAGGAACAGCGTGTCGCCGCCGGCATCGACCACAAACATGTCGTTCAGAAACCGGCCCTGCGGCGTCAGCAGCGCCGCCCAGATCGCCTGTCCGGGCGCCACCTTGGTGGTGTCGTTGGAGATCAACCCCTGCAGGAAGTCCACACGGTCGGCGCCAGCGATGGCAATGACGCCGCGATGCGGCAGGAGGCTGAAGGTCGGGCCGGTCATGACCCCAGATGTGGGGCGGCCCGCCCGGCTTGGCAAGCTGGAATGGGGATATTGTCCTCTCCGCCCGCGTCATCGCGGGGGGAGAGGAAGGGGCCCCGCGCGAAGCGTGGGGTAGGTGAGGTGGGTCAGAGATCCATCAACCCGCACACCATTTCCGTGATCCACACCACCTCACCTCCCCGTTGCTGCGCAACGGGTCCCTTCCTCTCCCCCACTTCGTGGCGGAGAGGACGAGATTGAGTGACGGCTAAGGCGATGATCACGCCGTCTGAGACGGGCGATGGAACGGCTTGTCGCCGCACACCGTGACGCGATGGCCGTAGCGGCGGTGGGGGAAGTAGTCGAACATCGCATGGTGCTGGGTGCAGCGATTGTCCCAGAAGGCCACCGAGTTGGGCTGCCACTTGAAGCGGCAGTGGAATTCCGGCGTCTCGACATGGCGGTAGAGCATTTCGAGCAGCGCGTCGCTCTCGTGCTTCTTGAGCTGGGGAATGCGCAAGGTGAAGCCGCGGCTGACATAGAGTCCTTGCCGGCCGGTCACCGGATGGGTCCGCACGATCGGATGCTCGGCGTTGGGGAACTGCATCTCGTCGCGGTCCGTCGCCTTGGCGCGATAGTAGTGCGCCTTGGTGCTGTCGTGCAGCGCCGTCAGGCCCTGCAGCATCTTCTTCATCGGATCGGAGAGCGTCTCGTAGGCGCGGTACATGTTGGCGAAGATCGTGTCGCCGGCGCCGTCGGGCGGTACTTCGGTGAGGTAGAGGATCGAGCCCATCGGTGGCTCGGGATCGCACGAGACGTCGGAATGCCACTCCTCGCCGGCCACGTGCCTGGAGGTCTCGTCGGCCTTGATGACCAGGATCTCGGGATGCTCCTTGAAGGTGATCGGCGCGTTGGGATGGACATGCAGCGGCCCGAAACGGCGGCCGAAATCCTTGTGCTGGTCGATGCTCATCTTCTGGTCGCGGAAGAAGATGACCAGGTTGTCCATCAGCGCGTCGTGCACTTCCTGGAACTGCTGGTTGCCGAGCGGCTGGGAAAGATCGACTCCGTGGATTTCCGCGCCGATGGTCGGCGTGATCTTGCGTACCTCGATCGACTGATAGGCCATTGGCATCTCCTCCTGCCGCCGACGGTACGCTTTTCGCCCGGCCTCGCGCGGGCAAAGTCGACGAAGTCCGCAATACGGACTAGCATCGCGGCATGGCATCGCCCCCCGTCATCGAGCCGGTCCGGCGCAGCTTCGTGCTGCTGGAAGCGCTCAGCCGGCGCCGTACCTCGACCGTCTCGGTGCTGGTCGAAGAGACTGGCCTGCCGCGGCCGACGGTGCTGCGCCTGCTGCAGACGCTGATGGCGGTGGGCTACGCCGCCCGCGTGTCGCGCGAGCAGGGCTATCGCCTGACCGATCGCGTGCTGGGCCTCTCCGGGTCGATCCGCTTCATCGACCATCTGGTCGACGCCGCCATCCCGCATATGAGCCGCTTCACGGCCGACCACGGCTGGCCGCTCTATCTCGCGACGCTGAGTTACGGCGCCATCACCATCCGCCATTCGACGGCGCCGGAGAGCCCGATGTCGTTCGAGACGGCGGGCGTGAACCAGCGGCGATCGATGCTGCAGAGCGCGCTGGGCCGCGTCTGGCTCGCCTTCTGCAGCGGCGAGGAACGGGGGACGATCCTGCGCGACATCGGCGGACTCGGCGTTCGCCAGCAGGCTGCCCTCGACCAGGCCCTGCAGCGCATCCGCCGGGCCGGCCATGCCTTCACGCCGCCCAACCGGTCCTCCTTGAACGGCATGGCGGTGCCGATCCGGCATCGCCAGCGCATGTTGGGCGGCGTGTCGATGCGCTTCCCGCGCTCGGTCATGGACGAGGCGCAGGCGGCGGCCCGCTATGCCCGTCCGCTTGCCCAGATGGCCCGTGCCGTCGCGAGCGACGTCGCCGGCCGGATCAGTCGATGATGCCGCGCCGGCGCAAGGCGTCGAGGATCAGGTCGGTGGCCTGTTCGACCGAATGGTCGGGCGTGCGAAGGTGCAGCTCGGGATGGGCCGGCGGCTCGTAGGCCGAATCGATCCCGGTGAAGTTCGCGAGCTGGCCGGCGCGGGCCTTGCGATAGAGACCCTTGGGGTCGCGGCGTTCGCATTCCGCCAGCGACGTGTCGACGAAGATCTCGAGGAATTCTTCGGCGCCCACCCGGTCGCGGGCCAGTTGCCGTTCGGCACGGAACGGCGAAATGAAGGAGACCAGGACGATCAGCCCGGCATCCGCGAACAACCGGGCGGTCTCGACGACCCGGCGGATGTTCTCGACCCGGTCAGCGTCGGTGAAGCCGAGGTCGCGGTTCAGGCCGTGACGGACATTGTCGCCGTCCAGGGTGTAGGTATGGCGCCCGAGCGCGTGCAGGCGGCGCTCGACGCCGTCGGCGATGGTCGACTTGCCGGCACCGGAAAGGCCGGTGAACCACAGCACTGCCGGACGCTGCCCCTTGAGCGCCGCCCGCGCCTTCTTGTCGACGGTGAAGTCCTGCCAGGTCAGATTGGAGGCGCGGCGCAGCGGGAAGCGGATCATGCCGGCGCCGACCGTGGCGTTGTCGAGGCGATCGATCAGGATGAAGCTGCCGGTCTCGCGGTTCTCCTCGTAGGCGTCGAACGGCATCGGCCGATCGAGCGAGAAGTTGGCGAAGCCGATGTCGTTCAGCACCAGTTGCTTGGCGGCCTTCTGCATGCCGCTCTCGACGTCGAGCACGTGCTTCAGCTCGCTGACGGTCGCCCCAACGGTGGCCGTGCCGAGCTGCATCAGATAGGGGCGGCCGGGCAGCATGGGTGTTTCGTCCATCCAGACGAGATGGGCGGCGAACTGGTCGGCCAGGATCGGCGATTGCTGCGGCGAGGCGATCATGTCGCCGCGGGCGATGTCGATCGGCTCGGCGAGCGTGAGCGTCACCGCCTGGCCGGCGTCGGCTCGCAGAAGATCGCCCTCCCAGGTCACGATGCGGTCGACATGGCCTCGCCGTCCTGACGGCAGGACGACGATTTCCTCGCCGGCGGCAACGCCCGCCCCCAGAACCGTGCCGGCATAGCCGCGGAAGCCCGACGCATCGCGATTGATCCACTGGACGGGGAAGCGGAACGGCTGCGCCGTCGCTGAGGCCGTGCTCACCGTCTCGAGGTGATGCAGCAGGGTCGGACCGCCGTACCAGGGCATGGCGGTGCTCGCGATGGCGACGTTGTCGCCCTGCAGCGCCGAGAGCGGAATGGCGGTCACCGAGGCGAGGCCGAGCTTGTCGGCGATCTCGCCGTATGCCGCGACGATCTCGTCGAAGCGGCCCTTGGCATTGCCCACGAGATCCATCTTGTTCACGGCCAGCACGATCGTCCGCACGCCCATCAGCGCCACGATGGCACTGTGCCGGTAGGTCTGCCGCAGGACGCCCTTGCGGGCATCGACCAGGATGATGGCGAGGTCGGCCGTCGAGGCGCCGGTCGCCATGTTGCGCGTGTACTGCTCATGGCCGGGCGTGTCGGCCACGATGAAACGGCGCTGTGCGGTCGCAAAGAACCGGTAGCCGACGTCGATCGTGATGCCCTGCTCGCGCTCGGCCTGCAGGCCGTCGATCAGCTGCGCCAGGTCGGGCATGCCGTCCGCGGCAGGTCCCGCGTGATCGCTGCGCGGCGCCGCTGCGAGATGATCCTCCGGGATCACCTTGGCATCGAACAGCAGGCGGCCGATCAAGGTGCTCTTGCCGTCGTCGACGCTGCCGCAGGTGATGAAGCGCAGCATGTCGCTCTGCTCGCCACGGCGTGCGGCCGGTGTGCCGGCGGATGCTGCGGCCATCAGAAATAGCCTTCGTGCTTCTTGCGCTCCATCGAACCGCCATGGCCGTGATCGATGGCGCGGCCCTGGCGTTCGGAGGTTCGGCTGGCCGTGAGTTCGGCGATGATCGCGGGCACCGTATCGGCCGAGGACTCGATGGCGCCCGTCAGGGGATAGCAGCCCAGCGTCCTGAATCGGACGCGGCGCTGTTCGATCCTCTCTCCGGAACGCAATGTCAGTCGCTCGTCGTCGGCCATGATCAGCAGCCCGTCGCGCTCGACGATGGGCCGAACTGCCGCGAAGTAGAGCGGAACGACCGGTATTCTTTCCTGTTCGATGTAGGTCCAGACGTCGAGCTCGGTCCAGTTCGACAGGGGGAAGACGCGCATCGATTCGCCCGGGGCGAGGCGGCCGTTGTAATTGTGCCAGAGCTCGGGCCGCTGGCGGCGCGGATCCCAGCGATGGCTGGCGCTGCGCAGCGAGAAGATGCGTTCCTTGGCGCGCGAGGCTTCCTCATCGCGTCGGGCGCCGCCGATCGCACCGTCGAAGCCGCGGAGGTCGAGCGCCTGCTTCAGCGCTTCGGTCTTCATGATGTCCGTATGGACGGCTGCACCATGCGACAGCGGGCCGATCCCGCGCGCAAGTCCGTCGCGGTTGACGTGCACCTGCAGATCGAGGCCCAGCTCCGCCAGGCGCCGATCGCGGAAGGCGATCATTTCGCGGAACTTCCATGTGGTGTCGACGTGCAGCACCGCGAAGGGCGGCTTGGCGGGGTGGAACGCCTTCAGCGCGAGATGGAGGAGGACCGACGAGTCCTTGCCGATCGAGTAGAGGACGACCGGATTTCGGAAGGCGGCAGCGGCTTCACGAAAGATGTGGATGGCTTCGGCTTCGAGCTGCTGCAGGTAAGACCGGTCGAGCGGTCGGTGGACTGGCAAGTCGGCTGTCCTTCTTTCGCTGGATCTAGGCGGAGACCTTGAATTCGTGCGGCGTCGGCCAGTCGAACAGGCCGGTGTCGATCCCGAGCAGGCGCAGGTAGGCCACGGCCTGATCGCGCATGCGGGAATCAGGCAGGTCGGTTCTGGTACGCTGAATGTGGCTGCCACGTCCCATGCGGGTGCCGTCGAGTGAGTGGCCGAGCTCCTTCTCGATCGCCTTCATGTGGTCGCTTCGGGCAAGGTTGACGGCGTCGGCCAGCAGGGCATGGTCGCGCGGTGTGCCTGCGAGATGATCGAGGATATCTGCCAACATTTCGACGGGGCGGTCCATCAGCTGCTCGTAGGGGACGAGCCGAACCAGATCGGGGTACCGGCGGGCCTGCTGCTGAAAGGAGATGAACTGCTTGGCATACGAGGCGAGCGCACCGCCGAACATGTAGTCGCGCAAGGAGACGCTCCTGAGCGGCCGGCCACGGAACGCGTTGTAAGCAAGACTGACATGCTCGCGAGAGTAATGCAGATAGGATGAGATTTGGTCAAGCGGGTTACGGTAGACGAGCACAATGCGCCCCCCGGTCCCTTTGCGGGCGGCTTTTTCCAGGGCCTTGGCGTCGATCGGCGTGTAGTCGTAGGGCGCGAGCTCGACCGGCGTGTGGCGGTAGTTCATCCCCTCGTGAAGATAGTCGAAGCCGGGCACGTGAAAGGGCGTCTGCGCCCACCATTTGGCGGCCTCGGGCTCGAAGCCGGGGCAGACCGTATGGCCGATGAACAAATGATCGGCTGGTAAGGTGCCTCCGACTTTGAAGAGGGGGCCGCCGCGAAAGCGGCCGAAGTCGAAGCGCGGCCCGAAAGGGTTGCCTGCGATCTTTCCGGTCAGGCGGTCGTCGATGCGTCCGCCGGCCTCGAGGTGGCACAGGAACGAGACCGCATAGCGCAGGAACCAGGTCCCGGAGCGCGGGATCGTCGACAGGACGGGAAGCTTGTACGCGGCGAACATCTTCCGTCTACGCAACCAGCGCCGGTAATCTCCTCCTTGGAGGATGTGACAAAAAATGCGCCGGGTCGGCCTGCATCTTGCGAGGCGAAACCCTCCATGGTCGCGATGCCGGACGCGACTTGCTAGAAGCGCTGCAGATCCATTGGCAGATCATTTGCAGGAGTTTCCATGTCATTCCGCGCGCTCGTGCTGAGCCAGGGTGCCGACCGCAAGGTCAGCGGCACCGTCGAGACCCTCTCCGAAGACCGGTTGCCGGCGGGCGACGTCACGGTCGCGGTCGACTACTCGACCCTGAACTACAAGGACGGGCTGGTCCTGACGTCGGGCGGTGGGTTGGTGAAGACCTGGCCGCATGTCGGTGGCATCGATTTCGCAGGGACCGTGGAGGCTTCCGACAATCCGGGTTTCAAGGCCGGCGACAAGGTGGTGCTTAACGGTTGGCGCGTCGGCGAGATCCATTGGGGTGGCTATGCGACCAAGGCCCGCGTGAAGGGTGACTGGCTCGTCAAGTTGCCGGCCGCGATCTCGACCAAGCGGGCGATGGCGATCGGCACCGCGGGCTACACCTCCATGCTCTGCGTGATCGCCCTGGAGAAGCACGGGCTGAAGCCGGCCTCGGGCGAGATCCTGGTGACGGGCGCCGCCGGTGGCGTGGGCTCGGTCGCCGTCGCGATCCTGGCCAAGCTGGGTTACAACGTCGTCGCCGCGACGGGCCGGCCGCAGGAGGGCGACTACCTGAAGTCGCTGGGCGCCACCACCATTCTCGATCGCAAGGAATTGACCGAGGCGCCCGACCGGCCGCTGCTCTCCGAGCGCTTCGCGGGCGTGGTCGATACGGTGTCGGGCGTGATGTTTGCCCGCGCCCTTGCCCAGGTGAAGTACGGCGGCGCGGCGGCAGTCTGCGGCCTGGCCGCCGGCCCGGCCTTCCCAGGCTCGATCCTGCCCTTCATCCTGCGTAGCGTCTCCGTCTACGGTATCGATTCGGTGATGCTGCCCAAGGGCCCCCGCGAAGAGGCGTGGAAGCGTCTTGGGACCGACCTGCCGCTCGACAAGCTCGACAGCACGGTGAGCGACGCCGGTCTTTCGGACCTCATGGCGCTCGGCCCGAAGATCCTGAAGGGCGAAGTGCGCGGCCGCGTGGTCGTCGACGTCAGCAAGTAGACGTTTCGTCCGGATCGCGGACCTCCAGGTCCGCCTCATGTGCTTTCGTGATCGCACGAGAGCATGAGCGGGTCTGGAGACCTGCGGTCCGGTGATGAGCGCCCCCAGCGCTAATCCAGCCTGAGATTGGCGGTGCGGATGATCTCGCGCCACGACGCCGTCTCGCTCTGGATCAACTGGGAGAAGGCCGCCGGATCGAGATCTGGCGCCTCGAACCCTAGCGCCCGATAGCGCTCCACGACTTCGGGAGCGGCCAGGGCCGCGGCGATGTCGGCTGCGATCTTGTTGGCGAGCGCAGCCGGTATGCCGCGCGGCGCGAACAGCCCCGCCCAGCCGGTGACCTCGTAGCCGCGCGTGGTCGGCTGCTCGGCAGTGGCCGGCACGTTGGGATAGAGCGGGTCGCGACGGGCAGCGGCCAGCGCAATGAAACGGATCTTGCCGGACTGCGCCATGCCGCCGGCGCTGGCCGCGCTGCCCAGCGCCCAGTCGACCTCCTTGGTCGACACCGCGTTGTAGAGCTGGCCGAAGTCGCGGTAGGGCACGTGGGTCATGCGGATGCCCATCATCGCCTCGAGCCGCAACGCACCCAGATGGCCCGGGCTGCCGATGAACCACGAGCCGTAATTGATCTTGCCGTGTGCTGCTTTCGCAGCGGCCACGATGTCGTCGATGCTGTTGAAGGGGCTGTCGGCCGCCACCGCGACGAAGAAGGGCGTGCGCAGCATCATGCGCAGCGGTGCGAAGTCCTGGGCCACGTCGTAGGGCAGCTTGCCGAAGGTCAGCGGATGCGTCGTGACATGGGTGTTGTCGAGCTGAATGAGATCGTAGCCCTCGCTGTTGCCCTGCTTGAACGCCGCCACGGCGATGAAGCCGTTGCCGCCAGGCTTGTTGTCGACCAGGACGGGCTGGGACCAGGTACGACCCAGGCGCTCCGACACCAGGCGGAGCGCGGCATCGGGACCCGAGCCGGGAGGAAAGGGCGTGACGATCCGGACGGTGCGTGTCGGATAGGGGTGCGCCTGGTTCGTCTGCGCGAAGGCCTTGCGTGCGGTCGAGCCGAGACAGGCGGCGCTCGCACTCGCGGACAGTCCAAATACGTGGCGCAACATGCGGCGTCGGTCGATCATTGTCGTCTCCCCCGCTGCCCGAGGTTTTCGTGATCGTTTCTACGCGGTGGCACTCGTTGCAATGCGAAAGCTATCGCGGCCCCAGAAATCCTCAAAGGAGAATTAGCCCGTTGCGTGGTTGGCGTCGCGGACAAGTGATAGGGTCGGCCCGTCCCATCTTCGCCGAAGGTATGCCTGATGACGCCCCCGAAAACCGCGCCCGCCGCCAACAATCTCGAAGCCTTCTTCATGCCGTTCACGGCGAACCGGCAGTTCAAGAAGAACCCGCGCCTGCTGGCGAAGGCCAAGGGCGTGCACTACTGGACGCCGGAAGGCCGCAAGGTGATCGACGGCACCGCGGGCCTGTGGTGCGTGAACGCCGGCCACGGCCGCGAGGAGATCAAGGCCGCGATCGCCCGCCAGCTCGATGAGATGGATTATGCGCCGTCCTTCCAGATGGGCCATCCCAAGGCCTTCGAACTGGCCGCCCGCCACGCCGCCCTGCTGCCGGGTGACCTGAACCACGCCTTCTACTGCAACTCCGGATCCGAGGCGGTCGACTCCGCGCTGAAGATCGCGCTGGCCTATCAGCGGGCCCGCGGCGAAGGCACCCGCACCCGCTTCGTCGGCCGCGAGCGTGGCTATCATGGCGTCGGCTTCGGCGGCATCTCGGTCGGCGGCATGGTCAACAACCGCAAGTGGTTCGGCGCCATGCTGCCGGGCGTCGATCATCTGCCGCACACCCATCTGCCGCAGAACGCCTTCGCCAAGGGCCAGCCTGAGCACGGCGCCGAACTCGCCGACGAGCTCGAGAAGATCGTCGGCCTGCACGATGCCTCGAACATCGCCGCCGTGATCGTCGAGCCCTGCGCCGGCTCGACCGGCTACCTGCCGCCGCCCAAGGGCTACCTGCAGCGCCTGCGCCAGATCTGCGACAAGCATGGCATCCTGCTGATCTTCGACGAGGTCATCACCGGCTTTGGCCGCCTCGGCACCGGCTTCGCGGCCGACAAGTTCGGCGTCATCCCCGACCTGATGACCGTGGCCAAGGGGATCTCCAACGCCACCGTGCCGATGGGCGGCGTGTTCGTGCGCAAGCACGTGTTCGACGGGCTGATGAACGGCCCGGAAAACGCCATCGACCTGTTCCACGGCTACACCTACTCGGCCCATCCGCTGGCCTGCGCCGCGGCGTCGGCCGTGCTCGACATCTACCGCGACGAGAACCTGTTCGAGCGTGCGGCCGAGCTCTCGCCTTACTGGGAAGAGGGTGTGCACTCGCTGAAGGGCCTGCCGAACGTCACCGACATCCGCAATCTCGGCCTGGCGGCCGGCATCGACCTCGCGCCCAAGGGCGCGGTCGGGGCGCGCGGCTACGACGCCTTCGTCAAGGCCTTCGAGCTCGGCCTGATGGTGCGCCAGTCGGGCGACGCCATCGCCATGTCGCCGCCGCTGGTGATCGAGAAGGCCCAGATCGACGAGATCATCGACATCACGGCCAAGACCATCAAGGCGGTCGCTTAAGACCGCCTCGCTTGCGGAGGCTGCAATGGTTTCGCTGACGGCCCTGGCCGCCTTCAGTGCGGTGGCGCTCGGCATGGTGCTGACGCCCGGTCCGAACATGGCATATCTCGTGTCGCGTTCGATCTGCCAGGGCCGGACCGCCGGCATGATCTCGCTGGCGGGCGTGGCACTTGGCTTCGTCACCTACATGCTGCTGGCTGCCTTCGGCATCACGGCGCTGGTGTTCGCGATACCTTATGCCTACGACGCGCTGCGCCTGGCCGGCGCGGCCTATCTCGGTTGGTTGGCCTGGAACGCCTTAAAGCCGGGCGGCCGCTCGCCGTTCCAGGTGCACGACCTGCCGCCCGACTCGCCGCGCCGGCTGTTTGCCATGGGGCTGCTGACCAACCTGCTGAACCCCAAGATCGCAGCCCTCTATCTGTCGCTGCTGCCGCAGTTCGTCGACGCCGAGCAGGGCAATGTGCTCGGCCAGACGCTGATGCTGGGGGCGACGCAGATCGCCATCAGCGTGACCGTCAACGCGCTCATCGTGCTGGGGGCGGGCACGGTGGCGGCCTTCCTCTCTGGCCGGCCGTTCTGGATGGCCGCACAACGCTGGCTGATGGGCACGGTGCTGGCCGTGCTCGCCGTCCGCATGGCATTCGACACGGGGCGCCGCTAAAACCTTCCCATGGACGGGCCGCTGACGAGAGGCGGGCCCGAAGGACAGGGTAGGGCGCGTGACTCTCGATGACGGGCTAGCGGCACTTGTCGGCGCGGCGGCGGCGATGGCGCATGTCGCCATCGCCGGGTCCGTCACGGTTCACGCTCTCCTCCATAAGCGCAATGTCGGCGCGGCAGTCTCGTGGATCGGGATCGCCTGGCTGTCGCCGTTCCTGGGCGGCCTGCTCTACGCCATCATGGGCGTGAACCGGGTCAAACGGCGTGCCAAGCGCCTGCGGCGCGAGCATCTGCCGCCCGTGGCGGGCAGTTCGGCAACGGCCGTGTCCGATCCGCTGACGCCGCTGGAGTTCGCCATCGGCCATCTGACGGGGCGGCCCTCCGCCGCCGGCAATACCATCGAGATGCTGCGCAGCGGCGACGAAGCCTATCCGCGCATGCTGGAGGCAATCGGCCAGGCGCAGAAGAGCGTCGGGCTGTGCAGCTATATCTTTCGAGCCGATGCTGCCGGCGAGAAGTTCCACCAGGCGCTGATCGAAGCCAAGCGGCGCGGCGTAGAGGTGCGCGTGCTGATCGACGGGATCGGCGGCGGCTATTTCTGGTCGGGGACGTACCAGCATCTGCGCAAGGCCGGCGTGCCGGTCGCGCGCTTCCTGCATTCTTATTTTCCCTGGCAGATGCCTTTCGTGAACCTGCGCAACCATCGCAAGCTGCTGGTGATCGACGGAAAGCTGGCCTTCACCGGCGGCCTCAATATCGGCGCCGAGAATGTCGAAGCGGCGACGCCCGAGCATCTGGTGCGCGACACCCACTTTCGGGTCGAAGGACCGGTGGTCGAGCAGTTGACCGACGCCTTCGCCGACGACTGGCTGTTCACCACGGGCGAGCAGCTCATCTCGCCGGCCTGGTTTCCTGCCCAGGCACCGGCCGGCACCGTGTCGGCCCGGGCCATCACGTCGGGGCCCGACGAGGACGTCGAGCAGATCGAGTTCGTGGCGCTTCAGGCGATCTCCTGCGCGCGTCGGTCGATCCGGGTCGTGACGCCGTATTTCCTGCCGCCCGAGCCGCTCACCATGGCGCTGGGCCTGGCGGCCATGCGCGGCATCGAGGTCGATATCCTGCTGCCGGAGAACTCCAACCACGCGATCCTCGACTGGGCGCGGCGGGTGCCGCTGCGGCCGCTGGTCGAGGCCGGTTGCCGGGTCTGGCTGATGCCGCCGCCGTTCGACCATTCCAAGCTGATGACGATCGACGAATCGTGGTCGCTGATCGGCAGCGCCAATTGGGACACACGCAGCTTCCGCCTCAATTTCGAGCTCAATGTCGAACTGCACGACGCCGCCTTCGCGCGCGGGATCATCGAGGCGATGGTGCCGCATAAGCGGCTGACGGCCGCCGAGATCGACGCCGACCCACTGCCGATCCGCCTGCGCAACGCCGCGGCGCGCCTGCTCCAGCCCTATCTGTAGAAGCGGCGCAGCCGGTCCTTGCGCGGCTTGCGGGCCTTTGTCGCCGGCGCGCTATTGCTGTCGGCGAGGTCGAGCTCGAGCCGGATCGGGCGGTGATCGGAGGGGCCGAAATCCAGGGCATAGGCCGAACGGCAGACCAGCCCATGGGCCAGGCAGCGGTCGAGACGGAAGGGCACGACGTTGCTGGCAAGATGCGTCGGCTCCCGCGGACCGACATCGACGAAGCCCGGCAGCAGCACCGGCCCGACCGCATTGTAGTCGCCGATGATCGCCGAGGGGCGGCCGTGCAGGGCAGCCGCGACACGGCCGAGCTGCCGGCGGTTGAGCAGCTGGCCGTGCGAGAGATGGACGTTGGCGAAAGTGATCTCGCCGATCTGCGCAATCTGCGCCCGTCGCCGCGGCAGTCGTCCGGGCAGGCGCGACGCCGGCAGCGACAGCGCCGTCGGTCGCGGAAAGGGGGTCGGACTCCAGATCGCCAGCCCGTGGATGCGGCCGAGCCACGATAGCCGATGGAAATGGCCGCCGATCAAGTCGGGCAGCGTTTCCATATGCTTGGTCGCTTCCTGCATCAGGAAGAGATCGGGCCTTTCCTTCTGCGCCAGCGCGGCCACGTCCTCGGCCGCGGCGCCGGTGAGCCGCAGCAGGTTCCAGCTCAGCACCTTCACGGGCCGCTCACGTCTTGGCGGCCCGGTCGCGCCGGGCACGGCGGATCTGCTCGGTCATCGAGGCGGTGCCGCCGGCCGCCGCCTGCAGCTCATGGCGGAACTGCTCGCGGCGCTCGTGAACTGAGGCGATCACCAGGCCCATCGGCACGCCGAGACCGACCAGGGCCGATTCGGCCAGCTGCAGGCTCGCTTCGATGGTCTCGGGCACGGTGTCGGTGACGGCGAGCGTATAGAGATGGCGCGCATGTTGCGCATCGTGGGCGCGGGCGACGATCATCACGTCAGGGCGGCGGGAGCGGACGGCGCGGACGACGTCGTCGACTGCGGCGGTGTCGATGGTGACGATGACGCCCACCGCTTCGTCGATGCCGCAGCGCTGCAGGAAGAGCGGGTTGGAAGCATCACCGAAATAGACCGGCCGGCCGAGCTTGCGCCAGCGCTCGACCCGCGGCGCATCGCGGTCGGCGGCAATGTAGGCGATCTCGTGCCGGTCGAGCATGTCGCAGATGAGCTGCCCCACCCGGCCATGTCCGACCACGATGACGCGCTTGGCATGGTCGTCCGGGGGCAGGGCGGTCGAAGGCGCCTCACCCGAGATCTCCCGCGCGACATGCTGGGCGGCGCGGCGGGCAACCAGCGAGACGAAGGGCAGGGTGGCCATGGTCAGCGAGACGACGGTCAGCAAGGCGGCGGCGACGCCGGCCTCGATCAGGCTGAACTGGGTCGCGAGCCCGATGCCGATGAAGGCGAACTCGCCGCCCGGCGCCAGCAGCAGGGCGGTTTCGACGCTGGCCGCCCAGGGCACGCCGAACAGGCGGCAGAGCGGGGCGAGCAGGACCGACTTGGCGATCATCATGGCCGCGAAGCCGCCGATCACCAGCAGCGGCTCGCGCCAGATGAAGCTCAGGTCGATATGCATGCCGACCGAGAAGAAGAAGACGCCGAGCAGCAGGCCGCGAAACGGGTCGATCATCGCCTCGACGGCCCGGCGATATTCGGTCTCGGCGAGCAGCAGGCCGGCGATGAACGCGCCCAGCGCCATCGACAGGCCGGCATAGGCGGCGATCACGCCCGAGCCGACGGCGATCAGCAGGGTCGCCGCCATGAAGAATTCCGGATTGTCGGTCGAGGCGGCGAGCCGGAACAGCGGCTTCAGCACGAGGCGTCCGACCAGGGCGATGATGCCGATCGCCACCACCGCCTCGAGCAGGGCGATCACGATGCCCTGCACGACGTTGCCTTCGGAGTGTCCGCCCAGCGCGCTGATCAGGAACAGCAGCGGCACGACGGCGAGATCCTGCGCCAGCAGGATGGCGAAGCTCGTTCGGCCGGTGGTCGACATCATGCGCCGCTGGCCCGACAGCAGCTCCATGACGATCGCCGTCGAGGAGAGCGCAAGGCAGGCGCCGATGATCAGGGAAGCGGCCGGTGGCTGGCCGAGCCACAGCGCCGCCAGGCTGATCACGATGGTCGACAGGCTGGCCTGCAGGCCGCCCAGTCCGAACACCAGGCGACGCATGGTGATCAAGCGGCGCATCGAGAGTTCGAGGCCGATGAAGAACAGCAGGAAGACAATGCCTAGATCGGCGATGAAGGCGATCTGCCTTTCGCCGGTCACCGTCAGCCAGGCGATGGTGCGGGAATGCTCGGCGAGCCGGCCGAGGCCGAAGGGGCCCAAGGCGGCGCCGACCACCAGAAAACCGAGAACCGGACTGATCTTGAGGCGGTGAACGACCGGTGCCACGACGGCGGCGGTGCCCAGGACGATGAGCGCATCCTTGAAGACGAAGATTTCACTGGGTCCTGCCATTGCCTGCAAACATAGACTGCGGCCGGCGATCTGTGCACACTTTCCTCGACTGAGATCGACATCGGGATGAAACGACATGAAGGTGGTCATCACCGGCGGCGCCGGCTTCCTCGGCAAGAAGCTGGCCCGGCGAATCCTGCAACAGGGTGAGATCGCGGGCGCTTCGGGCCGGCCGGAGAAGGTGAGCGAGCTGCTGCTGTTCGACATCGGCAAGGCGAGCGGCCCCGGCCTCGACGATCCGCGGGTCAAGGCGCTGGACGGCGACATCTCGAATTTCGCCACCGTGCAGACGATCATGCAGGGCGCGGCCACCGTGTTCCATTTTGCCGCAGTCGTCAGCGCCGGCGCCGAAGCCGACTTCGACCTGGGCTACCGGGTCAATCTCGAGGGCACCCGCAACGTCCTCGAGGCCTGCCGTGCGCTGGGCACCAATCCGCGGGTGGTCTTCACCAGTTCGCTGGCAGCCTTCGGCGGCGACCTGCCGCCCGCCGTGACCGACGATACGCCGCTCACGCCGCAGACCTCGTACGGGGCGCAGAAATCGATCGGCGAGTTCCTGGTGCGCGACTACACCCGCAAGGGCTATCTGCGCGGCACCTCGGTTCGACTGCCGACCATCTGCGTGCGCACCGGCCTGCCCAACAAGGCGGCGTCGACCTGGGCGAGCTCGGTGGTGCGCGAGCCGCTGACCGGTGTCGACGTCGTCTGCCCGGTGACGCCCGAGACCGTCATGGTGGTGCTGAGCCCGCGCAAGACGGTCGATGCCTTCGTGCGTCTGCACGATCTGCCGCCTGACGCGTTCGGCCCCGGCCGGACCTTGCTGCTGAACGGCATCAAGGTGACGGCCAAGGAGCTGGAGCAGGCGGTCGGCCGCCATGCCGGCAACCGCAAGGTCGGCAAGGTGAGCTGGCAGCACGACCCGGCGATCCAGAAGATCTGCGACGGCTGGCCTCAGGGCATCGATTCGGCCCGTTCCCGCCGTCTCGGCTTCGAGACCGACAAGGATCTCGACGAGGTCGTCCGCAATTTCATCGCCGACGATATCGAGGAGCAGCTGAAGATCGCGCGGCCGGCGTAGTTTCCGCTTCCGGCCAAGGCGCTGTTGCGTTCATGCGTCTTCGCCTCCCCATTCAGATGCTAGGGAGTGGACACTGCGCTCATCAGTCCTCTCCCGCGCAGTGGGAGAGGAAGGGACCCATTGCGGAGCAATGGGGAGGTGAGGGTATACGAGCCGGAAAAGACGTGCGGGTAGAGAAATCCCCCTCACCCAGCCTCTCCCCCAAGGGGGAGAGGAGAATGAGAGAAGGTGCCGTTAGCACAAGAACGGGCGAGGAAAAGAAGTGTCCCCTCCCTAGCCATTCAGACGGGGAGGAGGAATGTCAGCGCGACACTCGCCCTTAGGGAGAGGACAGTGATCAGCCGCGCAGCATCCGCCAGCCGTTCTGCAGGTGGCGCAGCGGGCCCCAGACGTGGCGGGTGCGCATCATGTGCCAGCGCTGCGGCTCGTTGTCGGGGCCGGCGATGGCGCCGGCGTCCTCGACATAGTCGGTGATGCCGACCGCATCGGTGTCCCACGGTCCGGTCGTCTTGAAGATCGTGGTCTTGGCGCCGTAGCCCAGGAGGGTGCGCGACATGCCCGAGGCCATGAAGTCCATGTAGCGGGGCAGGCTCTCGGGACGGCAGAGATAGCCTTTGTTGAAGCCCACCGCGAGCAGGCGGAAGTGGAAGGGGTTCTTCTCGAGGTAGCGGATCACTTCGGTCGTGTTGGCCGGGTAGCGCGGTGAGAAGAAATCGTCGATCACCACGATGCCGTCGGTATTGACGATACGGTTGGCGAATTCGAGCTCGCGATACACGGCGGTGCCGGTGTGCTCGCCGTCGATATGGAACCAGCGCACCGTCTGGTGCATCGCCTGCAGGTCGAGCTTGGCCGGCAGATCGGCCGACGGGCCGGAGAGCGGCACGATGTTGGCGGGTTGCGCGCCGACCGATTCGATCGAACGGCGCACCGCCGGCTCGTCGAGCCGGAGGTCGCACAGGTAGAGCTTCTCGTTGCCCTTGCGATAGGCCGCCAGGACCGACGCCGAGCGACCGCGCCACACGCCGATCTCGAACAGGTCGCCGGCCGTGCCGGCCTGCTGATCGAGCAGGGCGCGCCAGACGCAGTAGGACTGGAACATGAACCAGCCCGGTATGGCGTCGATTTTCTCCCAATTGAGCATCGTCGGTCCTCGCTTGCGGGGCCTTGCTAACAGCGCCCCCGCGTCGCTGCAAGCCGTCCGCGCTTGCACCTGCGGTGACCCTCCTGTAGAGCCGCGAACACAGGAAAATGCCAACGACCGCAGTCGCATACAGGGCCACGATCGGCCTGCTCTGGGCCCTGGTGCTCTGGCATAGCTGGGAGTGCCGGGGGCTTTTCGTCGATGGTTCGGCATTCCTCGTGCAGATTGCCCGGCGCGAATGGTTCTTCGACTTCTATGGGCCGCGCCTCTACGCCATGGTGCTGGGGCAGTTCCCCGCCATCGTGGCGCTGTTTCTCGGGGTCACCGACCTCCATCTGCTGGCGCAGATCCTGTCGCTTGGACTTCTGGCCCTGCCGACGGCCTTCTACCACGTCGCCCTGACGCGCGTCCGGGACGAACCGGTCCTGCTCGCCGCCGTGATCGCCGTGATCGGCACGGTCTTCATGACGACGTCGTTCTTCATTGTCGGGGAATACAACACCGCCTTCGCCGTGGTGATCGCCGTCACGGCGCGACTTGTCACGGCCGAACGGCTGACCGCCGCCGACGGCGCCTTTCTGTTGGCCGCCGGCCTGGTCAGCGTGCGGACCTACGAGGTGATGATCTATTGCGGTCCACTGGTCGCCCTCATGATCGCCTGGCGCCTCTACGACGCGCCGCGGCGCCCCTGGTGGCCTACGACATTGCACGTCATGGCGGCCCTGCTGTTCCTGGCGGGGATGGTGGTGGCGGCCGACTCGATCATCCATCCCTTTTCACAGGAGCATCTCAGCAAGACTGCGTCGACCGTGCTGAACGCCTGGCAGAACGTCCAGTTCGATCTGACCTTGCTGGCCGCCCTCGTGATCGTGATCTGGGCGATCGCCCGCCCGGCCGCACTGGCGACGCCCAGACCCTACCTGGTTGCCGGTATTTTCCTCGTCCTGCTGGTGCTCTCGCCGCTCCTGGCGCTGACCGACACGCTGGTGCGGCCGCATGCCAAGTCGCAGTACACGGCGCGCAGCGTCGCCGGCCTCGTGGTCGCGACCGTCGCCGTCCTGATGTGGCTCTACAAATCGCGGCTCGGCGAGCGGATCGCGGCGTTTCGGGAATTGCGGGCGCCGATGGCTGCACGACGGCTGCTGGCCTTCAGCCTGCTCATGGTCGTCGCGGTGGTGCCGTCGGACGCCTTCCTCACGCTCGAATGGCGGCACTATCTCGATACCGTGCGGTCGATCGTGCGCCAGCAGAGCGGCGTGATCGCCTACGAGGACACACCGCTCGCCAAGCCGCCGCTGGAAATGCTGGTCGAGCCGTGGATCCTGCCCAGCCAGAGCCTGGCGCTGCGCTCCAAGAGGGGCGACGGCATCATTGCGCCACCGCGCGATTTCGATAGTTGGCAGCCGTTCCCGCCGGACGAGCCTTATCCGCTGGGTCCATACGTCTGGCGAGACTGACGATCTGCTTTGCGCGCGGCATGCGAGCAAATCTGCCGCGATGGACAAAGCTTTGGTGTTGTTTTTGAATGTCGGTCAGCGAGGGGCGTCAATGTTGAAAATCGGATCGCTGGAACATCGCGACGCATTCTGCCGGCACTTCACGGAGACCTACACGGCGTACGATCCGGACACTCTGCCGTGGCCCGAGCTCGACGAGGCGGCGCTGGGCCGTCTGCGTGCCGTGCCGTTCTGGGAGGAGGTCTTCTATACCGAGCGCCGTGCCGGCGCGATCGTGGCCGCCTTCACCGAGACGGTTGACGATCCGGTGCTGAAGAAGGCGCTTGCGCTGCAGGGCGAGGAGGAGAGCCGGCACGCGCGGCTGATCCGCGTGATGATCGACAAGTACGGGCTCGACGCACCGGAACGGCCGCTCGAGGACATCAGCGACAATATCGATCGACGGTTCAAGGATTTCGGCTTCGGCGAGTGCCTGGATTCGTTCCTCGGCTTCGGCCTGTTCAAGATCGCCTATCAGTCGGAGTTCCTGCCGAAGGAGATGCTGAAGATCTTCGAGACGCTGATGTACGAGGAAACCCGGCACATCGTGTTCTTCGTCAACTGGATGGCCTACACGGAAGCCCGTCGCGGCTGGCTGGCGCGCAGGCTGCTGCCGCTCACCAGCTTCCACTACTACATGCGTTCGCTGCGCCGCATGGCGGGCCTCGCCAAGCGCGGCAAGGATTTGAACGACGGCAAGAACTTCGCTGCCACCCAGGTCAGCATGTTCCTCGACGGCTTCAATTTCCGTCAGTTCCTCGAGGATTGCTACGCCGAGAACGGCCGGCGCATGGAGGCGTTCGAGCCGGAACTGCTGCGTCCGAGCTTCATGCCGCAGCTCGCGGACGTGGCGCTCAAGGCGCTGCGCCTGTGGTACGCCCGCTCGACGCCGGCGTCGGAGCAGGCCGCCCCGCGCTGAGCGCTACGCCGATATCTTGGCTTTCATGTTCCTCTCCCCCTTGGGGGAGAGGCTAGGTGAGGGGGCCGCAACGACACACGTATGATCGTAGTGTCCTTCGCTTCCCCCTCACCCAACCTCTCCCCCGAAACGGGGGAGAGGAGAATGAAAGAGGCCT
>Ga0209930_1001416_pt1 | contig 38040 bp, 36 predicted proteins | sample ThiBiot_500_biof_2_FD_183948 | JGI IMG/M metagenome (GOLD analysis project Ga0209930, IMG submission 183948) | Wastewater bioreactor microbial communities from Cape Town, South Africa - Thiocy_cont_500_biof (SPAdes) | ecosystem: Engineered > Bioreactor > Thiocyanate-remediating >... | reverse complement strand
TAAAACATTTTGAGAAATAGGACAGAATGCCGAACTTTAGCGTACTTTTTTTTCTAAGTCATGCTAAATCAACAAATAGAAAAGAAAACATTTCCTAAATTAATATTTATTTTTTAATTACATATTTACGAGACAACGACAACGGCAACGACATTTTGTTTTACATTATTTTCTTCTTCACTTCGTATTGTAATTATATCTCGCCTAACAACCATGTTCACCATTCGTTTCAATTCAGTTTGAAATGCTCTTGATACAAATAAAAATATAAGAAAACTAATACAGTAAGGAATATCATGTAAGAATGTGAAAAAATTCAATGAGAAATTCTCAATTGCACTTCGTATTGCTGTTCGCGGAATATTTTTCGTTGCTGTTTCATAAACGTAATAGATATTAACTGGAATACTGCAAACAATGTAAACAATATCGTGAACATATAAACAACGAAGTAATTGAAAATCTTTTTTTGACATTGATCGAACTTGTCTACGTTGTTGACGTGCTGGTATGGCTCGAATACGACGAACATTCTTATAGGCAAATATGGCTAAGATAATGATTGTTAAACAAATAAGACCATTAATGATTAATGAAGAATAAGATACAAAGTCAACGTAATTATTTGTTGTATCAAAATAACAAAAATAAAATCCAGCATATAATCGATAGACGCTACTTTTTATAAGCACATGAAGAAAGAAAATCACCCAAAAGATTGTACTTATACTAATTGAAAAGTAAGCTAAACGTTTCGAACTATATAAACGTGTGTCAACATTTTGAGAAGATATTAATAGACGATCGATTGATGCAAGAATAAGAATCGTTGGAAATAATGTTGAAAACAAGAAGCCTGCGTAAATATAGAGTTTACATAATAAAACACTTGAATTTTGTGCATTGATTGAATAACCATTGATGAATACAGTTGAAAGCATATAGAAATTGATAAAACCTGTATTGCAAATCAAATAAATAGAAAAATAAAATACACAAACATTTTTTCTCCAAGTTTTTTTAATGAATATTAGAATACTCAGTAAATTTCCAAGATTACCGAGAATGCCCATAACCGGAAGGACATATCGATAAAGATAAACTGTAATTATATTGAGAGTACTACTCATCTTCACTGATGATATATAAAAACTGAAATGTTCTTTACGATCAACTCGAATCTATCTGTTACACTGTTTGTTTTTGACATGGATTATAATAGTATATGTTTGTTTCTGACAGAGATTTTATTTTACGTAGAAAACAGAAAATAAATTAAGAAACATCGTTCGTTTTCAGTTGTTCGACACGTCGAACTAATGATGGTAAACTTGTTGCAGCTGTACCACCGAGAAAAACATAGTTATTTAAATTGGCAAAGTTCGTTTGTTCTAAATTGACATCGATCAACGTGGCGCCTAATAGTGCAGCCGTTCTCGGCAATCCAGCAGCAGGATAGACTTGAGCTGACGTACCAACAATAATCATTACATCACCGGATTCTAATTGTCGTATTGCTCGTTCGGCACCGGCCCATTGATTTTCAGGTAAACTTTCAGTAAATAAAACACAATCAGGTCGTAATGTTGAATGACATCCTTCGACACGACATCGAGGAGATTTCGTTGGTAAATTCGTTTGTCCTTCGAAATCATAAATATGACCGTTAGCTATACATCGACTACGTCGAACTGTTCCATGAACTTCGAAGATTTTATCAGGATCTGAACCAGCTTTTTGGTGTAAACCATCGACATTTTGAGTGATAATTGTCAAATCAGGAAACATTTCTTGTAAACGAACGAGTGCTCGATGACCTTGATTTGGTTCTGCATCACGAATTGGATTATAGAATTTATCAATATACTGACTCCAAGCAAGGCCAGGAGTCCATTTCCAACCGACCGGTGTACCAAACCAGCCTAATACAATCGAGCCAACAACACCACTCCATAGACCACTTCCACCTCGAAATGTTCCAATACCTGACTCAGCTGACATTCCTGCACCAGTAAAACAAACGATACGTTTTGCTTTAGCAAGAATTTGTGCACATTTCTCTAGTATACCAGGATCAGGCGTCATTTTTGAAATGAAAGACAAGACAGTAGAAAGATCTTTTTTTTTCTCTCTTCTATTGATCCAGTGAAATGATGAACCAAGAGATGGCGCACACTCTCAACAATATTCGTATGATTTATTAATATTCAAGAATAAAAATATCGGAAAATTATTCGTCAGAATCAGATAGATTCAAATGAGATGCACACGAATCAACCATTTGATTGACACGCACAAATGCATCAGAACATGCAGGATACTTGCGTTGTGAGAGCAAGAAGAATGCTTCAACAAATGCCGAAAAATTTAAACCTATTACACATGAATATACAAACTAAAGTGTCGAACGTGAAATCTGTTTTAACTAACCAGTAGCCGAAGATTGCGAAGCATATTGTTTGCATTTGTAAAACATTTGCGTGTACAAGATATCAACCGATGACATGACCGTTGATTGATCAATTAATTCACATATACTATTGCAAATTAACATATTGAATCGTTTCAAATATGAAAAACAATAACAACTTACGTTGCTAATTGACGAAACGATCGATTTGTCAATGTTTTATAACCACGTTTGAGTACAATTTCAATGAAAATAAAAGCAATCTTTTCGACTATAAACATACGTTCATATTCAGCTCGAGACGATGATGAGAAGATCATTTCGAATCGTCTCAATGATTCTAATTGATTTTGATGTCTCTTACGTTCCCTAGAGAATAAATATATTCGATTAATTCAAAATACGAACGTGATTTACATCACTAATTTCAATGTTTCCAAAACGAGTGGTTTCTTTATTTCTTCATCGATTGGACTCAGTTCAGTTACGTATTTACCGCATTCGTTGACATGATCAAAATCAATACGTAACGAAGGATTGCAATTGACTTCGAGTAAAATTGGTTTCAATTCATCAGTGAGAAGAATATCGAAGCCAATAATCTACACACAAATCATATAATCGTGAATTATTTTTCATTTCATTCCATTCGATCATGAAATACCTGAAAGCATCGATTTTGTTTACGTTCTGTTGACAATTCGGAAGTATATTGAACACGAAGTTCAGGTAAGATAGCGAGAATAGTTTTATTGATTAATTCTTTGATTTTATTCTTAGTTTCATTGATAACATCATAGCTGAACATTGTACATAATTGTGACCATACTTGACTTAATTTTCGTTTGCTTGCATCTGTTTGTTCGACATTGGATGCATGTTTATAATTTGCACTTCGTTTGTTCAATGAATAATTTGTTAAATGCATGAATGTTTCATGAAGATTCTTCGTCGTTGGAGCCTCGTATTCAACCGTAGCAAAACGAACTAAACCTTCGTCGTAGAGTAGAATTTCTAAAGGATCAAGACCAAGAATTAGCACGTAGATTCTGATATCAAATTTGAGAGAATCGATTAGGAATGGTCGATCAATATATTCTTGAACAATATAGGGTCGATTGTTCATATTACAACGACTGGGATCTTGAATAAGATAAATGCCTGAACCTTCCGATCCATCTATAGACACAATCAATGAAAATCGAATTTTGAATTTGAAAAGACTTGAAGAACAAAACCTGAAGGTTTAGCAATGAACGTTGTAAGACGGCGATGACGTTTTCGATCGTTTGTATGTATCAATTTAACATCGTTTCGAAATTGATCCGATTGTTCGGGTAGAAACCAAGTTTTAGGATAAAAATCATATTCATTCGGAAATAATATTTGCATATTGTTCAATGAACGTGTTAAACTAGCTTTCGACATTAATTCCCACATGCCTATATGCATAAATGTAATTTACGATAACATTTTTTGAATTTATCAAAAATTGACAACCTGGAAATTTGTTTATTCTAGCTGAATTCGAAGTCAAATCATGTGCACCTTCATGAAATGTTCCCGCATGCCAATAGATATCTGATTTAGTAGCAGTAGAAGAACTCGAATTGTAGACATTTGTCCAGCCGAGTTCATCTAAACACATTCGTAGAACATCCATATTTGACGATGCTTGAGTCGTATTCACTTTCGGAACACGACCGTGTTTCTTTTTAGGTTCATTCGTTGGTGCCATTGATAGCAATCAATTCAAAAAAATGGGTCAAAAATTGTTGTAGAAACACTCTATGCAATCAGATATGAATCATGTTTCATGCAGACGAATGAAATAAAAGGCAAGGACAGAGCGCGCATATGATCGAGTGCATTCGATGCAAAAATCGATCGAGCAAGATTTATTATTTCGACATGAAAATCTTATAAATCATGTGTTGTTTTTCTTTTCGTTCTCTTTTGAATCATTTTGAATGAGTATTCGAAGGTAAATATGCTTCAATTTCGCATCGATTCAGTTGATAATCGACAGCAAATTGCGCCTATAAATTATTACATAAAATCAAATGCAAATAAAAGAAACATCTAACGTGTAATTGTGCCGAATTAAATAATGGTATATGTGGAAGATCGGCTTGCTTGACAATCAAAGGTATTTCTTTTAACAAACAAAATAGAATAATCACTAGACAAGAATGTTTTAGCGTTTTACCAGTACAACCAAGAATAACTCCATCGACTTTATCTTCGTCATATAAACGTTGGATTATTTTCAGATAGGTTAGCTTTGATTGTTCATTCAGTATGTTAAACGCCAGTTCCCAAGTGATAATTCTATGAATATCAACGATTTCTTCTTGATTTGGAAGTACAATTTGTAAATCATGTTCAAGCAATCGTTGAACAACACAACTATCGAATTTCATTGTCATTTTCGTGCCCAGAAAACCGATCTAAATAAACAGATTCGTTTTTTCCTCGTATCATTGAAGATTGAATCTCACTTTTCGAAGATTCTTTTCTTTTATTGCAAATGCAACCGCATCACTAATATGAAGTAGAACAATATTCGGATAGCATTCCAGTATTCTTGGCACTCCTATATGACCTATACAGTAGAACGAGAAAACCCAAGAGAGTAGTTTCAGAAAGATATATCTCTCTCGTATAATCACCGGTATTCGATGCAATAAGTAGAAAATCAATATCAGTTTTCATTAATTGATGAACACCATCGAGTACATAATCGGCTGCATTTGACCATTGACTTCCTTCCAAAAAAAGCGTCATATGATAGATATCTAATGATACCATATGAATACGGCTGCTATGATCACGCCAATATTCATGCACTCTTCGGTTGATATAATCGTAGTACTTCAAGAACAAAAACTCGATTTCAAATATCGAACACAAAAACTCTTACGTCCAATGACGAAACATAGGACAGGCCACCTATAAGTCCGCATATACGTTGTCGATTCATGAAATAAAAAACATATGGAACAAATTGCGTCATATATACAAGTTGGAAGTGAAAGGAAAGGAAATGAGTAATTGATTCGGAAGTACGAAAATATATGACGAAAACAAGGAAGTAAGAGAAAAAAACAACCTATTCAAAAATGTTTTTTGGCCTAATTATCGTCGAATGGTGCCGATGATATATTTTTATTCAAGAGAAAAAAAAACAAAATCATTGACTTTGCTGATTTTGTCGTTTCCATGATTGTACAACTTCTTTAAACGTGTTCATATACAATTTCGAAGGAAAAACGAAAACAAGAAATATCAACATAGGTGGAGTAAATGAAATGAAATAAGCACAAAGATACAGCCAAGGATAGTCCGATACATCAACGCAACCAGATACCAGTGAAATAATCAATCGAGGTAAAGATAGAAGAAGTAAAATAATCGGACTAATGACTAATTGTTTATGTTCATTGAATTGTTTCATGACATGTACTCTATAAGTATGATGAGTTCGAGTAACGGATCGTTGCCGTGCTGTTCCTAAGATAATATACAATGCCGAACAGAGATTTGCAAGAAATGGGCCTGTTAAATGAATGAATAGAATTGCTGTATTATAATCTTGTACGGATTGAGAATATTTCGTCACACATAAGAAATGTTTTTCGATTTCGTATGTTTCCGATGCATTGTATTCAGTCGATTGATTCATTATAAGATTCGTATCTTGTTTCCAATCGTATTTTTCCGTTGTATATTCAATTAAACCACGATGAATTGGCTCATGAATGATTGTCATGATGATAAACGTTGGTAGAATGACATAACTGATCCAACGAGCAATACGTTTACTTTTTCGTTTATTAAATTGAACTGCTTTACCAACATTGGCAGCACGTTCAATAGCTACACATGCATTTAACCAAGCATCAAAATAAACACATACTTTGAGGATCGGTTCGATAAGTATACAGCCATATTGAAGAATCAATGGTTTGACAGATACACTCATTTGAGTTAGAACGACAAACCAATATTTAACTGTTAACATTGAAACTGTTAGTAGGGAAGTAATCGATGATGCAAGAAGATACACTCCACAACCGACTTTTTGTAATTTAGCATTTCGAAAAGTTAATAATGAGAGAATACTATTGATCGAACCTCCAATAAACATAATCATAATAAAAGCTGTTGCTATTTTAATTAATATAGATTGATTATTAAATGTTGTATTTCGTTGAATATCATTACGTAGAATATCATCCAGTGTCAAACCAATACCTTTTATATGCGAATTACATTGATCACCTAGAACACAATGATCATCATGATCGTAGACTAAACGAAAATTCATAAACTAAAGATTGAATAGACTATATAAGAGTTTAATCATACCAATACGAGTAAGATTCACGTTACTCGAACCATAAACTAATACTGAGAAGGGTCCTCGAATATTCGGTTCTAAGGTTGTTACAACTAAAACGTATGTCGTTGACTGTTGTAAGTTAACACTAAATTGAAAATGAAATCGACCACAACTATAATTACTCTGTACGAGTAAATTTTTCGTTGGATTCAATAGATCAAAACTATGCTCATATAAATAACCATAGATTACAATTGTACTATTATTATCATCGAATCGATATGTACTATTTTCATTGACGGTTATTTCAATAGTTTCATAGTGATAATTTGTTCGTCCACAAATACGAGAATAGACTTGAGTATCTTTGGTAAATATTGATGAATATGTTTCTTGAAAATCTAATGATTAGAAATGAAATTACTATGAGTGGTATTTTTTCGTCAAAAATAATCATACGAATTCGTTTAAAAATAACACTATTTAAGCCTGATGCAAAAACTGTAAAAGATCCGGTGATTTTAGGCGCTTCTGTTGTTACAATTAGTACATATGGAGTGTAAGATTGAAGTTGAACAACAAGTTTAAATTGATTATCACTGCAACCTTGATCATTTCGAGTGAAATAGTTTTCATGAGGATTTAACGGATTAAAATATTTGTAGAAAATATAGGCATACGTATTGATTTTACTCTCACTCGAGATGATATACACACCACTTGTCAATACCGTAATTTGTAATTCTTCGTAGTAATAGTCTGATGATTTACATCTTTCACGAGCGAATTTTTCATTAGAAAAGGTCAATTGTGATGAATAATTTGATTGAACAACTCGTGAAATCGTATCTAAAGAAAATTATATAGGACACACTTTATTTTGTTCTAATAAATTATTTATACCAATAGGATTTATAGAGATAGGATTTGATCCGAAGATATGTATTGAAAACGATCCAAATGCATTTCGATTTGATGTCGTAATAACAAGCATATAAGTAGTATTCATTTGAAAACGAATCAATATTTTAAATTGATTATTATGACCACTATTATCATCTTCGAGTATTGCATTCAAACGAGGATTATGTGCATAAAATATTTTTCCATAGATAATTCCATATGTATCCATCTGACTATTCGTTGTGATTAGATAATAGTTTGTTTCAGATACATTTATTCCAACAACTATATAACGATAATTTACTAGACCACAACCTGTACGTGAATATGTTGGAGTATTGTTAGTTAGTGACAAGGATTGAGATGCTTGTAACCCAAATGTTGTGTTTATATGAGTAAAATTGACATGATCTGGTCCAGTTACAGTAACTGTAAATGGATCTGATTGGTTTGATATTGATTTTGCTACGATTAATGTATATGTCGAATTGATTACCAGTGATATTTCAAGTTCAAATTGTTTGCCTTGATGTTCACGATTAAATTTTGAAAATAAATAATGTGTTGGAATTACTGGCTTGAAATAATCTTCGTAAATATCAACATATATTTCAACTGTACTGCGAACGATAAATCTATAGCAACCATTTTCAAATACGTTCACTTGTATAGTTTCATAAGTAGAATTGAAAGTGTCACAATCAGTACATGAGAATTGTTGACTATTTTCAGTTAGTGATGAGGAATAGGTTGATTCAATCGTCGATGTATTGTCTGTAGAATCAACGAGATGAGTAATTAAAGTAAATTTTTGTGCACGATCATTGCTTTGATCCATAACAAAAATATTACCATAACTATCGAATGCTGCAGAATATGGATAATGCAAATGATCTAATGCTGGTCCATAAGTACCTAAACAACCCACTATGCAGTAAAATCCATTTGCTCTTGATCCAATAATTCGATGATTTCCGTTGTCAACAATAAATATATCACCATTAGCATCCAACAAGACAAATGTTGGACAGCGAAGTTTTATACTTGACATAAATATATTTTCTGTTACTGTTATTCCAGTTAAATTTCCTCGTTTGAACAATTGGATTCGATGATTTTGACAATCAGCAACATACAAATCAAAATCAATCGTAACAAAAATTCCACGAGGACTATCAAGCATATTATTTGCTGATCCTCTAGTACCATTACCCGCAACTCTAATCAATCCATTCGAATTATTAGATAGTGTTTGTTTTACAACTTGATGTCTATAACCTAACGAACAGTAAAGATAATTTTCAATATCAACAAATAATGCAACACAAGCTCCTGTTGGTTTCATTACTACAGTGCCTTTTGTTCCATTAATATCCCATCTTTCGACACAACCCTTTGTCTCGCTACCAACATAGATATCTCCATCATTGGTAACAAAAAAACCCCAAGGGTCAAATGGTTTACCTAACGAAATCGTTATTGGTACAGTATCGTTTACATTCCAAATATGTATTTCTTCGTTATATTCACTAATCAAGTAAATAGTATCATTTTTATCAATGAATATATCAACTGGTTCAGTTCCAAGTAGAGTTCCATTAGCAAATGTCACTCCATAACGATTCCATTGAGGACATCTGGGTAATTCTGGTTGATTGTAAGATATTTCTACAAAAAAAACTTAAATGTTTTGTATCGTTAATTGAATATGAACGAAGATCTACCTTGACCTTGACAATGTATTGTCTGTTGTATGAAAATTAGAACAACATAAATTATCATTGCTATAGTATTTGCTCCGATAAAGACAATGAGTATAAAGTGAACTCGACAACAATTTTTGACATCAAATCAAAGCATTTGACAGATAAATATTTATTAGTAGACTTTAGTTTTATTTGGCACAATATTAATAAACAGATATATCTAAGAGAGAGAGAAAAAAGTGCCTAGAAAGAATGTTAGTCATTTGAGAACGAAAATCTAATCTTCAATTAAAATTGCATTTAAACGAAAAACAGAAGCAATATCATATATTTTTTTTCTCATCAGAAATGACGAGCATGATTCTCATGATGATGTTTATACTTCATTTAAACTATCTGTTAATCAATAGTTTAAATACATATTGTAATCCAATTAATATTGATTATACATATAGTATTTATGATGCACTAGCCAATATATCCTATCGATCTGGTGCTGATCCTGCTGTTGTTAAATATCGAAATGAATATTTTATGTTCGTTACGCGTTCGATGGGGTATTGGCATTCATTCGATTTATTTCAATGGTCATTTATCGCACCTGAACGATGGTATTTTCAAGGATCGAATGCACCAGCTGCACATAATTATAATGATTCAGTTTTATATGTCACTGGTGATCCATCGGGCGATATGAGTGTTCTCTATACAGATAATCCGAAAAAAGGCGATTGGAAACCAGCACCAATCATTCTAACTAATCTACAAGATCCAGATTTATTCATTGATGATGATGGTCAAGCGTATATGTTTTGGGGTTCATCAAATGTCGATCCAATTCGAGGACGAATCCTCGATAGTCAAGATGCATTTCGTCCATCGGAAAATATCTATCAACTATTCAATACCGATGAAAAAAACCATGGATGGGAACGTTTCGGAGAAAATAATAATGATACAAGTATCAAAGGTTTTATTGAAGGTGCATGGCTAACAAAATACAATCACACATATTATATGCAATATGCAGCTCCAGGTACAGAATTTAATGTTTATGCCGATGGTGTTTATACGAGTAATTCACCATTGGGTCCGTATCAATATGCACCAAATAATCCTATTTCGCATAAACCAGGTGGATTTATCAATGGTGCTGGTCATGGTAGTACAGTTATTGGACCGGAGAATAGATATTGGCATTTTGCTACGATGTCTGTTTCAGTAAATATGAATTGGGAACGACGAATTTGTATGTTTCCAACGTATTTCGATCGCGATGGATTGATGTATACGAATAGTTCATTTGGTGATTATCCACATTACGCTCCGACAGTTCCAAATCGAATGGGAGAATTCACTGGATGGATGTTACTTTCATATAATAAATCAGTTAAAGTATCATCTTATGATGAACAATTTCCAGCCGAGAATCTTGTCGATGAAAATGTGAAAACATTTTGGCTTGCCAAAATCAATGATGATAAACAATGGATAGAAATTGACCTTCGTACGAATGGAACTGTCTATGCTATTCAAATAAATTATCATGATTATAAATCAAATATCTATGGTAAAATGCCAGGATTATTTCATCGTTATATTATTCAAGGTTCATTCGATGGAACTCATTGGTTTAGTTTAGTCGATAAAATCGATAATGTCAAAGATGTACCGAATGATTACGTTCAACTGGAATCTCCTCAAATTGTTCGATATATTCGATACAATAATATTCATGTTCCAACACCTCATTTAGCGATTTCAGATTTACGAATATTCGGTCTTGGACATGGTACGATTCCAAATAAAGTTCAAAATTTTACTGTCACAAGATATGAAGATCGACGTGATGCAAAACTGACATGGAATCAACAAGAAAATACACAAGGATACAATATTCTTTGGGGTATTCAGTCCGATAAATTGTATCATTCATGGATGATTTATCGTAATAATTCTCTTGAAATGAGAAGTCTGACTGTCGATCAAACTTATTACTTTTCTATCGAAGCGTTTAATGAAAATGGAATTTCCGACAGAACAACACTCATTCGAATTATTTAGTTACGTCGATCGAAAGTTTACAAATAATGCGAATAGTCTTTGACAACCTTTAATAAATGTTTGCCGATAGAATTTTGATGTTAACATTGAAAAATAAAATGATTTAATATTATTCATTGCATATAAACTAATGGTAAATGAAAAGAACATTAACACTATATACCATTCATCCATTGTTCGTGTATGATAATTAATAAAAAACACATATGCTTAACATCACTATTGGTTGTGTTATATCATTGAAAATAATATTGCATAGACCATATACTTTGACTTCAGTATAATCACATCCGTTTGGCGTGATATAAGCAAGAACTCCTCCATAGATTGATAGCTAAATGTGGTAGAAATCCATATGAAAAATAATATATTTTGCATAAAATAGACGAATACTTCCATGGAGGTATATATCCAGTTTTTATTTCAAAATAAACTGGAAAAATGGTAACTGCTAATCGTAAAATATCAATACAGGAACTACAGAGTATATAGATTGCACATGTATTTGTACGAAGTTCTGGCTGAAGAAATGTTATAACATTACCAATAAATCCAATAAAACCGAAAATAGGTATGATTAATTGAAAATAGGGAAAAACTTCCAGAACTATCAATAGAGCAGTTTCAACCGAAATTGATTTCTCTTGATCTTGAGAATAAGCATTGCTTTTCAATGTATTGAAATACTTTTGTTCTGCTAGTTTTATCATTTAAAAAAAACAAAATGAATAAATCCGTTGTAATGACAGATTATGAATATTTAATTCACGTCACATCATGCAGACAAAAGGAAAAAAATCTTTCCATTAATTAGTTATATTATCACGTCTGTGCAACTGCGCAGCACCTTTTTCTCCTATGCATAAACTCTTTTTCTTTCATACTGTTTGTCGTTTAATTAGTAAAAAAAAATAACCGAGAAATCGATATTTCAATTGCAACGTCACATGAGTGTGTGTATATTGAGACCAGTAGAACGAGCAAAAGAAAAAAGTGTATCCTTGTCAATGTTCATAATGTCGTATGAGAAAAAAACGAAGTACTCTAGCCTCGAGTCAAAAATTGACATGAGGACAACAGTTGAAAACAACTTGTCGCATATTCGAAAGAATCATTTTTCGATTCGCTTTTTCGTTCTTAGCTAATTGAAATAAAAGTTTTTGACCCCCACGGGGGTAGTCTCAATGTAAGTAATTACGTCGTAATTACATCGCACGTCAAGGCCAGTCAATCACATTGATTTCGACTATGAATAACATTTATCATTGTACTGTTTTATTTTTTTTTCTCGTTGAAGTGTCATCAATTGAATAGATCGGTTAGAAAAAAAAACGAAGACTAAATAAATTTATATGAAATCATGTTTAAAAGTATTCGAATTAGTCTTCCAGCACATATCCAACAAACAGTGGATCCGAAGTTTCTCTTCGTTTTATTTTTCATTGAAATCGGTTCGTTAGTTTTCAATAGTTTTCATATGGCTGCTTCCGAACTTCATGTCTACAATGCTTACAATGAACTACCCGTTATTTATCAGATATCGTCGAAACCTTATTCCTGTTTTGCTAATATTAATTATTGCGTTTACGAACAAAAACAACTTCTATTCTTGAAAATTCTCTATCTCGTTTTTATTTCCATTATTATTCTCTGTTATGCTACTTTATTTACAATTATCGTACGTCATTGGGAGAATCTCAAATTGCGTTCGAATATAAAAATCACGTGGTATGGAGCAGTGGAATTGTTGGTTTTATTTACGCTTGCACTTCGTACATTATTAATTGTTATTCTTTTCGAACGTGATAATGTCAATACAGATCGATGCAATCAACAGAATCGTCTCGTACGAGCAGAGAATATTTTCAATTATTTCGTTCTCAGTATTCTCGAATTATCCTACATTGGTTTCGATCTTATTAATCGACAAGTAACGAATGTTGATGCGCCCAATGATGAATTAGAATACGGAGGTGAAGCTGCCGAACATCTTCGTCCTCCTGTTTTAGAAAGCGATCATCATGTTCTAAGAAACTGGAATAGATAAAGAAAAATCTCGTTCGAAAACTATTCATGCATTTGGTTTTCTTTTGATAAATAAAAACTATTATCTTAGTATCACTCATGGAGAAAATGAATCATTTTTATCGAGACTGAGCGACAGATAAGAGAACAAATTCATGACATATTTAAACACAGACACAAGAGTTTCAATTGTGAAAAAAAACATGTTCTGGTTATTTTTTATTTTTGCTCTTGTAAATATAAATTCAGTCGTATGCGATTGTCCTCCATCGAAAGCATACATTCAAAATCTTCTTGACAAAGCTCATATTCCTGGAGTGTCAGTCGTTGTAACGAAACCAAATGAAATTATCTACCAACAACAAGTCGGTTATCAATCACCACCGGTTTCCGATCAACGACTGCCAATGAATGTTTCAACATCGGTATTTATGTTAGCTTCGATTTCGAAGACATTCGTTGTCGTAGCAGCCATGCAATTGGTCGAAGCAAATCGTTTGAATCTTGACACTGACATAAACGAGTATTTATCACCTCGTATGAAAATTAACCATCCATTCTTTCCTCAGACACCGATTACAACTCGACATTTGCTGACACATCGATCCGGTATTGCATTGAATCTTGTCGAACAAGATAAATTCTATCTTCGAGGCGATACTTTCTTGCAGAAAGATCTCGGTGCACTCATAGAAAACTATGTCAAATTTAACGAAAGTTGGCTACCCTATCCACCAGGAAATATAACATTCTATTCCAATGTTGGAGCAAGTTTAGCAGCGTATATTGTCGAACGTTTAGCGGGTGTTTCGTTCGAAGAATATTTACATGAGAATATATTGAAAGTTTTAAACATCGATAGAACAAAGGCCAGTTATCGATTGAGTGATTTTCAAAATGAAAAAAGTAATTTACTCGATCATTATCTTTACAATGCATCATGGCTTCAATCACTTCAACAAGAACTTCCTCAATTAAACATTACACGAGTATGAAACAAAAAATTTACAAAAAAAAAACATTATTCGATATACATTTTAGACAGGTAATGATTCTGATTACATTTCTTTTGAACCGTTTGGTATTGGTATCTATCCAGTTGGTTCGTTACGTATGTCAGCTATGACACTTACTCTTTGGCTTCAATCATTTATGAATAATTTTCCGAATCTTTTACATAATTCATCATCAATCAAAGAAATACTTCATGTTGCACCACAACAATATTATAAAAATGAGACATCAATAAAATTCGGTCTTATATGGTATTGGAATTATCTCAATGGACGATATCTCGTTGGACATGGTGGATCCGTACCCGGCATGAGTCATATTATAGTTGCAAATGAACAAAGAAATCTAGGTGTAGTCATATTAACAAATGCAGATCAAACACTCAATGATGAAGCATCAGGTCAAGTTACAAACTCAATCTTAGAACTATTGAGTCAACTATTAGATTGTTTTGATTAAAGCGTTTTTTTTCTGCCAATGATATTTACCATTAATATATATTTCATTTTCTACAATTATTCATTTTGGCACACAGAAAATATTTAGATTCCTCATCGAACGAAAAAAATCTAGCCGATTGGTCGCCTTATTTTATTTATTTTCTTTTGGTTAGGTTATACGAATTCAGCATTAGACTGTTTTAGTTTATATATTCACATCAGTTGAATTATACGTACAATTGTTTGGAATTTTCGTCAATAGAAAATAAAACAAACAACAGACTATAATGAACATTATTTATTCTTCTCGGCTTATTTCGTTGCTTCATTCTGTATTATGTACTATAAGTAAAATTTTTTGTGGATTCTCACGGATATATTATTAGTTATATTTGTGAAAAATAAGAAGCCAGGATTTTTTTTCTCTCATTTCTTTAATAAGTTATTGAATGAAAAAAAAACCGTATGTTGATTTATTATTTTCAAAAGCTGACAATGAGTTTGTAAGAAATGCGAGAAACGAGTAGTCGATCGAATTTTGTCCGAGTCTCTTATATTCGTAAATCACAATCAGTTTATGATAGGGTAATTTTTTTTTCATTATGACTTTTCATTTTAATAATAATTTGAGTTTAAAAGAAAATCAAACAATCAAACAGACGAAAAAAATCGAAAGTTACTCTTCATGTTAATGTTAAATCTTACAAAGTATTCAGATCAAGACAACAACTTTCCGGTGCAAATAATACGTCGAGTACAATCACTCATCGAACAAAATCTACAAGAGTTACAGATTATCGAATAAAACCGAAATTGAATATTACTGATGAGAATGGTGTAGTAAATGAACATCATCGACAACCCAAACAACAAAAGAAACAGTATAAGTACGTATTGGCAAAAAAATGTTTTTTTTTTTCATGTACCGATTGAATTCTTTCAGATGTTCACGCCAACAGATACTTGCAATTTTACTTGGAATTCTAATTCTTTTACTCGCAATTTTAACAATATTATTACTTTTATTATTAAAACCAAAAGTGCCTAAAACTGGTAAGCATAAGTCAATTTAGATGAGATTGATATACCTTTTCGTTAAGATACAGCATCACTAGTATTACGTTGGAATAGAACAGGTATTACCGTTGCTGGCAGTAGTGGAAATCCTGGAAATGCAAGTAATCAATTATATTCTCCTTTCGATGTTCTCGTAGACGAAGAATATAACCTCTACGTTGTTGATTATCGTAATCATCGAGTTCAAAAGTATGCATATGGTAGTTCTACGGGCCAAACCGTCGCTGGAAATGGAATACGTGGTTCATCACCATATCAGTTAAATGATCCATCACGAGTGACAATGGATGCAAATAAAAACTTCTATATAGCAGAAATAGGCAATTGTCAAATTCGATTTTGGCCCTATGGTAGTAATACAGGAAATGTCACTATGAGCTCAGGCGTCTGTGGAAATGCGACAGATCAATTGAGGCAACCATACGGCATCGCACTCGATCCATCGTCAAATATTCTCTATGTAACTGATCGTCTGAATCATCGTTTGCTGTCATTTACATTTGGCGCAAAAAATGGTACGGTAATACTTGGTAACAACGGTGCAGGATTGAGTAATACACAACTTCTTCAACCATTTGGTTTGTATTATGACAGCTATTCAAAGAGTTTACTCGTTGCTAATAACAATGCAAATAATGTTGTACGAGTTGCAATCGGAGCGACGAATTGGACACTTGTTGTCGGTAGTATTAACGGAACATCAGGCACATCATCAACTCGTTTTCGATATCCAATCGATGTTAAACTTGATCCAATCGGAAATTTATATGTTGCTGATGATTATAATCATCGTGTACAATTCTTCTATAATGGACAAAACAATGGTTCGACTATTGCAGGTATTACGGGCGTGAATGCAAGTAATGCAACTACACTCTCTTATCCTCGTTCAATTGCACTGGACAATCAACTCAATCTGTATGTTGTAGATCATAATAATCATCGAGTTCAAAAATTTTTCCGTTATTAACAACTTAGTTTGATGACATTGCATAAAACTATATGTATAACGTTTAATAAAATTATAAAAGCAAACAAAAAAATCACTGAAAATTAATTATAGCTAATTCAGTTGACTATCATTGTGATAAATACCATATTTCTTTCTTAATTCGTACATTAATGTACGATTAAATCGACATTGAGCATTTGTATTACCATCGGTACCATTTCTACGTTGCCACATTCGACGTTCATGAATAACTTCATCTACCCAAAAATGATAGCAATCAAAATTCGTATTCGGTGCTCGTGCCGTAACAAGTTCACAAAATTCTTTATCTTTTTCACACATTTCAATAAATAATAATCCATCAGCTGCTAGATTTTCATTTGGATTAACCGGTATAGAAAATCCATCGATAATTAATTTGCCTGCTTGTCGAATAAGTTTAACTACTTCATCTTTCTTTATTCCTTTCGGTCGTTCATTAATTGGATAAAAAAGACCTTTGAGATAGGGTGCACCGGATGTCATATATTGCTCGAGATAAGTCGTATATGTTATATTTCCATACAATGAATCTTTCGCTTGTAAACCACCTAAATTAATAATCACTGATCCATCTGGTAGAAATGTTTGATACATTTGACCAGTACCTGGACCAACAACATGAATATCCATTGTACGCATCCATTTTAATTGTGAAGCGAAAGAACTCGGTTGTAATTCATATGTTGGTACTCTCGAATCGATCTGTGTTTGATTAAATCGAGATGATTTCTTGGAGTGATCTAGCATATGTCCATAATATAGATAAGAAATATTTATCAATGGCCATTTGAATTTCGTAAGATTCGTTCGATTTTGTTTTAGAATATTCAACGTGTAGTTATTGATTTCGTTGAGTGCATCTTGTATTTCATTTATTTCAGTCGAACTAAATCGTTTATTTGCCAAAACATAACCACGTAATACAGAATTTGGTTGTCGGTGTTCAGCAGAATGAATAAAACGCTTTACAGGTGGAAAAACTCCAAGTTGAGTATACATTCGATCACGAAATAATCTCGATCCATCTAACTCAACGCCTCCAGGTAATTGAAAATTTGGTTGTGTACATCGTTGACAAAAGAGTCCACTACCCATTACAAGTTCATCGAAAACAAACCAAGTTCCATTTGACATATCAGCTAAAATATAATATTTGAGAATGCCAACACCAGAGAATCGATTCAGTATGTCTTCATCACCGCACGTTGGACAATGATCGATTTCAGATAGAAGACGAAACGGTTGAAGATGTCGAGGTGGAAAGCGAATAAGTGCAACATAAGCTGGATAGAGACCATCGAAAAGTGTATGACCAATATTACCTAACCATGCATATGTGAAATAGAGAGTAACACCTGGTAAGACAACGGGATCAGCGGAATAACGAACGAAATGTTCGAGTTCAGCATAAGAATCGAAATCTTGTCGACGTGGAACTATAATTTTAGTTCCGAATGTATCCGTACGTACACTAAGATTACCGAAAACAGTTCCTTTCAATGTTAAAATCATAAATGTACCATTAATATAATATAAATTTTTGTATAAACATGATTGATTTCGTAGAGGACCGATGCATCTCACTGTTGTTTCTAAAGAATCGTTTCGACCAGGAAAAAATGATCCCATTCGATCGTAATAATTTTTATCGAGTACATATTTATCATTTACTACTTCAAAATCAATTCTCCATAAATTAGAAAATACTCGTTGATTTTGAATATTATATACAATAATCAACATAATAATAATCGTGAAAATAAATAGTGAATTTAATTTTGTTGAATTCATTGATAATCACTGGCTGACTTTTCGAATAGACTTTGTAAGTTGGGGCAATTCTTTTCATGCAGAATATATTTGTTCTTTTGAATAAAATTTTTATCTTTACGACTGAATTGACGTTTATGGCAGCCGCACAGAAGCTATTGACGAAGGAAAGAGGAAAAAAAAATAAATCATTGACAAGTTGTGATGGAAGAAGGAACGATAAATAGAAGATTGATTGATTCGGAACTGATATGAATTACACAAAATTCAGGATTCTATATGTTTTGAGTAACGAGAAGTAAAAAAAAAAGAACTTTTTGTCTGTTAGTATGGTTACACACAGTTCCATTTAAATATGACAACATAATTATATAGATAAAACAGTCAAGAAAATGAAATAAAAAATTAATTCCACTAAAAGTTTTCTTTTGCGAGTTGTTCCAATGTGACAAAAAAAAAACGTTCAATGTTATTTATTTTTTGAAATATTTCTCGATATTTTCCAAATGTCTTTTGTTGGTACAGGTAAATTTTCCATTGTAATTTCGTATTGTTCGAATGAATTTGTGATAACTTGTTCAATAGAAATCACTTTAAAAAGAGTCAATGGTAATAAGAGAATTTCTTGTTCATTGGGAAAATACGATAGACCATGTAAATCAATTGCCGTTGGACAAGATTGATTAAAAATAAAATGTAAAATTACCGACGATCGATTTCGATTCGACGGATTCAAAAATGAAAAACCTTTCGCTATATCGATATCTTTCGAGGTCGATTGAAGAGAACGTGTTTCAATTATAGCTGAATTTGTCTTCGCCCATTGATAAGCATCGAGATCGTTTATTGTCATTGTTGCACCACGATAGGCATGACCACTAAAACTTCGTTTTTTCAATTGATCAAGATACAAATAAAGAAGCAATGTGTACGCATCAGCGTCTGATTGTAATGCACGATAGAGAGGTGTTTCGAGTGAATATAATGTTAATAATGGTTCGATCAGTTTCTTCTCGAGAAATTGTTGATATAAATATAAAGAAAACTGGTGATGCGGATTTGATATTGGAATATTAACAATAATCGAGAGTAGAACACGTTGTTGACTTTCTTTTTCTGTTCGAATTGAAATGAATCTTTTTAAAACTGGATTTGATGTTTGAGAAAGACCGATCATTAATTGGCAATCATTTGCTTGTTCAACTGATGAATAACCTCGTAGCCAATTGTTTGGACATTCGCTTGTCGATTGAATATCGGAAACAATTCGAAATGCAAGCTGTTCATCATTCGAATTATCAATAAAACGATTGTTAATTTCATTGTTTGGACAAGGACGAACAAATAACAAACGGATATTTTCTTGTTCAGTTGAATCAAATGGTTGCACACCATTTCGATTCGGAAGTATTCGTTGACAAGCTTTTTGTTCTAATAAAATTCGAACGATCTCTGCATGTTTATTTTGACAAGCAATAAACAATGGTGAACAACCGGTTTGTTCGTTTAGATGATTTAAACTTTCGAATGTTAATCGTGGTAAAATTTCTCGAACTTGATTCGCATTGCCTTGCTCACACGCGTGATAAAATTGATCACGGAGAATTTTTTGCGATTGATTTTGACCCATGTAACGTCCTTGAATAGTAGAAAGAAATCTTATATTTATGAGAAACTTTTACATACTTCTCTCATAAGAAAAAGAAACGTATTCGTCAGTTGAATGATGTTATTGTTACTTTTATAGAAAGGACAATTTTTTTCTGTCGCCTACCACCTGAAGAGAGAAAATGGAGTTCCGTTTTTTTTTTATTTTATTTTTCAATCGACGCAAAATCATGCAGGTCGCTTTTCCAATAAATATGAAATTACTGTCTCTTCCAACGATGGGCTATGCTGTACCTGATGCCAAATATCAAGGTCCACGTATTACAAAAACACCAATAACTGTCGCACATCATGTCAATGCATATTATTGGTTTTGTTTAGTTTTAATCGGTCTCTTAATAATGGGCATTCTTGGCTCAATTGCGGTTGGTGTATCTATAAACAACTTTGAATTATTATGTCCTGTAATGGATGCGATTCCAACATGGCTTGCCATTTTTGGTATAACAGACCTTTGCTTTTTCTTTCTTATTTTATTATTAGTAAGAAAAGAATTTTTTTGAAATAATTAATTATCTAATTTTGATTAGGTTGTTTTACGAGCATGTTGTTGTGTTAATTGGCCGCGTTTATGTGGTTGTATTGCAGTGATATTATTCACAATATTTTGTTTGGCATTTCTTCTCTATGCAATCTTTGGATTAGTTCAGTGATTTATTTCAATTAAAAAGAAAACGATTAATTATTTTCTTTAGATTGTTTCGTCAAAAAATATTTTTAAATTAGAATTTCAATCCGACGATCAAAGTCGTTCAAATTATTGCAATAAAAATATTCGAAATTTTACTATTCTATTAATAATACTTATTTGTGCTGGATTTTTTATTCCGATTATTTTTATTTTTATTTTATTTCGAGAACAATGTCAACGACGATATTCAGTCAAAGGACCAATGATATATCCTCAAAGACCATAAATTTGATAAATAAATTTAAAGTTTTCTATGTCTACGGATGATAGATTTCAGTTGAATTGACTGTATCAACGCCATTATATCCGGAAATTGCCAATACTCGACCGTCAGAAAACTGAACCGATTGATAGTTACGTCGTATTTCATACATATCTCCAGCAAATGTCCAATTTCTAGCTGCTGGATCATATATTTCAGCTATATGCATTGAGCCGACCGCAGCTCCTCCAAATACTAGAATTCTTCCATCAGGCAGCGTTGCAACTGTCTGCATATATCGCCTTTGTATTGTATTCGCAAGAGTAGTCCAATTACCACTTGAAACATCATATAATTCAGGAGTAAATGCTCCTTGACCAGTGGACGCACCAATAACTAATATCTTTTCGTCAGGTAACATCGTTGCTGTATGAGAAGAGCGTTGATAAGTCATATTTTGTATTGTTGTCCAAGTATTCAGAGATGGATTGTATATTTCAGCAGAATTTAAACGTATGGCTCCAATGAGTCCACCGATTACTAATACTCTGCCGTCATTTAAAAGAGTTGCTGTATGTTGATATCGTCCAGAAGTCATGTTCGCAATCACTGTCCAGCTTTGCGTTGTTGGATCGTATATCTCACCCGTTGTTGGATAAAGACCTCCACCAACGACTAATACTCTGCCATCGGATAATAATGTCGCTGCGTGTCCACTTCTGGGATAGTTTACATTTTCAATCATTGCCCATTTTCTGTTTGATGGATTATACAATTCTGCAGAATAAGAATTCTCATTCTCAGCTGAATCTGCGCCAACGACTAACACTTGACCATTTGCTAGTAGAGTAGCCGTATGAACAGCACGTTTTGCAAGCATATTGTCAATTAACGTCCAATTACCAGTTGATGGATCATACAATTCTACGCTGTCCATCACACCACTTGTTTCACTAGTACCACCAGCAACTAATACTGTGCTATCATTTAAAACAGTTGCTGTAAAAGATCTTCGTCCAAAATGTAAACTACTGGATAATGACCACGCTAGAATATATATTTAATTGAGTTTTCCATGGGTAGAATAGAAGAATGCTTACGAGTGCATGTTTGCATTGGTGAACAGGTTAGATGAAAATCATCACGACAATGACTATCATCGAAACATTCACCATCTAGAAATCTTTGACTTCGACAGATAGATCCATCGTAGAACGTATTAGGTGGACATTGACAAGTCGAATCGACACATTGAAGATATCGACTACCTTGACAAAATGAACAAGGACTTCCACGATAAGTAAATTGTTCAGGAAATAATTCGATAAATCCAACAATTGATTCTGAAGATAATGATGGAACGATTAAACCGGTATAATTCGCATCGCCATTGTAGGTATGACAATATTTTGATTGACTGTCATAAACAAAAATATGACAACTACTTGCTGAATGACAATGCTGCGCACAAATTATCAGAGAATCTGTGATTATCTCATTAAGAATCAATATTTCTTTGTTAATCGGTGAATATTCCATCCCAATGTCTGAAAATTCTATCGTTGATTGCCATCCAACAGAGATACTTTGTGATTTGATTGATTTTATTAAGAATAACCAAAAGAAAATCTCAGGAAAATACAACATTTTATCGAACTAATTGTATATAAAATGAGAAGAAAATTTTTCAAGATAAAATAGTTTTATTTGATCTTTCTTTCATCAAAAGACAAGAAAAAACTTTTCGTGAATAATAGATAAAAGGATAGAAAAAAAAACAAACAACATTGCGCTTGGTTTCATCGCCGCTGAATTCAAAGGCAATTTTGCACACCGATCCAAATTTACTTCAAATTTATTCTTAGTTTCAATACCTTTGACGCCAAGATAAACATAATCAGCATTAGAACTCGGCTTATCGATCACTAAAGTTTCTTCAACATTTTTATTCTTTGTACTTTTCGACGTTAATTGTTCTGCATTTGTTTCATATGCAATGAAATCTTCTGGATCTTTTGGATTACGACTTGTAAATGAATAGAATGAATTAACTTTTCCATCAAGTAATTTAACGTTAATCGAAAATCTATTACAAATCGCAGTAGTATTGAATTTCAAAAATTTATATTTATCTTTAGTAACTTCTCCAATAACTGTAGTATTCATTGGAACTGATATCGGTTCTGAACATGATCGAGATGTAAATTGATTGAGTTTTTGATTGAGAGCTGCATAGTTTGATATAGGAAAATAATTTTCACTTGCAGGAGGCGTACATATAGCCTGCAATTCAGTCGGATTAAGCCAATCACCAACGCCAACACTAACTATTGTAATACTTTTGTTTTTCAATAGTTCAGCGACAAGAATAGGATTAATAAGGCCATTGCTCAGTCCATCGGTTATTACAAATAAAACTGGTGTTGCACCTTGTTCAGCTGATCGGAGACCATTAGCAGAAGAAAACATCGCGTTTGCTATTTCAAGTGCTTCACCTGTATAAGTAATTCCACCATAGTAAATGGCGTTATCCACAGCGTTCAATTTTTCTTCCAAACTGTAATCGGTATTTAACGATGTTAAGTTTTGAACTAAAGTTGAAAAGTTTATAATGGCAACATGCGTTTTGTTCGCTCCCACATTCAAACGACGAAGTAAATCTTTCGTAAAATTAAGTTGTAGCTCATAATCATTGAAAAAGATACTACCACTAGCATCCAAAACAAATCCAACATCTAATTTTAATTCTTGAGTGCATGTATCCAAACAACATCGAATATGAATAGGACTATTTGAACATTGTAGTCCTGTTCCACCACTACAACCACAGAATTCGCCTGATTCTTCTAAACCTCTAATGCAATCTGCTGAACATGAACCATTATGCGTGGCATTATATTGACAAACTGGTCCCTGGCCAGGGTATAGGCTACCACCACATTGTAATTGTTGAAGAAATTTTGAATAATATTTAGTAGCATTAGATAATAATTCGATATCTCCTGTGAGTTCGTACCATAACATTGAAAAGCCATAAAATGTTCCATCGGCATATTGTGTTAAGTCTGTTCCTAGAAATAAAAAGACAAATTATACTATTTCATTCGTATGATCGTATATTTGAGTATTACCATTTTGAAGATTCGAATTTTTCCATAAGAGAGAAGCAATAACGGCTGAATTCTCTAACAACGCTGCTGATTCAGGATTCGATAGAGTTTGATATTGTGGGTATTGGATTTGTAATCGTGTATATATTTCTCTTCCACGAAGACCGAAAAATCCTCGTCGACGAAATTTTGACCCATCACCTGTTTGGTAATTTCCATGACTAGTGTCATCTTTGGTGAATTCTGCAGTGCTACCAATAGCTTCATCCGTTTGAAAATTATTTGTCATCGTAGCTGCAACAGCTAAAAATGCTGCTTTCGCTTGACAATTGTCACAAATACCTGCCAAATAGATACCATAGTTTAAAAATTGCTGTAAAAATGTTGCTCGTGTTGTGTTATACAAAATATTAAAATCTGTGGCATTAATACAGCTAAAAGTACTTGGCATTGGAGTGCCGTTAATACAACATTTATTTTCCCCACATGAATTAGATGCCAATACAGTTCCTTGACAATTGTTCACTGAAGAACAGTGACCGGTTAGACCTGTATTGGACGTACCCTGACATTGTTGTCCATAGGTAGTATACGACGATAAAAGTGATAATACAAAGATGAAAGCAATGATCATAATCGTTCGCGAGAATATTCTGAGAAAAGAAAATGAATTTGTTATATCGTTTGCTTTTGTATTTTATATAGAATATTCAACAAACGCAAATTCGTCGAAAGATTGCCTCTCATGCTCTATATGACATCAAAATTTATTGATATTGCTGTATGTAGTTCTATGAAATAAAATAAAATAAAATACATCTATGTGCTGATCTCGCAGCGATAAAAAGAAGTTCTAAAAATAAATATTTGACTAGTATATAAATAGCAACAATGAGAAACCTATATCATCATCAGTCTTCTTCTTTTCTTTGTCAGTTGTACATCACATTCACTCATTAAATAAAAGCACAGGTGCAGAATTTTTCGAAAAATAAAAAATTTCCCCAAGCTTTTTTTTCTCACTTACAGATCAACTTTATGTACCATAAAAGAAACTTAAGATAATAGTTTGCTCTACTTCGTACTAATCATAGAACATAGGAATTCTTTCCATCGAACCTTGTGAAACCAACTTAAATAGATGATATTGTTCTTTTTTTTTTAAAGAAAAGTCAGTTTTTGTTCTTGAGTTTAGAAGTCTAATGACGAATTCGAAAAGGTGGCAAAAATCCAACAAATCATAGTTGGAAAAAGCCAATATGTTTTATTTGCATATTTTCAATACACATGCATGTTATAAACATTTTCTTTCTAGGAAAATTTCTCAAATTTCATATTTTTTTCAAAACTTTATTATACAAATTACGACTTGACTTGTGTCATATTATTATCAAACTAATTGTATATAAAGTGAACAGAAAATTTTTCAAGATAAAATATTTTTATTTGATCTTTTTTTCATCAAAAGACCAAAAAAAAAGAGCTTTCGTGAATAATAGATAAAATGATTGAGTTAAGTACTCAATTTTTGCAGAGAAAGCATAAAAGGATAGAAAAGAAAGCAAATAACATGGTGCTTGATTTCATAGTTGCTGAGTTGCGAGTCAACTGTAAGAAAGCAAATAACATGGTGTTTGATTTCATAGTTGCTGAGTTGCGAGTCAACTGTGTAGAAGAGCCGGGAGTCACCGTTGTAGAAGAGCCGGGAGTCACCTTTGTAGTAGAGCCGGGAGTCACCTTTGTAGAATCGCCGGAAGTCGCCTTTGTAGAAGAGCCGGGAGTCACCTTTGTAGAAGAGACGGGAGTCACCTTTGTAGAAGAGCCGGACGTCACCGTTGTAGAATCGCCGGGAGTCACCTTTGTAGAAGAGACGGGAGTCACCTTTGTAGAAGAGACGGGAGTCACCTTTGTAGAATCGCCGGACGTCACCGTTGTAGAATCGCCGGACGCCACCGTTGTAGAATCGCCGGAAGTCACCTTTATATAATCATGAAAATTCACTTCAAATTTATTGTTAGCTTCAATGCCTTTGATGCCAAGATAAACATAATCAGCATTAGAACTCGGCTTTTCGATCACTAAAGTTTCTTCACCATTTTTATTCTTTGTGCTTTTCGACATTATTTGTCTGTGAGACATAGATCGTGTTGCATTTGTTTCATATCGAAGGAAATCTTCTGGATCTTTTGGATTACGACTTGTAAATGAATAGAATAATTTAACTTTTCCATCAAGTAATTTAACTTTAATAAGCATATCATCACGAATCGAAATAGCATTGATCGTCAAAAATTTGTATTTATCTTTAGGAACTTGTCCAAAAACTGTAGTATTCGTTGGAAGTGACGTTGGTTCTGAACATGATCGAGATGTAAATTGATTAAGTTTTTCATTGAGAGCTGCATAATTTGATATAGGAAAATAATTTTCACTTGCAGGAGGTGTACATATACCATACAATTCAGCCAGATTCAACGAATTACCAACTCCAACACTAACTATTGTGATACTTTTGTTTTTCAATGTTTCAGCGACAGGAATAGGAGGAATAGCGCCATTGCTTTTCCCATCGGTAATAACAAATATAACTGGTACTGCACCTTGTTCAGCTGATCGAAGACCATTAGCAGAAGAAAACATCGCGTTTGCTACTACCAATGCTTCACCTGTATGAGTACCTCTACTATAATAAGTGGCGTTATCCATAGCGTTCAATTTTTCTTCCAAACTGTAATCGGTATTTAACGATGTTAAGTTTTGAATTAAATCTGAAAAGTTTATAATGGCAACATGTGTTTTGTTCGCTCCAACATTTAAACGGCGAAGTAAATCTTTCGTAAAATTAAGTTGTATCTGATAATTAACGACACCAACACTACCACTAGCATCCAAAACAAATCCAACATCTAATTTTAATTCTTGAGTGCATGTATCCAAACAACAACGAATATGAACAGGACTATTTGGACATTGTAGTCCTGTTCCACCACTACAACCACAGAATTCGCCTGATTCTTCTAAACCTCTAATGCAATCTGCTGAACATGAACCGTTATGTGTAGCATTATATTGACAAACTGGTCCCTGACCAGGATATAGATCACCACCACATTGTAATTGTCGAAGAAATTGCGAATAATATTTAGTAGCATTAGATAATAATTCGATACCCCCTGTGAGTTCGTACCATAACATTGAAAAGCCATAAAATGTTCCATCGGCATATTGTGTTAAGTCTGTTCCTAGAAATAAAAAGACAAATTATACTATTTCATTCGTATGATCGTATATTTGAGTATTACCATTTTGAAGATTCGAATTTTTCCATAAGAGAGAAGCAATAACGGCTGAATTCTCTAACAACGCTGCTGATTCAGGATTCGATAGAGTTTGATATTGTGGGTATTGGATTTGTAATCGTGTATACATTTCTTTTCCACGAAGACCAAAAAATCCTCGTCGACGAAATAGTGACCCATCACCTGTTTGGTTATTTCCATAACTGTTGTCATCTTCGGCGAATTCTGCATCGCTAGCAATGGCTTCATCCGTTTGAAAATTATTTGTCATCGTAGCTGCGACAGCTAAGAATGCTGCTTTTGCTTGACAATTATTACAAATACCTGCCAAATAGATACCATAGTTTAAAAATTGTTGTAAAAATGTTCCGCGTGTTGTGTTATACAAAATGTTTAAATCTGTTGCATTGATACAACTAGAAATATTTGTCATTGAAGTGCCGTTAATACAACATTTATTTTCCCCACATGATGAGTTGAATGATGCCAATATTGTTCCGTGACAATTGTTCACTGAAGAACAGTGACCGGTTAGACCTGTATTGGACGTACCCTGACATTGCTGTCCATGGGTAGTATACGATGATAAAAGTGACAATACAACGACGAAAGCAGTAATCGTAATCATTTGCCAGAATATACTGAGACCAAAAAATGAATTTATTGTATGATTTGCTTTCGTATTTTATATACAGTATTGAGCCTGGGCAAGGGCAAATTCTTTGAAAATATTGATTTTTGATATACTTTATGATATTGAATTTTATTGATATTGCCATAGTTATTTGAGATCAAAAAAATAAAGTAGGGCTATCGACTAATCTCGAAAGGATAAAAATAAGGACTAATGTAACTATTTGATTAGAAACAAATTAGACATTAGAATTTCTCTTCTTGTGTTTCACGGGAACAGTTTCAGCAAAAACAAAAACAGTATACTTTCATCGTGTGCTTTTCTTCTTTGCCCTTTAATTATTAAATCGGCTTATGGTTTATTTTCGACTAAAAAGTCAATAAGGGTTGGCTGATTGAATATAATCCTTAAGAAAAAGAAATATTGATACTAATGCAAATACTATTTCTGTCATTCATAATGTTTCATGCAATGATTGTCTTCGTACAATGTTATTGAATACTACAATCTATTTATTTAATTATTTTCGAAATAAGGATTTACTAAATGTTTTGGATCGTCTAATGCTAATCTTGCAACTACATATGCAGCTGATGGAAACATTGCTTGTTATACAGTTGCAAATGGTAATGTGCGATGAAAAAGTAATGAGACAAAAGAAGACGTCCACTTTCGAACCATATATCGTTTGTTTCTTAACTGTTAGAAATAGAGAAAAAGAAGGAAAGAGCATAAAGGCGTCTAAAACCATGTTGTTACACATCATATAAATGTGCCTAATTTTTGTAAAAGATCAGTAGTTTTCTCGTTTTTTTAAGTAAGCAAGTTAGATTGAACTGATTAAAGGAGTACATTGAACTATCAATTATATCATCCAATGTTAAAGTTAAATGTTAAATAACGTTTGAACCTAAAACTATGGCTCGAATGGTCTTATCACAAAGAAGAATCATATTTATGTTCATCGAAACCAGACCTTCTCCCTTAAGGACAGAAACACATCTAAATGGATGTTTTCGGAAGCGATTAAAGTCACTCATAAATCCGCCTCATTCAAATGATTTGGATTTGATATGACCGGATTAAGTGATGATCATTATACACAAGACGTCCAAGCATGCTTAACTGGTCAAAATATCATTCGCATTTAATAACAAAAATCTCCACCCAATTCACTCAAAATTAAATCAATTTAGAAAATACAGTGTTAATTAGGAACGAAAGATTTATGAGAGAAACTCAAACTTAAAATCTCAATCAATTACCCAGAAAATTTTCAAAGAAAGCAAAAAGATCTGATAAAAAAGTTGTAACAACCATGATTTTGTCGTTCAAAAAGAATATTTTGATAATTAATAGAGAAACTGCTGACAGTATTTGTTAAGTGTCTTCTAGTAACAACTTTACTTACTCTATTCAATAACGAGCGAACTATGTTCAAATGATCGAGTGAGTTGTAATAGCACATTATTTGAACAGTATCACTACTAATAATATTTTTAATTTTTATGTTAAATTGACATGAAGAAAGAGAAAGAAAGGAAAGAAAGAAAAAAAATTCACTCGCGTCTGTACGTTAGAAAATTTTTTTCCTTTCTTCTCAAGACAAATATGCATGAAAGCATTCATTTTCAACCAGTCACATTTTTACCCTGAAAAAGAAAACTTTTTTTTTCATTCTCTCTCGGCCAACTCGTCATCGTTCTCTTTTTTCTCCTCTCAAACATACAAAGTATAATTGAAACAAAGAAAACTTGTTCAATATGAAACAATTTTTAACAACGATTTTTATCGTTGTTCTGACAACAAAAATCGATTCAATTTCGAGTGATTTCCGCCCACCAGCTGTGCCATTAATCGTATTCAGTCCTCATGTATCCGGTGAGTCATATTATTTCGATAAAAAACATGTTGTTTACGATCTAAGTTTTTAAGTTTGGTCATTTTCGGATAATCTCACCGATTCGAATACTGTCCATTGGACTGGCAAAACACTTGGTTTTCATGGTTTAATCGAAATCGATCATTTAGAAACATATCGTTTTCTCGGTGCTGATCCATCGACAATTTCACCATTGAAACAAACGAAATTAGTTGTTCAACCATGGCGAACAATTTATACATTCTCAACACCAACAGATACCATTGAATTAGTCGTACAATTTAGTCAACCGACATCGATCGATGATCCATTTACATATATTACATTCGATGTTCGTACACTTGATAAACAAACGCATTCGATTCGAATCTATTTCGAACAAAGTTCATCATTAGTAATCAATAGTAATGACGATAAAGTTTATTGGACACGTACAGATAACTCTGAAATCATTGATCTAAGTATTTCTGCTTACAATCAAGTTCCATTCGGTGTACATGGTGATTCCGAACGAAATAATTGGGGTTATGCTCATTTAATTAGTTCCGTCAGTAGTCAAACAAAAGGTTATCAGGGTTCAGCTGATAAATTACGTCAAGCATTTATTCAACAACAACCGATGCCTGATGACGATACTGATAAACCTCGATATCCGAATGTCGATCCTGTTTCATCTGCATTTGTAATTGATCTCGGTGAAATTTCATCGGATATTGTTTCATCGTATTTAATCTTTCTCTATGATGATGTTTATTCAATGTACTATTTTCAAGAGAAACAACCACCAATTTGGCGTGCAAAATTCAATAATAATCTCACATTATTAATCACAAAAGCTATTTCATCGTATTTAGTTAATATGATTGATATAACCGAATCAAATCAAATGTTAATCACGTTGCTAACAAATGCAGGCGGAAGTAAATATGCACAACTTTGTTCACTTGCACTTCGACAAATCACAGGTGCATTATCACGAACCTGGTCCTACGAACAGGATCGATCATTTTTATTTATGAAAGAAATCTCATCGGGTGGAGCTGTTAGTACAGTTGATGTTATTTATCCATCGTCGCCTTATTTTCTTTGGATTTATCCTGAAATGTTACGTGATCTTCTTTTACCGATTCTTGCCTATGCAAATAATGAAACGACAGTTCATTATAATTTAACATGGGCACCTCATCATTTGTGAAAATAATATAGAGTTTAATTTTAGACAATGAAATATGCTTTTTGTTTTGATAGAGGCAATTGGCCAATTTGTGATCTTCTACCTAATGAACAAGAACAAATGCCTGTTGAAGAATCAGCAAATATGTTATTGATGCTTGCTGGAATTGTTCAACGAACAAAACAAATCGATTTTCTTCAACCATATTGGAACCTTTTGGAAACATGGGGTCAATATCTCAATGATTCATTACCCGATCCAGGAAATCAACTTTGTACTGATGATTTTGTACGAAAATGAATTTTGTTTTTCCATTATAGAATATAAAGATCTTCTTTGTTGTTTCTCATTTAGGAAGGTGCATCACCGCATAATTGTAATTTAGCATTAAAAGGCATTCTAGGATTAGGTGCTTATGCACTTCTTCTAGACATGAATGGTCATGTTGAACGCGCGAAAGTTTATATGGAACAAGCTAAAATCTATGGTAAGAATTCATTTTTTATCTGTCTCTTATTAAAACATACTTTTTTTAATAAAAAAAAGTTGATTATTGGACAAAAACTGCATATGAAGATGAACATTTTCGTCTTCAATACGATTTACCAAATACTTGGTCGCAGAAATATAATCTCGTTTTTCAACCAATCTTATCCTTAGATATATTTTCATCGGATGTCATCAACATGGAATCAGCTTATTATCAAACAAAGTTACTTGATTACGGTCTTGCATTAGATTCTCGATCGACGTTAACTAAAACTGATTGGTCATCATGGGCAGCAGCGATTAGTTCGACGAAACAACAAGAAGATAATATCTGGGATCGAATCTATCGATTTGCTCATGAATCTCCTGATCGTGTACCATTTAGCGATGGTTACAATGTCTCGAACGGACGTGTTCTCATGTTTCAAGCACGACCCGTCATGGGAGGATTGTTTGTTCGAGCTCTATTAGAAAATCCAATCATAAAATCTTGTGAATAAAATTGTGACTTTCTAAGTTTATTTTTTGATATTTATTAAATGAGAAGAAAAAAGGAAGAATGAGTTGAGTTTGGTATTAAAATAGGCTAGGTGCTTCTTGTTGCAAATCTTTCAATGTTTTATTCATTGAACCAGATCGAGCCAAACCAAAATAACCGAAATCATCATCTTCTTCTTTGATTTCGGTCCAGACATTCGCCGAACTATCCAATTGCCAAACTTGAATAGGTGCATCGTTCGTTAAGTTGATTTTCAATTCAACACCATGATTTTCGATCGTATATTCGCCAAATGGAATATTGTACAAACCTCGAAATCCACCTTGAATCGGTATTGTTACAATTGCATTGTTTTTCTTATTCGTTATTTTAAGTTCATCTTTCCAAAGATCACGTAAAATAATGTATGTCGTTGTCATAATCAAAGTAAATCTCGAAATGAGTTAAAAAAAACAATTTTTTTCTCCGTTCTCGCGAATAAAACGTTTCTTAGTGACAAATAATTGCTGTTATTTTTTCTAAAAATACAATCGCGTAAAAGAAAGTCGCATTATTTTTAATGTTTGATCTGTCAAGATAAACGACATGTGATAACAAAATATTTATCGCTGACATACAGGAAGCGTGTGAGCTCCGCATCGGTCTGACATCTTTTTTTTTTGTTTCTCTGAATGATTACTCACGCATTGGTGAGGTTACAAAGCAGAAGAAAGAAAAAAAATAAATTAGTTCTATTACAAACTGCTGATGTTTTTTTCTCATCTACGACTGCAAGATTAAATCATTGAGTACAATGTCTCTCGAAACGCAAATTCAAAATCAAAGTGAACGTTTTCAAAATCTATTCGATAGTTTATCGCATACGCAATGGAGTGAAAGTGCACTACCCGAAGCTCAAGCACAATTGGCTGCCTGTCAAAATCAAGCTCGAGTTATTCAAGAAAAAATCGACAAATTCAATGCTGCTGCCGAAAAAGAATACAAACGTTTGATCGATGTCAAAGGACATGGAGTCAAACATGTTTGGTACAAGATTCGTGGTAAATTAGAACAACGAGTCGATGAACAGGAAAAAATCTGGTTAAAAGAATTTGAAAAATGTAAAGAAGAAGAAGAACGTTTAACGGTCGTCAACGATCAAATTCGTTCGGCTCAATCGTATCTTCAACAATGCCATCAAGCATTCGAAGAATACACTCACAGCAAACGAACATTAGACGATCTTTTAGAACGATATTTTTCCGGCACAACACCATCTCATCCCGATGAAGATGTTATGGAAGAAAATCTAAAAAAAGCCAAAACATATTTAATTACATTACAACACAATTATCGGCTCTTTCTACACGTTTGTCAATTATTACAAAAGGCACATCAAGCACTCAGTAGTTGTCTACATGCACTCAATGATGCATTGAACATGAATACATTCGATATGTTTTCGAATTCATCATTCGCCGATATTGCCGTTAATTCCTATTTAGCTACAGCTCGAAATATGTCGGCTCAAGCTCAACAATTCATTATGGAAGCACGACGTGTCTATCCAAATATACCACATATCGGTAATTTACATGTTCAACAGGACAATTTAATTTTTAATCTTATGTTCGATAATATTTTCACTGATATGCATATGCGTTCGAAAATTCGCGATTCATTAAATCGTATATCGCACGCCGAACGTGTTCTTATGAATGTTGAAACAGAAATGAGACAACGTCTACAACAATGTGAAATCGATATGAATCGAACGCGAAATGATGTTAGTCAACTATCAACTGAACATTTTAATGCACGAGTAAATATAGTCAAAAATATTATCGATGCACCGCCGCCTTACTCAGCTATTTAAAACATACGTATATTTTATCTCTTCTTTGTATATGTGATTACTCTTGCTTTCTTTTTGTTTTATTATTTAATCAAAAAGGCCAAAACCCATATCCTCATCATCACATTCTTCTTTCAAATACGCTTCATGTGCGTATCCTTGAGCAAGAACTTGATGATCAATATTTTTGTCTTTAAGTTTGCCTTGCATACGTTCACTCAATTGAAGTAATAATTTAATGAGTCCTCGTTCATCATCATATTGCTGAGCATCTCGAAGTAATCGAATCTGTTGATCGGCGATATCCAATGCTTCTTTTCGGTTTCCTTCTTCGACTAATTTAGCTATTTTCTTATCCATATCAGCTGCAATTTGACTTGTATACAAGACTTTCACACGAGGATCAACTTTGTTTACAAGCGATTCATCTTCGACGAATTTAATCGATAGAGTATTTTTGATTACAACTGGTGTACCATTTGCATCACTGGGATGATTGTATTGTAGTTCGTAGGAAAGTGTTTCATGTTCTGTATTTTCTGCACCCGAACAGGTGTATTCGCATAGTACTGATCGAATATTATTTGAATGAAGTTCACCGAGACTTGCACCAGCAACAAGATTTTCATGACCCCAAATTTTAGTTACGATCGCACCGTTCTTTCCACGAACGATAAGACGAACATGTGATGCGCAAACACCAAATACACATACAAGTGCTTTCGAAACAAGTAATTCAATAAGATCAGATGATGCTAAAAAGTAAAATCTTGCACCGCCACTATCAGCAATACCTTTCATAATTGCACTGTCAAAATCAGCACCAATACCGAATGAATCAGTGATAATACCTTTGCTGTTATAACTAGCAACGAGTTTTGTTAATTCAGCACATGTTTTTAAGCCTACGTTTGCTTGCCCGTCGGAAAATAAAAACATACGTCGTGAATATCCGTCGTAGATGTGTTTTTCTAAAAGACCAGCTCCTACTTCTAAAGCACCAGACATATTTGTCGAGCCAGCAGTATCGATCGTGTCAACAAGATTGTGAAGTTGATGACGAGTGGATGCTCGTGCATTTTCAAAGATAATCGATACACTTGAATCATAAGCAACCAGATGAACAATATCGTCATCATGAAGAAGATTAAGAACGGAAATGACAGCTTTCTTGGCAAATGTTAATTTATTATCTGATTCCATTGAACCACTACGATCCAGAATAAGTACAAGATTGAGTGGTGTTCGTTTTTGGGATTCATCTTTGCTTTTTGTTTCAATATCGAATCGAACCTGTTTAGTATTTACAACGCCAGCTAAAGCATATGAACTATCAGGAATACATTGTAATTCAACAGTAGCTAAATCATTATTTTCGGCCATTTTAAATATATTTTATATGAAAACTACACTCACACTCACGTTTTTATAGGGAGGCGATAACAAACATAATATTGCGAAAGATTTTATATTATATGCGTGTCATGTTATTTCACAATCATAGGTAAAAAATTATACGATGTGTCATTTATATAATCAAATATGTGTTTAAAAATTCGAGTTCTATTGTAGGAGAGTTATTTTCAACATCATTACACCATGTGGTTCAATATTTGGTGACGTATAATTACTACGAAAGGGTCCAATAAGTTGTCGAGCCCATAAATCTCTAACAGTTGCTGAATCACGTGGAGGAAAACCAATGTCACTCCAATTGACAGTAATCGGTGCGCTCGTACTTCCTCGATTGAATAGAACGACAGCAACTGAACCATCATTAAGGTCACCAGCCCAAACTTCAAGTTCAGACGCTTGTGTTAAACATTGACCATTGTGTTTACTACGAATAGTTCCATCCGTTGTACTGATTGTCCATTGTTGATTGTCTTGTTTGTTACAAGTGAATGCATCGACATTTGGTCCATTGAAATTAAACACATCCAAACTATTAAAGAAAACGAAAATTCGTCAGTCTTTCGAAAATTGTGAAACATACCATTTTCCATTGAATTGAGAAACAATTGTTTGATCAGCGGCATTCACTGTCCATTGTTGATTTTTGCCTTGACATGGTGCTTGTGAATCATTGATACGACATTGAGTTAATACAATGTTAGCAGCTTCACTAGTATCACAATTTTCAATACCGAGACATTTGCCATTAAGACCTGAACGAATCGATCCATCTTGAGCATTGTAAGTCCATTGAATACGTTGCGGTTCGATACCAACTGTATACGATGAACAACTTGTCATACTTGCGTCACTTGTTGCATTGGGTTCTAGTACTGATTGAAAAGCAACTTTTTTTCCTTGAACACCTAATTTATCTTGATTGACAGCAATAACTTCTGGATTAGTAAGAATTGCTAGAGTCGTATTACTCATAGCTGTAACATCACATCCAATGAGAAGCGGTGCTTTACTAATAGCCCATAAGGAAAAATGCGAAATATATTCGGTCGTAGTCATGCCACCATTTCCAACTTCCAACACTAGGAATACATTGACAGATATGTTTATTTAAATCTAAGATAAGAAAAACAATCTATGCATACTATCTGGATCATTCCAACCTCCAGGACCTGCATGAGCAGCAAGCTCATTGTTCTACGTAAGGTAATATTTATTCACAAACTCAAGAAATAAATATATTCATCTTACAGCATCAATATTACCGAGCATTGATTTCCAACTATCGCCTATATCGCCTGTTGTTCTCCAGCTGTTGCCAACAGCGGCAGCCCATGAGGCAGGATTGTCCACACCCCATTCTATGAGATATATATACGTATATATAGGTATCAAAAACTACGTATTTTTTGAAATTACCACACATCGAGAAGAAAATCGGTCTTCCACTAGCATTCAATGCATCTCGCATGACGGGATATCTCACTTCGGGTTTACTTCCATCGGTATTACAATTATCGTATTTCAAATAGTCGACTGTCCAATTGGCGTACGTATTTGCATCGATTGTTTCGTAATGTAAAGATGCAGGTCGGCCACCACACGTTTTATAGCCAGCATCTATACAGTATCGATAGTCTTGAACTCGTTATAAAGTCTATTTCATACCTGAATAAAGACCAAATTTGAGTTTTTTCGAATGAATATAATCGGCTAAAGCTGGAATGCCACTTGGAAATGCTTTTGGATCTGCTTGAATAACACCTTGTGAATCTCGACTTACTTGCCAGCAATCATCCAGATTAACTAGACGAGAAAAAAAAATAACAAAACTAACTACAATGAATCGAACAAACCATATTGATATCCAGCTGCTGCAAGACCTGTAGCTACAATTGCATCGGCTGTTTGTTGAATTAATTTTTCATTAATATTACAATGAAAATGATTCCAACTATTCCATCCCATTTGAGGCGTTAAGCCTAAACCATTATTAAGTTGATATGATTTTGTGATAAAAAAACCGACAACTAATAATATCTTAACCAACATTTTTTTTTACACAGAAGAAATTTTATTTAAAAAGAAAATATGCCTCTTAAATATTCTCATCTTGTTGATAAGATCAAACCAATGCACCCTCTTGTTTTTATCTACAAAGAGAGATGCGATGACATAGGGTTTTTTTCGCATTGTCATTTTAACTGTCGAAATGAATATCGATGATTAATTAAATCAAGTAATTCTAACAATCTGAGAATAAATACAGTAGTAGACTTTGTAATAAACATTTAAAAGTCAAAACAGAAAATGTTTTACTGAATATACGTGAAGATCTTTTTCTATATTATATATTTCGTTGCAGCTTCAACAACTGTTAATCTGTATACTTTACAG
>Ga0209930_1001410_pt1 | contig 38223 bp, 52 predicted proteins | sample ThiBiot_500_biof_2_FD_183948 | JGI IMG/M metagenome (GOLD analysis project Ga0209930, IMG submission 183948) | Wastewater bioreactor microbial communities from Cape Town, South Africa - Thiocy_cont_500_biof (SPAdes) | ecosystem: Engineered > Bioreactor > Thiocyanate-remediating >... | reverse complement strand
CATAAATGGTCAATATTAGTCACTATAATACGTACTGTTTCCTGATTGGATAGGGCAAACAAAGTTTTAAGACTTTTTCCTACCCATTTTAGAAGCCTATAACCCTTTCTTTCAGAAAAGGGAATAATCTTCGATGAATATCCTCAAATGTAGTATGACTAATAACTGATTGTGAAATTAGAATTTCTTCTCGCAGTGATTTTTCATTAAAAACATTTCGATCATTTTACTCTCAATAAATAAACTTTCATTCTTTTTTCAAAATTAAAAACAACAAAAGAAATTGAATTATTGTAAACTAAATAAAACGAGATATGTTATCATCGTACTTTCATTTTCTCCTGAATAAACACTGTTGATAAAAGTCTATTAGCATTGAAACGTTCTCGAATGGGTTTAAAGTTTTATCAAATTTTCATCATCGTTGTTTCAATTGTTGTTATTCAAAGTAAACAACATTTGTTTTCTCATGGAGCATTTGGAAAAGCTCATCTAACTGTTGATCTTCCAAATCCATTTAATTGTAATCGAACCATTGGTCTTATCTCTCGTTTATTTCCTATGAAATCACTTCGACTCACTGAATTACAAGTTTCAAAAGTCAATTATTCGAATGCAGATCAATTAACTGTTACATGGACACCCATTGAAAATCCATGTAAAGATGATTTCATCGGTGTTTATTTCGTTGAAGTTCCAGTAACAACAGGTGCTTGTGATTATGCTGATTTTGAATTTGTTACAGCAACTCAAACTACTTCAACATGGACAATGATTAATTTACGTCGACAATTAGAATTTCGTTTTTATTCACGTAAAAAATGCATGGGACCTTATCAATTCATTGCTAAATCACCTGTTGTTCAACCATCGAATGAAAACGAACCAACACAAGTTCATTTAGCTTTGGGTGATCAAAACGATCAAATGTATGTTTCCTATGTAACAAATTCAAGTGCAGTCATTCCTCAATGTCAATATGGATTAAGTCCATCATCACTGACATCCACAGTAAGTGGCACATCAACAACATACAATGCATCGAATATGTGCGAAGGCAAAGCAAATCTAGTTGGTCCACAAAATTTTATTCATCCTGGTTATATGCATACCATGTTAATGAACGATCTTCGACCATCGACAACTTATTATTATCGAGTTGGCAGTGATGAACATGGTTGGTCATCAATTCGTAGTTTTTATAATCGTCCAACAAATCTCAATGAAATGTTACATTTGATGGCGTATGGTGATATGGGTGTGACACCAATTCAAACAGGTGCAAAAGCAACAATTGATCGAGTTTTAGCACTCGTTAAATATCATAATGCGTCCGGTGTTTTACATATTGGTGATATAAGTTATGCACGAGGTACAGGTGCTCTTTGGGATGCTTATATGAATCAAATTGATCCAACAGCATCAACTGCACCGTATATGGTTGGTATTGGCAATCATGAATATGATCATGTTACTGGTGGTCAAAACGATCCAAGTCATGCTCCTGGTCCTGGTGGATTTCGACCTGCATGGTAAATTTCTTCTTGTTAATAGATAAATATTTGTATATATGCATGAATAGGGGAGATTATGGAACAGATTCCGGTGGTGAATGTGCTGTACCAGTCGTTGATCGATTTCATGGTCCAACAAATGGCAATGGTTTATTTTGGTACAGTTTTGATATCGGTGCTGCACATATTATTTATTAGTCAACTGAACATGATTTTCTTCCAACATCAGTTCAATATAAATGGTTAGAAAAAGATCTTAGCAGTGTGAATCGTGCCAAAACACCTTGGATTATTGTTGGTGCACATCGTCCAATGTACAATTCACTTGTTGGTGCAGAAACAATCGCAGATAAACTACGAGAATATATTGAACCACTTCTCTACAAACATCATGTTGATCTTCATTTAGTTGCACATATTCATTCATATGAACGAACATGTAAAATCTATCAAAGTAAATGTGTTAAAGAAAGAATAACAAATGTTTTAATTGGCATGGGTGGACATGATTTATCAACTGGACATTATAGAAAAGTTGATTGGAGTATTTATCATGATATTGCTTTTGGTTATACTCATATTTGGCTCAACAAAACACATTTAGGTTTCAACTATCATCATACATCCAATGATAAAATTGTCGATCATTTTACTCTTAACAAATAAACAAAAAAAACATTTTTCTTTTCTTTTTTTTCTTGAAAAGATGATTTATTGAATAAAATCAAAAAAGATATGTTATCATCGAGCATTTTTGTTCCATATACGTAAATATTGTTGATAAAAGAGAAAGAAGATAGTGAAAAACGTTTTTAATTGCATATCGGACATCGTGACGGTTGACTGTCGATATCCGGCGTAATGGCATTATGACATGTAAAGTGGCCAAAAAAAGTTTAAAGCATCTTTTGATTTTCTGTTCTATCGATCAAAAACTAAATACATAGTTAGAGAGAGTATATAGATTTATAATAATTTCTATGATATCTTTTTTATCCTTCGCTAATCGAAAACAGATGTCTCCACACATAGTGCATTCGTCAACGACTAGCGCTTCCAGTTCCGATTTTTACCCAATCATCTCTTTGAAAGCTTCGTACGAACGAACGAACGAAGGAAGGTTGGTTATTTTTATCATCGTACGTAAGACATCATGTCGGATAATTACGGATACCGTTCAAATCGTCAAACAAATGAGAATGAATTCATCCATCGTTTAGAACGACAATTTCATACGATCACTCAATTACTCTATACAACCAGTGTACCTAGTGCACAACTCGAACGACAAGTCTTGCCGTACATAGCTGATGATGTTGTTTTCAAAGATCCATGGCAAGAAGGTGGAAATAAGAAATTATATTCTATTGGAATGAAAGGCTTTCATAATATGTTTTATTTTACATTCGATACATATCAATTGAATGTGAAATTAAATGAAGATGGTAAAACAGGCCGATGTATTGTCGATGGTATCATGAATTTGCAACAATTCTCATGGATTTATACGTATCCATTACGATCGATATTTGTTTATGATTTTCGTTTGTTAAATCAAAATACTTCCGATGAACCACAATTTGAAATCTTTCGACACGAAGAAATGTGGTTTGTAACTAAAACTCAAACGAAATTGATCTTATTTGTTTGTGTCTAGGTCATTCTCTGATATGATCGATGCCATACCTTGCGTTGGTTGGATGTATAAGAATATTTTTCGACGAGGATTTGGTTATTTCTTCGTCGGCGTTTCGGCTCTTAGTTGTTTGATTCATGATCGAGTCGTTCAACCAATGAAAAAACTTACATGATAACATCTTTTTTCCTCTTTTAAACCTGCTGATTGATTAAATGTCTTTCAAAAAAAAATGACAATAAACCATGGTGATTCATTTATTTTTAGATAATAAAATGTTGGTTCTCGATCAATATCATCTATTCGGTAAATTTTCCGACTGAATAACATAATTTACTAACAAAAAAAAACCTAATGCAAATTCTCAATTGATCTTTCTGTATTTAAACATTGAAGATTGTATTCATGATTCCATTCTTTCGCAACACATGCTCAATTTTATCACGCTCAAAACATCTTCATATTCCAGTTACATCTGTCTATATCAATTCATTAAATCAAAAACCTTTTCCAACTCCGCCATCAATCTATGATCTCTTGCCTAAATCAGTTCATCCGTATGTTCAGTTGACACGTATCGATAAACCCACGGGTTCATGGGTTATTTTCTTGCCAAGTGCATGGAGTATTGCTTTTGCGGGTACAACATTAACGAATCTTTCATTAATCGGTCTATTCGGTGTCGGAACAATACTAATGCGAGGTGCTGGATGCACGATTAATGATATTTTAGATCGAAATTATGATCGTCGAGTTGAACGAACCAAAACACGACCATTGGCAAGCGGAGAACTATCTGTTCAACAAGGAATTCTATGGGCAGGTGTACAGTTATCATTAGCATTTCTAGTCTTACTTCAATTGAATCTACCGACGATAGGCATCGGTGTTCTTTGCTTACTACCAGTAACGATCTATCCAATTATGAAACGATATACCTATTGGCCACAATTCTTTCTCGGTTTGACTTTAAATTGGTTAGTAAAAATCTCGCTGAAAAGCACAAAAAAGTTTTTATTACTATATAAATTATTAGGGGTGTTCTCATGGGTTTTACTGCTGCAAGTGGTTCGATATATCCATCAGTTATTCTTCCATTGTATTTCGCTAGTATCGCTTGGACACTTCATTATGATACGATCTATGCACATCAAGATAAACAAGATGATTTAATAGCTGGTGTTAAATCAACGGCACTTCTTCTTGGTAATAATACGAAATTATGGCTTCGAGCTTTTAATATTGGAATGATTTCACATTTGTTGACTGTTGGTCTGGTTGTTGATCAAACATGGCCGTATTATTTAGGTTTAACTACAGTTGCTTATCATCTCTATCGACAAGTCGAAACAGTTGATCTCAATAATCCACAATCATGCTGGCAAACATTTAGATCCAATCGTTTGACTGGATTGATTCTGCTCAGTTCTATTTTAATTGGAAACCTTTTTAAATAACTTATATATTTATAGCATTATTTATATATATATAAATCTTTGTAGACTTATTATTATTTGTTCGTATATTTTTAGATGAATTCTTTATTATTAAAATCAATTGTTCATTCTTCGAGAAAGAATTTATTTACTGTACCACAACGGTAATTTTTCAATCGAATATCTGTTTGAGAGATTGTTTTGTTTTGTGTAGAACTTTGTTCGATGTACAAAATGTTTGGGGTCGTACAACTGTTGATACTCAAAAGCCAATTGATTCAACTCCTCTGGCCGAAATTCCACAACAAAATGTTCGTTGAGAATTGAAATTGATTTCAATAAATTCTTTTTCTTTTCAAGGAAGCTATTGGTCCTCTTTCCGGTGTACCCAAAGACATTTTCAAAGAACGACGTTGTCGAATTTTTGTACCAGCTCGAAATGCGATGCAATCGGGAACGAATAATTTAAAAAAATGGAAGGTCGAATGGGATACAAAAGAACGTTGGGAAAATCCATTGATGGGCTGGGCTTCATCGTTCGTATTCGATATCTTCGAAAAACAAAACAACCAAACTTTATTTCTTTTCCTTTAGTGCTGATCCACATTCATCATTGATGGTCGAATTCGGCAGCAAAGAAGATGCAATTATCTATTGTGAACGAATGGGTTTGTTTGTTTGTTTGTTTTCATTCATTTCTTTTGATAATCATGTATTTTTCTAGGTTATAAATATGAAGTTGTCGAACCACCGACACCACCACGTTTTAAAAAGGCTTATGGAGCGAACTTTTCCTGGAATAAGAAGACGCGTGTTACAACCAAATAAAACAAAACAAACTGACTTTCTATCGATATACATTGGTTTTCTCTCCTTTAGTTTGATTTGTATAAAATAAAATCATATTCTCCTTCTTTTTTTCCTACAAAACTCTCTCCACGAAAAAAGAAACAGTTAAACTAGATATCTCCGACATCTGTCGTCTGTTTGATTAGCATAAAAAAGACGAATAGGAATCAGTATGTCGTCGTCTATTTTCATGACATTCTTTCTCTTGTAAATTTAATTTCATCGATAAAACATGGTTGATATAGCTAAACTTGAGAGTGATGCACGTAAACACGCATTAAAAGCTGTTGAACTTGATTCGAATGGTAAACAAGACGATGCCGTTTTCTTCTATGTCGAAGCTGCACAAGCGCTAATTAGTGTTCGTGAACAATTAGTTTCGAATCGAGAATCGAACTCGAGCCAATCTTCAATTGGTTTAAATGAAATCTCTCGATTAATTACCGATTATATTAAACGTGCTGAAGCGATTAAAGCGAGTTTAAAAATGAAACCGAAAGCAAGTTTACATTTGAAAAATACGACAGAGAAAGGCTTCGAACGAGCGAGATATTTATTAGCACAAGCCTTGGATCATGACGAACAGAAGAAATATGAAGAAGCATTCAAATTCTATCAGGAAGCTATTACACTTTGTCTTCAAGAGAAAAAACAAACGGATAATGTCAAATTAAAAGAACAACTCGAGAAATTAGTTCGGCAAGGTAGAGAATATTCGAAATTTTCATTTCTTCGATTTTTTGCGGTGTTTAGCTTTGGATCGAGCTGAAGAATTGAAATCAACAGTTCTGAGTTCGTCGTCGACACATGTTCGTTTGCCTTCGCCACCTCGTGACGAAATCATTCAAAAAGAAGATCAACAACCACTCGACATCGATCATAAAAACGTGAATATCATCGATAAACGAGGTCATTTATCACAACATGAACTCGATGTTTTACGACGCGGTTCGAAAATCAACGGTCTCAAATACGTACCGTTTTTCGATGTTGATCTCAACGAACGTTTTGCTTTTCAAACGCCATTTACTGATCCACATGGTCCATTAAAATTAGCACCAAAACAACAATCACATTTCGCACGTTGGGCACGACCTGATGAAGTCATGTCCGAACCGAAGATGATCATGGCTTTGTCATACTTTGCTATCAAACAAGATCTGATTTCGGATTGTTCGTTCGTTGCAAGTCTTGCTGTTAGTGTTCAATATGAAAAGAAATTCAATAAACGTTTAATTACATCGATTATCTATCCACAAAATAAACAAGGCGAACCGATTTATAATCCATGTGGAAAATATATGGTTCGATTCCATTTAAATGGTGTTTGGAGAAAAGTTATTATCGATGATATGCTACCAATTGATAAATCAAATCGTGAGAATGATTGAGAGTATTTTAAAAAAAATAAGAAATTTTTCTTAAGATTTACTTTGTTCATCGACAACGAATAAAAATGAAATCTGGGTTAGTTTATTAGAAAAAGCCTATATGAAAGTTATGGGAGGATATGATTTTCCCGGTTCGAATTCAACCGTTGATCTTCATGCATTGACTGGTAAATTCATAAAATTTCAATTGAAATTTCATCTCGAATATATCTCGTTTAGGCTGGATTCCTGAATTAGTTTCACTTCATCATGAAGGATCGACATTTGACAAAGACAAAGAATTCGATCGAATGTTCGAACGATTTCATGCTGGTCATGTACTCATTACTGTTGGTAAGGCAAAACTCGATCATTTCAAACTGAAATCTTATGTATAATTTCGTTTATTTTAGCAACTCCAAATATGTCGAAAGAGGAAGAAGAACGAAGTGGTCTCGTTTCTAGTCATGCATATGCGTTACTCGATATGCGCAAGATCGCTGGTCAAAAATTAATCATGTTAAAAAATCCTTGGTCACATTTAGAATGGAAAGGCAATTTCAGTGATTTCGATCAACGAAATTGGACGCCGGAATTGATCAAAGCACTTAACTATGATCCGAAACTGCAGGTCGATGTTGACAATGGTGTCTTTTGGATTGATTACAATAGTTTATGTCATTATTTCGAAAATTTTTATTTAAATTGGTCTCCATCTTTGTTTTCATATACATCGTGTATTCACAATACTTGGCCGTCGCATCAAGGTGCGAAAAAAGATCTCTATAATCTAGGAGAAAATCCTCAATATGTACTTCGAGTACAACCGAAAACGAAATCATCCATATGGGTTTGTAGTTGAAAACCAAAAAAAATCGCAGTTTTAATCTTGTTTGAATAGATTCTTTTAACGAGACATATAACTGAACGACAAGATTTTGCTGTAAATCGAATATTTATTGCTTTGTTTGTTTACAAGAATGGAGGCAATAAAGTCTATTATCCAAATGAAATCAAACCGATTCAAGATGCAGTGAAAACAAATTCAGCACATTATCTTGTTAAACTTGTTACAGATGATGCTGACAATCACGGGCAAACGTTCTATACACTCGTAGTAAGCTTTGATCTATTTTATTTGATTAAAATTCGATGATAAATTTACATTTGAGGTATCACAATATGAAAAAAATGTCGATATCGATTATTCTCTTCGTGTATATGCAACTTGCGAATTTGCATTAACTCCAGTTGCAGATTATTATAATCCTCGATATCAACAGAAAGTAACCGGAGAATGGAAAGGTAAAACAGCCGGTGGATGTCAAAATAATACGGCTACATACAAAAATAATCCGATTTATCAACTTGTACTAGGAAATCGTGAGGCGAACAATCATAGTATGAATAAATACGAAAAGACAACAATAAAAAGAAAAATATTTGCTCTTTTTTTTAAAGTTAAAATTGAATTATTGGCACCGAAACAATTTCAAGTTGGTTTCGAAGTGATATGTACCGAAACGAAAGTATCCAATGCACCAGGTGAATTTCAGAAAACTGATTCTGGTTCATATCGATCGGGTTTTTGCGTATTAACATTGGATAATATACCCGGTGGAACGTATACAATACGTCCGGCGACATTCGAGGCTAATCGAGAATCAAATTTCTTTCTCAATGTTGCCTCATCACATTCGTGTACATTAACAGAATTAAAATAATTTATTTATTTTCAACTTATCAACTAATCAAATCGAATGTTTAATTCCGGTGCAGATTTTGTTCAGTTACTCTGTAATATAACGAACTGAATTTTCACGATAATCAACTTTTTTTTCGTTTACTTCTTTGTAACGACATATCGTATCAAATATAGAAAAATGTCTTTTGGTTGTTTAAGACAAATGAGCAGATTTTTTATTTGAATAAAAATAGGCAGATCGAACTGTTCTATCCTATTTTGATCTCTGTCAAAATATAGAATTAAAAATAATTAAATTGATCGGAAAAGTGCAACAAATTTTCCTCTCAGTTTCTTTAAAAATAGCAATGTGTATTAATATAAATGTTCTACATTTCACAGTGTAAAAAAAGAGAGAGATATATAAAAAACTAATAATTTTGTTTTATTGTTCACTTTGTTGTTGAAGTAGTTCGGGAATGAGTTCGATTTCTTCGAAAATCAATTGTTTCAATTGTGATAATGGTAAATCACCTAATTCCATATCGAATATAAACGGTTGTGAAGCAACAGGTTCATCAGTTGGATCGTAATATTGAGTGAGATAGGGATGTTTTAATGCTTGTTCAATAGTAACACGACGATTCGGATTGAATATCAAAAGATCATCGAGCATATTCAATGCTAAATCAGATGCATTCGGAAATAATTGTTTCCAAGGTTTACGTTTACGATTAGGTAATAAACTAACATAAATTCTCGAACGTTCGTTGACTAGAAAGTAAAAACATGTAATTGACGTTCTCTTGAGATATTTTCTTACCAATAGCTGTTAAATCACTTTCATCCGGTGAACCAATAATATCAAAAATTAAATTCAATTGTTCGATATAATGTTTTCCTGGAAAAATCGGTCTGATAAAAATTGAAACATAAACGAAAATATTAGATACTCAAAATAATATCTTTTACTTTCTACTGATCATTTCAGCTAAAATACAACCAACCGACCAAATATCTACTGGTTTGTAATAACCTCGAGTATTGAGCATGATCTCCGGCGCACGATACCAACGCGTTGCAACCTAGTTTTTTGTTGATGTTCAAATTATTAAATAATCGAAAAATCAGATCTCGTCTTCGCTTACATATTCAGTTAAAAGACCTGCATGATCTTGATTTGGATCAGCAATTCTTGCCATACCAAAATCACATATTTTCAATTCACAATTTTTATTTAACAATAAATTACTTGGCTTCAAATCTCGATGTAATCTTTAGAAACAGAAACACCAAAATCATTTTCTCAATAAAAATAAATTCTCTTTTTTTTACACATTCGCTGAATGAATATATTTCAATCCTCGTAGAATTTGATAAAGAATATAGCAGATTTGTTCATCGTTTAATTGCAAATGACGTAATAATTTATGTAAATCAAATTCCATTAAACATTGCACGATATAAATATCTTTCATTTGATCAATAGTCGTTGCACAAATCACTTCTTGAACGTTGATAATGTTTTCATGACGAAAACGAGCGAGAATTTTGATTTCCCGTAATGTTCGTTGACAAAACGATTGATTTTCAACTGGCGTGATTTTTTTAATTGCGACTTGAGTTTGAGTTTTATGATCGAATGCTGAAACGACTATTCCTAAATAAGAAAAACGATTTTCGAAGAGAAAAAAAACAATCCGAATTATTTACCATAGGCACCTTCACCAACGAATTGCAAATTGGTATATCGTGGACCGACTTCGAAACGTTGTTGTCGAACAATTTCGACAGTGCCTATTTGCGTGTCCATGGGAGAATTCAAATCTGTTTCTTCACTGATACTGCTCATTTTTAATCAGTTGAAATCAACATTCATGAATAAGATCGAACTATAGATTATTCATCGTAAGAAGGAAAAAAACAAGACAAGATGGTGATCACTTACGAGAGAATGTTAGCAAACGACAATCGAGAAACGAAAAAGAAAAATTGTTTTCGAGTGTAAAGGTGAGGTGAGACGATTAGTCATTGAAGGAAATTTTTTCGGAAGATTACTACCGAACCTTAGTCACATGGTCAAAAAATGTATTTGCTCGATTAAACGATGATTTATTTCTTAAAAATCACTGATTGATTATTATGTTTATGTTGTAGTTCGTTTGAATATTTTCATGTTAGTTTCTCGTGTGAGGATATTATCGAAAAACTAAATCTATATGGATTTTTATTAAGATAAAAAAGACTGTCAATTTTCGATCACACGGTGTTGTGGTGGTGTCGTTCGTAAATTAACATTAGTGATACTTCCTGCAGGATTGATTCGTTGAATAGTTTCTGTTGGTGGTTCACCGATAGTCAAAGCTGAACGTTTGTTAACAATCTGCTCGAGTGTTTGTTCATCAGGATAATGACCAATCATGGATTTCAATTGTGTAACTAATCGGCATAGCATAGCTGCTTCTTTTTGTCGTATATGGAAATTATCTTGTTCAGTTTGTCGACTAACCGTTAAATAAAATTTCAATGTTTCTGAATGAAGTCTCTTTTGATAAAATTCTGCTTGATCTGATGTTTGTAAAACTCGAATATGTGACGGTGTATGAATATTACTGTAATGAACATATTCGATCGTCACGATAATCTTTCGTTCAGCATGTTCATCAGTAACAGTTGTAACGATTTTATCTGGTTTTGATTCTTGTTTTTTAGGCTTTTCACCGTCACAACAACAGCAAAATGCTCTGTGACACCAATTTTTAACTCGATCACAACACGAATACTCGACTTGTCTAGGAATATCTCTTACAATACATTGAGTTTCTGTGCATCCTTTCTTAATTTCAGTTGAATATTGAATTGAAAGAATCGATTCAACAGGAATCAAAACCGTACTTTCGTCTACTTCTGCTTTTAAGTGTGTTACTCCTCGTACAGGATTCGTAGAACGATTTGCATTATCTCGTTGAGTTTGTAAACCACCCAATGCTACTGTTCCTCTCGTTGCTACATCAATTGTACTGACTTGACTTTTTGATTCTCTCCATGTATGTACTTCAAGTATAGGACTTGCATATGTATTGTCAATTATACGAACACCTACAATCGATAATTATCAATCTTGTAAAACGAAAAGTTAATCAATCATCATCGTACCTGCATGAAGCATACTGTAACCAAATGGAATTTCTCCTTTTGTAACTACATATTCTAATCTTGCTTGAGATTTGACTTCAACTTGAACAGTTTTACAACAAGAACACGGACAACATCCGCAGGTATCCCGACACCAATCTTGAGTTTTCTCCTGACAACGCATACAACCGTTGCCCATAGTGGGAGTTTATTCTCCGAAAAAATTGAGAAAATGTGAAGTATAATTCAAATCAAATACTATTTATACGCGAGTTGATTGATGATAGACTTTGCTGCCTTAATAAAATCCGAAGACAACATAACTGAATAGGTTTCATTTTTTAATTATATTTCAACAAAAGAGTAATTTATTGTTTGCCGAGTTGAAAAATTGTAACAAACAGAATGTATCGACCGATTTTAAGCGACCTCTCAAATAAATCAAATCTACTCATACCTGTGATTCTCTTTTCATAGTAACGCAATAGATTTCGATTGTAGAAAAGAAAAGAACATGCGTATGCATAATATTTTATTGATCGTATGCGTACATGTAGTACGATTATCTGATAGATGTTAACTTATTGAAATATCGTCTTGTGTTTTTTTTTGGTAGTACTAATTTTTTTTTTATCAAGCTATCAAATTTCTAAGCAAAATCGTCGATTGGTTTGATAGAAATACGAGCAGAAGAAGAGGAAAGAATCACGAAATTTCGATGAGTAATAAAATATATCATGCATAACAAGGTCGTTTGTTTTACAAACACTTTTTCTCGCGTATTAAAACGATAAATGACCATCATTTGTTTTGTTTTTTAACGCCTAAACAGTTTTCGTTTTTTTTTTCATTCGTGCATTTTCAATTGAAATCCTATGAAATCAACTAGAGGAGAAAAGGCTTAGTGTTTAATCCCAGTTGAAGTATAACGTATTGCTTTCGTAATGACTCTTTTTCTGTGTATGAAAAGAAAAGAAAAGAAATGAGAAGACTTCGCTTCATTGAGTTCGTACTTCGATTGTAACGCACAGCTTTTTTGGTGTTTTTTTTTCGTTGCTTTTTTTTCTTATTTAATAAAGAATCACGACATTAGTGATTTTTTCTATAGACTTGATTGAGTTATGAAGTAAATATATATTTGTTCCGAAATAAAGAAAAAAATCTACATCATATGGCGTTTTTCTCATTGTGTTAAATAATTATTTTAGATTCCATCAAAGACGATACGCAAACGTTATTTGATCAAATTCATGCAGATTGATTAATTAGTCAACAACTATAAAAATGTTTTCGTTGATAGTATTTTTCTTATTCTTAATAACGAATGTTCGTTCAAATACGTTCAAATCTCTTGTGATTCAAGTAAATGGTGATTGTGGCACGTATGCTGATAAGATAGCTCATGAACACGGCTATCAGTATGTTCGACAAGTAAGCAGCTGACTTGTTTGAACTCTGTTGAATAAAAAAAAGATCGATGTAGATTTTCGATGGCTTTTGTGAACTCGAAGAAGATCTAACATCGATCAATCATCATCGACATCGAAGAGCAATCGAAGAAGGAATCGATCCCGCACATATTGTGATCAATCACGAAAATGTATGAATACTTAACAGCATGTTTTTCTTTTCATTCGATTGCTGTCATTGTAACGATTAGGTTCAATGGGCTGAAAGTCAATATCCAAAAATTCGGAAAAAACGTGAATTTATTTTCGATGATCCCGAATATAATAATATGTGGTATCTTATGAGACATACGAAACGACCCGATCTACCTGATTTAAACGTTACTGGTGCATGGGAACTAGGATATACTGGTCGTGGTCGAATAGTAACTTTTTTAGATGATGGTTTAGAATATGATCATCCAGATATACAAGAAAATTATGTTTGTCTTTGTTAAATTTCCGTTGAAACAGTCAGTTTTGATAGATTCGTTTAGGATAAAGATGCAAGTATAGATATCAACGAAAATGATCCTGATCCAATGCCACGTTACGATCCTAGTAATGAAAATAAGTATGACTATTGGTTAAATGTGAGTTTTTTAAATATTGAGATAAATTGAGTTTAGACATGGAACTCGGTGTGCTGGTGAAGTATCGGCAAAAGCGAACAATAGTGTTTGTGGTGTTGGTTTAGCATATCATGCACGAGTTGGTGGAATTCGTATGTTGGATGGAGATATAACGGATAGTGTTGAAGCAAGGTCAATTAGCCATCGACCCGATCACGTTGAAATTTATTCAGCTAGTTGGTAAAAGCAGTTTCTTTTCATTGAAACTGGAAAAATGTGTTGTTTTTAAAGGGGTCCAGATGATAATGGTCTTGTTGTCGATGGACCTGGCATACTTGCTAAGAGAGCATTTGAAAATGGTATTGCAGTTGTATGTAAACAAATAAATGTTTGGATATTTCATTATATTTTTGACTTCTAGGGACGAAATGGCAAAGGTTCGATCTATGTTTGGGCAAGTGGAAATGGTGGTCGATCAGGAGATTCATGTGCTTGTGATGGTTACATTAATTCCATATATACAGTATATTTTCAAAAAAAAATTAAAATAAATTTATCTCGCATCTATTTGGTCTTTAGATTGCTATCAGTTCTGCAACAGAAAAGGGTGAAAAACCATGGTATCTTGAAGAATGTTCTGCAACATTAGCGTCTTCCTATAGTAGTGGACAAGGTGGACAAGGCTTGCTCGCTGATCATGACATCGTATGTCTATTTCTTTGACTCGAAAAACCAAAAAAATGCTTCATTTTTAGATCACAACCGATCTTCATCATGGTTGTACAAGTCACCATTCAGGTACATCAGCAGCAGCACCATTAGCTGCTGCAATCTACGCACTTGTTCTCGAAGCAAAGTATGCATTGTTTCATAATTTCGAGTCACCTTCAATGAAATCGATCTATTCTAGTCCTGAACTAACATGGCGTGATATTATGTACATAACCGTCCTCGGTTCTCGTCCACATGCTATTCCATCCAATGTCGATTTCATTCGTAATGCTGCTGGATACAATGGTAAAACTCTTTTTACGATTCTTTCCAGTTTCTTGAACTATTCGATCTTTTTTTTTCAGTTAGTAGTAAATTTGGTTTTGGTCTGATGGATGCAGGTCTCATGACTTGGTATGCACAAAGTTGGATAAATATTCCGCCAATGCTAACTTGTGAAACTTCAGTGATGAGTCCAAATAAAGTCATAGCTGCACATGCAACTGAACAGTTTGAAATTAATATTGAAAATTGTCAAGATAAAAATGATACTGAACAAACAGTGAATTATATTGAACAAGTACAAATTATTGTCAGTTTAACAACAACTAAACGTGGAGAAATCGAAATCTATTTATATTCACCATCAAATACTAAAACACAAATTTTACCAGTAAGACAACAGTTTAACTTCGATCAATATGCGAATATGATCTTTTTTGCAGCAAAGACGAAATGATCATAGTAATCAAGGATTTTCGAATTGGGCATTTTTAACTGTGCAATTATGGGGAGAAAATCCTCATGGAAAATGGAAATTTCAAATTGTTAATACTGGTGATGGTTCCGGTACATCGTTTATTTTTCTTTAATCTTTTTGTTAAATTAATTTGTTTTTCTTATTCAGCAACATTAACTCAATGGCAGTTAGCTGTTCACGGAACGCGTGATTATCCGATTTCATTTAAATCAGCAAACGATAGTCGTTCTTCGAATGTAAGTCGTCATCATCCATTCTTTTTCTTTTTCTTTTCAACATCATCAACAATATTTCGATATGCCAATTATTTCTTCGTTCTACTGACACATCTAATAGTCATTTCTCTTCAGTAGATATCGTCAGTTATTGCTTTTTTTTGCATTTATGTCAAATAAAATTTAGAACATTTGTTTTGTCGTCTTTTTTTACTAAATAAAATCTGTTTTATCATCGAATTCTTCCGACTAACTCGCCTTTTTTTTGGGGTTGCTTATAAAATATTCTATTTTTGTATTTCCTAGTGTCATATCGAATGTAATCCGGTTGAACCTTGTGGTTCGACAGATACGAATTGTACGTCATGTCGACATTACAAACAACTGATAACCAATGAACAATTGTGAGAAAAGAAAAATCTTTTCAATTGACTTGTTTCTTCTTTTCTTTTTTGAAATTTAGTCGTTGTGTGGGAATATGTCCCGAAGGTACTTATGGATCGGAATCGAACAAAACATGTTTACCTTGTCATGAGAAATGTGCAGCATGTCGAAATGCGAGTGAAAATAGCTGTGTTAGTTGTAAATCAGGACAATTTCTAATACATGATTTAATGATCTGTTCGGAATCATGTCCTGTGAATTATTTTACAGGTAAATAAATAAATAGTGAGAATATATTTTGGTGACATGAAAAAACAACAACAATTTAGATCAAAATCTTCGCAAATGTATTCGATGCAAATCAGATTGTGCTACCTGTGAAACAAACTCTTATGTGTGTACTTCATGTCAACAAGGTTATGCTATAAAAGGTTCAGATTGTGTCAAAGCAGCTGGTGATTGTAAAATCGATGAATATTATGATTTCGAAGAAGAACGGTAAAACAAAACTTCAAATTCAATAGCAAACTTTTGGCTTTTTTCCCTTCTCAGTTGTCGTTGGTGTGATTCTCGATGTTTATCTTGCAGTGGTTCGCAATCAACTCAATGTACATCTTGCATTTCATCAAGCAAATATCCGTATCTTCAATATCATACATGTGTATCGGCCTGTTCGCCTGGTTTTTATCTTTCAACTAATGTTTCTCAATGTCTGTCTTGTCATGAAACATGTCTCAATTGCACGTCATCCAATGAAAGTTCGTGTTCGGCATGTAAAATCGGTTATATCTACATGCCTGAAAGTCATCGTTGCGAGAAATATACAGGCAAAGCTTATTATATCGATAGTGGAACAAGTGAAACACGTCCTTGTCATTCGTCGTGTACGCAATGCAAAGGTCCGAAGCCAACTGATTGTACGGCTTGTAATCTTATAACAGAAGTTTTATTGAACGATGGACACTGTGTCAATGATTGTCCTGAAGCATTTTTTATGACAGAAAATCGAACAAATGAAACGAAAACAAATATCTGTCTGCCATGTCCAAGTGGTTGTACGCGATGTGATGGCGAGGCTAGTTGTGTGCGTTGTAATATGGATAAAGGATTCTATTTACAAGATCGAATGTGTGTACCAACATGTAACAAAGGGTAAAAACGAAGTGTTTTTGTAAATGCATAGCGACATTCATTGAATGAATTTATCGTTTTGTTTAGTTTATATCTCGACGGTAAACATTGTGAAAAATGTCAAAAACCCTGTCAAGAATGTTGGAATTTAACAAGTTGTTTAACTTGTCAAAATAAATATGCTTTACTTGGCGATCAATGTCATGAGAAATGTCCCGATGGATATTATCGTGATGATACACAATGTCTTCCTTGTCATCCATTATGTGGTACTTGCCAAGGTTTAGGAGAAAATGATTGTAAAACATGTGCTGAAGGTTATCAATTCGATGGTCGACAAAAGAAATGTTTGAGTTTATGTCCAAATGGAAATTTTTATAATAAACTAACTCAGGTAAGTATTTCAATTATTCGAATAAATTTTCTATACGTATTTGTTTCTTTGTGAAGTCATGTGAAATATGCACAGGTAATTGTTTCGAATGTGCTTATCCTGGCTCGTATTGTCTTCAATGTGCGTATCCGATGTCATTGGACACGACAGCTCATGAATGTTATCATTGCTGTTCAACAAATGAAACGAAAATTGATTGTTGTCAGTGTCCATCGGTTTGGGACGGTAGGAATATGATTTGAAAATACAGTTTTCTTTTTAATCAAAAATTTGCTTGTCAAGGTTTCTGTCGACATCGTCTATCGACTTCATCGAGTTTTAGCTCGATCTGGTGGATAAAAGCTCCTGTTGAAAATATTCAAAATCAATTCAAAAAATTAAATCGATCACATCAATTAGTTGTTTTAATTGTTCTAGTTCTTGTTATACTTATCAGCGGTCTTTCGTTTTTCGTTATTACTATTCGTTCGTTCAATGTTAAGCGAAAAGTTCTATCACCGGATTACATTCCATTAACAATACTCGATGATGAAGATCTCGATTAAAATAAACTCTGAAATCGTTTTCATTTTTATTTATTTATTTATTTATTTATTTTTCTTGTTTTTCAGACAGTACAGTAAATGCGATGAGTCTTTCAAAATAAATACGAAAAATCTACCAATGAAAATTTCACTAAAGATGACACTTGTTATTCAATTCTTTGTTTAAATCGTATCTCTTTGAATTTGAATTAACTAAACAACCAACTAGTCGACAAATGACAAATTCAATTGATCGACAGGGTAGCCTAGAAAAATTAACATCCATCGAAACAACAGCTAAAAGTCTGCTCAATGCGTTGATTAAAAAACCTGATGATCAACCATTATCTCTCGATGGTATTCACCGAGAAGAATTACTTAATCAAACAAAAACATTTCTTTCTCAAGCAAAAGTTTCAATTGTCGATATTGCCAATAGTTTTCATCTTCAAACCGATGGTTTTTTTGATCAAAAAGCAACAACTGACGATGACGAGTAAATCCTTTTTTTTCTTTCTTCATGGGATTTAATTGTGTTCGACGTAGAAATGATATGAAAAAGACTTATTCTTTGTCAACAGTTACATTGGATGATATTCTTCAAGATCATTTAACAACGAAACATTTACTTCCCAACTATCCATTATTTCATGATCCAATTCAGCCAAATCTCGTTAGTTTAGCACGACAAATACGTCAAAAGGAAAATTTCGATGAAATTTTGCCGAAAATCTATTCGAAAATCTTCAATCATGAAGAACGTCTTTGTTGTACGTATGATGGTCTTCACGGGAAATTAGTTTATCCGAAACCGAAACGTCTTCTATTCGATCTGATGATTAAATTGACATTTCATGAATATGACAAACGATTGAATGAAAACGAAAAGAAATCGATTTATTCACAATGTGAAAAACAATTCGCGCCGGATGGTTCGACAACGAAACTTCGTGGAATCAATTACGAACAAGTGAATTCTCTCACCGATGAACAACAATTTGTTTCAGCATTATTTCGTTTGATTATTCCACAAGATGATCAAAAGAAAATGTTAGCAGCTAAACAAAATCTTCAATCAAATTGGAATGATAATGAGACATGTCTTTTCTATGCACGACCTATTCATTTGCTTACAATCAAACAAAAATGGATGGACAAATTTCCTGTTACTGATTCGAACGAAGCTCAACGATGGACACAATGCATTGATTGGTTTTTCGAACCTAATAAAGTCGTTCGCCCATCGAAACGCAAGACAACGGACGTACCTACGAATGACGATAAACGACGAAAAAGTTCGTTGACTCTCGAAGAAAAACTTCATCAAATCGATCGAACTAAATTCGATGTATTCGAATATGCGACTCAATATCTTCAACTTGTCTTCGATGAAAATCCTCAAACATATCCAACATTCGAACAATTACTGGCGCTCGAATCATGCATTCAACGATACTACTGGACGAATGATTTCAATCAAACATGGAAACAAATCTTAGAAACTATTCAGCAGATCTATCAGAATGTTTCTACAGAGAAAAATCTAAAAGATTATCTCATTGAAACGCATCCTGAACAAGAAATTGAAATCAATCGTTTATTACAAATAAAATCAGACGATTGACAAAGTCGATTTTTGTTATCAACATGCTTGTTCGTGTAAACCGACATGTATATGCTTAGTGTTTTCTCTCTTTTTTTTGTTGAAATAAAAAATTGTAATTGGTATACGTACATGTAAATAAATCATACTCGACTTCGAACGCTATCTAGCGACTTGTTCGTGCCGATTGGTGGGCTTTGATTTCGAAGATGAAGTTCTCCTAACTAACTATTTCACACACATATTCACATATGAATCGGTTTGATTTTAGAGAAAATCATTGATTATGTCATCGCATTCATATCGAAATAATCGTTATTATGATTCGATGCGTCAATCTTATGGTGGAAATAATCGAGCACAATCGAATAATGCCGGCGATGATGAATATCAAGAAGGCATGTCAGAAGATATGCAGAAAATCTACGATGATGACTCGAAATGTTCGAGATTATTGAGAAAACTTCTTCGAGATGAACGTTCTGTCGATTTGAAAATTCAACGTATTCAAGAATTTCAAATTTATTTAGAAAAATCCGATAGTAACAAGGTAAAATTCTTTGACGATCGAATCAATTATGATTTTTGAATTTCAATTTAGTTTATGATGAAATTAGCACAGCCAGCACTAAACATGCTTTTCGAACAATTCCAAGAACGGTTTGTTTATTTCAAAAAACAAAAACACGAACGAACATTTTCTTCTATTTCAAAGATCGAACGAAGCTATCCGAGCTGAATTAGCTCGATGTATCGGAACAGTTGGATACATCATGTTAAATGAAAACGAACCAAAGTCTCTACAAATTCTTGTCTATCAAAACAAGTCAAACTTTTGATTTTTGTTAAGATTTGCTGATTGGATATTCGATCGTTTAAATGACGTTCGAAAGAACGACCTTCAAAAACAGTATCTCATCAGTGCATTTCGTCGTAGTATTGAAAATGAACGTGCATGTTTATGTCTCAAAGATCAAATCAAACGATTGAGTGAACAGTTGAAAAAAGTCTTAGAATCTGTTGTCTACGCACCGTTAATGATGGTTCTAACGGACACAATTCTCGATCTAGCTAAAATCTATCACCATGTTTTCTATGAAATCTTTAGCGTAGGAATAGTTTCGATCGTATATTTGAATGTTTTTGTTTATTTGAAAAGGATATCGCGGATATTCTAATCGGATGGTACATTGAACCGTTGCCAACCGATCGAATTTTGGATTATACAGCTCAAGCTTTGCAAAAATTTCGACCATTTTGGCTCGAACAATTAGAAAATAATACACTGACGTTATTAGAACATTTTATCGAAGATGCCAATGATTATGCACAACAATACGAACAAGAAGACGATGAAGAAGAAGAAAATCGAAGTTCATTTACTGATAAAATTGCTGCTCTCTATCGGTAGATTCATTTCGTTTTTCTTTTAATATTGTTGAAAAATGCTTTGTTTCGTAGTGCATTCGCAACGGTTCTTCGTGCTTTATCTGATGATTTTTCTCAGACATCGAATATTCTTCCAAAAGAATACGTCGATAATTGGCTACAGAAAATTCTTCATACAACTCAACTCATTCAACAAGATAAATCTTTTGGAATACTCATTAAATATGCGAATACCGCTGTTAGTATTCTACTTGAAACAATCAAACAATTTGATGAACATTTACAAAATGATATTTTTCAATTTGTTATTCAACAAATCGAATTAACAAAACAAAATTGGCCGTATGAAGCTGATGCAAATCTTCTCAAATTGATTATTAAAATAACCGATCTTACTGATCGAGATTCATGTGCACGATTGGCAAGTTCAATCTTTGCAGCAAACTCACGTATTTGGTCTTATCGGTTTTTCTATTCGAATTCTGTAGGACATTTTATTGATATATTTTTGTTTTTTGAATTCTCTGTGTTTGTTGATTAGTTAATTCAAGATGTTCTTCAATTATTCAATCGATTTTTAACCATGAAAAGCATTCCCGTTGTTGAACAAGTCTATCAAGCGATTCTTGTTGATATGACATTAAATTTCAATGTTCTTTTGAATTCACTCGAACAAAAACTAATCGTTCTCGGAAATAATGCAAATGCTATAGCCGGTGATTTAAATGAAGATGATGCTGAGGCAGCTTTGATCTTCGATTGTAGTGCACTATGTCAGATTGGAAATATCAAAGGAAATTTAATAGGCGTAAGCAATCGAAAAGTTTCGACTGTTGTTGATCTGATTGTTTTTCGTAAAGATGTACGCACTTTCTCCACCTTTGTTCGAACTATTGGCGAAAAATCTTCAATTGATAAATTCAAAATTAGCTCAAAAATATCCAGCCGTACATTATGGAGTTCTTAAAACGCTTTATTCACATTGTGCAGCGTGAGTCTAAGAAAGAAATGAGATGATCGAGGGTAATTCTTTATTTTTTTTTTGTTAGACATGAACATTTTATTCATAATTCGGATTTATTTAAACAAAATGATACGAGCAATGCAATGAGTTTAACAAGTTTAACTAAAGATAATTTCGAAGATCTTCTTAAACTTCATTATCGATTACTTGTAAACAGTCATTTAAGTTGTCATGATACCAAGTAAACCACAAAGAAAAATACGAAGTTCAATTCGTGATTTTTGTTGTTCATAGAAAATTGATTTTAAATTGGCTTGCTGAAATTATCGATGGTTTACCTCAGGAAGATAATGGTTTGTTATCTCAACCTCTTCTATTAAAACTCTCACATGCTATTATCGATATCGGTAAGAAAATAGACTAGTTTATCGATATCTATTGTTTGTTTGTTAAGCATATTCGGATGAAGAAGAAATCTGCAATCTATGCTGTCGATTATTGACTAAAATCGTCAAACGACAACGAGATTTAGATATTTCATTTCTTGTTCGGTGAGACGATGTGAATTCTCAATCGTTGTGTTTCTATTGTTTCAAATTTAGTCTATTTGATCTCTGCCGATTTTGGCTACAATCAAACGAAACATCGATTCATGATAGTTATTATGCGATTTTATGTTGTTTGCCTGTGAATATTTTGACAAGGTTTTTTCAAAAGTTTTTCTTAGAAATCTGTTTTTTTTTCAAAAGACTGAAATTCTAGTAAATTTCCAACTCATGGAACGTTATTATCATCGAAAAATGATTATTCCGGTTTTGCAAGTATTGTCAAACGAAATCATATGAATACGCCTTATCTCGGTACATTTACAACGCATTGTTTTAACTTAATTCTTGGTTATATTCTCGTTAATCATCAAATGCCGTAAGTTATTTATTTCGATTGTTGAAAAACAATTCGAATTTTCGAAATCTTCTCAGACGAATGTATGCAAATACATGGCTCGAACGTTTATTTCAATCGTGTCAACGTAAAAGTACGAATCATTCGATGAAAAATGAAATCTCATCATCGAATGAGAAATATCGATGTTTGAGTTATGAACATTTGCCTAATTTTGGTAATGATGCATTGATTTGGTTCTGGGCTATTTGGGAATGTGCACAATTTTGTGTGATGAATAAATTGAAAACACCGTTAGGAAAACCAGATGAAACATTTCTTGCGTTGGAAGGTAAATTTTGATAGAAAAAAGACTTATTCTCCTCTCATTAATTCAATTCAGAAACATTGAGATTTTTTGCTTGGCCAATTGATTTATCCAATATGAAGAAAAACGAAGTTTCATCTTCGGAACAAACAAATCAATCGAATGATACTCAAATTTCGAATGAGAAAGGCGATTGGTGGTGTGACCTACATCGTTGCGGACTTCTACTACAATTAATCGAAGCTCTTGAAAAATGCATGTATAACGCATATGAAGGTGCTGCATTATCACTTCCTCAATTGCCTAAAGCAAGTCGATTGAACTTTACTAGAATCTAGATTTATGAGATTATTTACAGGTAGTGAAACTCTTTTTCATTTTGAATAAATCTGTGTGTTTGGGATGGCTCAATCGAATCCGTATTCCATTGATTTTAACTTCTGTTCGAAGTGGTCAATATGAATCTGCTGTTCGAAATTGTAATCAATATCTTGTACATGCTTGTGCATTAGGACAAGCTGAAGTAAAATAATTTCATTTGAATTCGATAGTTTTTTTTCGAGTTTTGCCGTTTCTTTTTCGTCTAGGCCGTAGAATTCGAATTTGTAATCATATCTCTCGTTCAATCGTTAATTAAACTTCATAATAGTATGGCTATACATGGTATTTATGTTTGGCTGAAAAATCTTCATCAACTCGATTGGTTATGGATACGTGCATGCGAACATGAAGCAGCTGGAAATCTCGAACAAGCTGCATATCAATATAAATTATTACTCAATGATTATTTGAAAAATATAACGAATAATCAAGAAGAAAAAATTTCCAATGCATTAGTCAAATTTCTAACACAAAAGGTTTATGATTGTTATTTGAGTCTTCATCAATGGCCGGAATTGATTGCTTGGAATGAGGCTTGTATGAAAATGCAATTCGCTTTTTTGGAAGAGGACAATCAAGATTTGAAAACAGCTATGGAAACATCAATTGATATGATTGCTGTTCGGTAAGCGACGAAGAAGAACAAGGCGATTGTTGATAGAGAATTGATTTTTTGTTTTGTAGAGCGATGAGTTGTTTTGAAAATCGAGATTTCGAGGGTTTGAAAAGTGCAATGAGAAAAATGCCAAATTCTCAAGCGACAGGTGAAGAACTTGGAAGAAGTGTTGCTTGTGGATGGGATATGGAAGCATTTGATATGTTAGCTACGGTTGAAACATTAAAAGGTGTTTCAAAACGAAGGTAATTCAATTGATTAAAATTCGAAAAACATAGAAAATATATGAATTCTATTTTTGAAAGATCTGGTCTTTGGTCATTGAATGCTGTTCTTCAATTAACACAAGATTTAACACGAATACACAACGTCGATGAACACGCATCATGGTCTGAAGATCGAGCAGCTATTAGTCAAGTGGCTGCTTTGTATCAAAGTGAAGTACGAACCGATCAGAAATCTCAATTTGACAGAGAAAAACAAAACAATTCTCTTTTCAGAATCGAGAAGTTCCACTGTTACCTGGTCATAAATTTGCTCCCGTTCAACATAGTGTTCGAGCATTGAACTCACTACTTCTCTACAGTCAACCAGGTTCAAACAATCAAACATTGACATCAAATTGGACATCACTTCGAATGGGTGCTGCTCGTCTTGCTCGTCAACAAAACAACTATACTCTCGCTTCGAAATTGCTCATTCAGCAATTTCAATCGAATATTCCCAATCTTCTATCATCATTCGAAAGCTATTCTCTCGGTTCGTTGATAAATATCATCGAACGCTATCAAAATACACATCTCGTTTCGATTGAACTCGAAACTGAAATTGGTAAACTCATGTACGCTCTATCGTCGAATCAAGCCAATAATCTTAATATCACACATGCAATCGAATTTCTCTCACGATCAGTTCTCAGACATTTAATTCATGAAACTCAATATAATAGCAGTAATAGTAATCAACAACGAACATTAATGAATATCGAAAAATGTTCAAGAAATTTACTGCATATTGCTAAATGGTCACGTTTGGCCATCGAAAATAATTCGGAAACAACGACAATGAATGTTGTATCATTAGGCAAATTGTTTCAACTAAGAAAACAATATCTTCTTTCGGGTGTTGGCGTTGATATAGCAGCAGAACCATTTGTGAGAAATTATGTACCGGTGAATGAATTATTAATTGGAGAATTATTGAATTTTTCAACATTAACATGTTCGAATCTAGCTAAAACATGGTTTAGATATGCTGATTGGTCGTATATGTGGGGAAGACAATTGCTGGCACGAACGATACCACTTTCAGCAACTGATCTTGAACCACAAGTTCGAACAATTCTTCCGTCGGAAGTATCGGCTGATGAAATTACTGAAATTTCTAAAATCTTATCATCGATTCGAATTCTAACTGATGATGATTCTGAACTGACTGCATCCGAATTATCATCTCTTCATTCCTATCGTTCGGATCTCTCTCGAGCTTGTTCACTTCTCAGCAAACAATCCTATCTAATCGATCAATTACTTGCTCTTCATCCTCAATTCGATGTTCATCGATATTTTCTTCTCGAACAATCCTGTCGAGCCTATTTCACCTATCTACAATTGAGTAACACCAACGTTCAAGACAAAAAATCGACTACAAACAATGATGAAGCTTCGAATGTTCTCGTTACCTTACGTTTACTTCGAGCACTCGTTCGTTATCCTCAACAACTTCGTTCGATATTCGAAAATCATCTTCATACGATGCCGACTGTCGCATGGAAACGTCTTATACCTCAATTACTCTCGCGTTTAAATCATCCGGATAGTTTCGTTCGTGATTATGTCACGCAATTTCTCATTCGAATAGCTAAAGATTATCCACAATTTATTCTTTATTCAATCATCGTCGGCATAACCGATGATTCGAAAATGCGACGATTGAAATCTCGTGACGAGAAACTCTACGAACGAAAATCAATGCACACACAAAATTCAGATGAAGATGAAAATGATGATGAAGACGATGATGATGACGAAGAAAATCAAAGCGAAGAATTCGAAGAAGAAGATATCGAAAAACAAGAGAGTGTTTTAGCCATGCAGAATAGTCTCAAATTAATCTACAATGTTCTTTCGGAGACAAATGCACACGTTGTTGGACAAGTGAAGTTATTTGTTCATGAACTTCGACGTGTCACTGTTCTTTGGGATGAATTGTGGTTGGGCACGATGTCTCAATTACAAGAAGAGATAAATCGGTCGGTTTTTTTTTCGTAGTGAAAGATAAACATGTTTGTTGTTTTTTGTACAGACGAGTCGATGCATTGAAAGATGAACTTCATCGATTGGAAACAATGACGCATTTAACCAAAGAAGAAAAAGAATTTCTCGTAAAAGAAAAACAAGATGTTCTATTCAAATCTGTAAATTTTTCAATAAAAATTCACATAATTCTTGTTTCTTATTGATTCTTGTTTTAGTTTATTACGGTTCTCGAAGCTGTTAGTCAAATAACTCGATCAACTGCTGAAACACCACGTGAACAATTGTTTCAAAAAGATTACAGCAAACAGATCGATGCAGCTATCGAACAATTAAAACAGCCCATTCATCTTTCCGATCCTCATTCATGTTGGTTACAACTTCGTCAAGTAAATTAAATATGAAATACATTCAATTTCAACACTGAAATCTTCATTTAGATTTATTCAATGTTACATCGAACAGGCAAACGTTCGGGTACAATTCATGCTATGAGTCAAATCAGTCCGAAATTAGCACAGATCAAACACAGTGCTATACCAATACCAGGAGAAGATGGACAGGTTTGAATACGATTTACGCATGATTTATTGAAAAGATGTTCATCATTTTGACGTTTTCAGTTTCATACGATACATAGTGTTGGTCAAACAGTTCAAGTTCTACCGACTAAAACTCGTCCGAAGAAATTGATGTTCGTCGCATCGAACGGCCGTCGATATCAATATCTTTTGAAAGGTCTCGAAGATCTTCATTTAGACGAACGTATCATGCAGTTACTCTCGATAGTCAATGTTATGTTCACGAAAATCAATCGAAATGAACCGTGGTCGTATGAAGCAAGAAACTACACTGTCATTCCACTCGCATCACGATCGGGTTTGATTCAATGGGTCGAAGGTGCAACACCATTGTTTACGCTTTATAAACGATGGCAACAGAGACAAGCAACAGCACAAACTTGGAAAGCTCAAGTAGCACGATGAATTCTACGATTGTTTTTTGAATTAGTTTTTCTTTGTTTTAGAATGAAAATCAAGATGTAACTTTAGCAACTGTTCAAAAACCAAATGATGTTTATTATTCGAAATTAAACGCTATTTTGAAAGAAAAAGTCGGTGAAAATTATCAAAGAAGTCGAACTAAGTATTTGTTTTTGTAGGGCAAACCACCAGTTGAAGATCGTCGAGATGTTCCCATGCCTATTTTAAGACAATGTATTGAAGAATTAATTCGAGAAACACCAGCTGATCTTCTATCACGGTTGATTTTCTTCATTGAAAACTTATCGTATATTTCTCATTGATCTTGTTGTTTTTTTCTTTCTAGAGAACTTTGGTGCAGTTGTCCAAGTGTTGGTTTATGGTATAAAAACGTTCAAAACTACAGGTATTCATTTGTCATTGATCTTTTTCAATATTCTACATATTGATTTCAGTCGTTCATTGGCTGTCACTTCAATGATCGGTTATTTGATCGGTCTAGGCGATCGTCATCTCGACAATGTTCTTGTCGATTTAAAATCTGGTCAAGTAAAATACAATTTCAACGATTATTCTCGATTTTAGTTCGTGTTTTCATTTAGATAATTCATATTGATTATAATATTTGTTTTGAAAAGGGTAAAAAACTTCGTGTACCCGAAAAAGTACCCTATCGTCTCACACAAAACCTACAAAATGCATTGGGAATCGCTGGTATCGAAGGTGTATTTTCACTTTCATCGGCTAATGTCTTGAAAATTCTGCGAGAGAAAAAAGAAATTCTTCTCAATCTTCTCGAATCATTCAGAATTATTCGAATATTCATCGAGAATTTCTCGAATCGAGTCACACGATTGTTAAACACACGTTGCATATCGATCGAAATAGTTCGATGAAATACGAAACAATTCTAGCCAAGATGAAACGAGTTTTGTCTTTGAAAACGAAGTGAGAGATTGACATGTGAAGAAGGAGAAATTAGAATCATTTTATTTGTAGAGTTTTTGAGGAATTACTTCAATTGAAACCAACTGATGAAAATGGTAAATAATGAATTCATTTTAATTTTAAAAAAATGTTTTTGGTTTTAGTGGAAACTCGTGAAGAGATTCGTTCGTCAAAGACGACGGATGCAACAGGCGTTCAACAAGAAACAACAGATAAAACGACGAAAGGTTTCGATTTTCGTTTAAACACCTCATTTATCTATTTATGGAAATTTAGTAATCGAAGAACGAAATAAATATGCGGTGGAAATCTGCAAACGAATTCGTGATAAATTAGATGGATCCGATCCAGATCCGTTAGTGCAAAGCTCAATTTCTGATCAAGTAAAAAGAAAATTAAAAAGAAAAACGTTTTCAATAATCACTTTTTCCATTAGGTTGCTTATACGATTCGAGAAGCAACCGATCTCGATAATCTGGCAACACTTTATGAAGGATGGACATCATGGGTGTGAGAAATCAAAGAAAAACTATACAAATCTGGTTACAATACGGTGATTTAATTTAATGAACACAAGGAAAAGTTGTATTCAAAGATTAAAATTGAAGACAAACAAGTATTATAAACAAGAAGAGATCAACTGATGATTTGTTGTTTCGTTTCGTTTCGTTTTTTTCCTTCGTTTTCTTTTTCTTGGTTACAATGACAATCGTCAGCTTTTCTTTTCATTTTATCTCTCTGTGATTGAGTTTTCGACAAATTCAAACGGTATTTTTCTTCTTCTTCTTCTTTTGTTTGTCTATGTTTCATCGAATATTTGTCGTTTCGCGAAAAAAAAACAAAACAGAAAAATAAACTAGAAAGATACTTACGATTTAAAAGGAACTGTAACCTTATTGGTTGCAGACATAAGAGGCATGATTTTTTTATGCTGATTATGACGAATTCTTACTGTCTACTTCGTTTATAAGTCTAGTGAAAATCCAACTTAAGTGGGAAGCAGAGAACATATCAAAGAATCGCTTCGTAATTCAAATTTCATGGTCTCTTTTCTAAATACTTTCTATTTAATAAAGGTTTGCATGGTCATATAACGTGCCAATTTGATGGAATTCTTAAATCCCTACATACCGCGTTCATGAATCTCTACAAACGCATTTATCTAAGATGGCCATATGAACCATTAACATTTCAACAACAACAGCAAACACTCCAAGAACATCATGATAAAGATATCCAATGAACAGTTTTGTTTTTATACCGGTATTTGTTATTCTTCAGATAAAATAAAGGAAAAAGAAGAATAATGGTTATTTTTTTCATTTCAAAAGAAATGTCTTTTTATTAAAACAAAAAAAAACAACCACAAGTTAATCTCGTGGTTGCAAAGAACCACGAGGCACTCGTGGGGGCACCGGTGGAGGCACCGGTGAGGCCTGGTTCTCCAAGGAGTTTTGGATCCCCTTGATGAGATCCTTGGTCTCTTTGAGCTCCATTTGAAGCCGAGTAATTACGGTCTTTAATTGCCGATTTTCGGCCTTTAATTGCTGATTTTCGGCCTTTAATTGCCGAATTTCGGTGGTCGAGTCGTTGGCAACTCTTGGTTCAACCTAAATAAAGAAAACAACACAAAGTTAGTTTATGTTGAATGAAATCTATGTAAAAATAAACTTAAAAAACTAATTAAGATCTAACTTTTTATGTTTTTCTTCTACAGAACCTACCACTATTCGATTTATATCGTTTTGCTTGCACATTATTCTTCTCTTACCTATTTTATGACCGATGAAAAAGAAATAAACTGACGCGTAGAGGATGCATGGGAAAGAAAAAGCTCAACCAATGAGATGGGTCGTCATTCAGGACGAAATTTCAAAAGCAAACGGTCATTTTATGTGCTCCATAATCTATCAAATTAATCGTCTAAAAATATTGAGCGCCTAATTTCTCTTGTTCCGACTCCAGAGGAGTAGAAGTAGCTTTGCTTTCTATCGAGGAAATATCTGACTGTAAGAAAATGAAATGTTGCTTCTTACCAACTCAATTCCACCATAATACGGCGAATCACGGCTATTTACGGCCATGCTAATTCGGCCTGGGGCAGTTCAAATCATCGAGATCGCGCACTTGCGTGCGCAGGACGGTTTGGTAATGATAGACGAGCATCGCGAATAATACGGGGAACAGTATCGAGAACGACACCGGGAGAATGAACAGGACGATCAATACGGTCGTCGCGACGGTACAAAACGATAGCGATAGCGTCTACGAACGGGCTATCTGACATCTGAAAGAAAAGAAACAATATTGATAAAAGTGTAACGTATGTGAATTTTACCCCATGTAAAACCATTGAAGCAATATTAGTGCACACGAAAGTAAATGTCATTGAATGATTATATGTTCCTCTATTATGAAATAATTCTACTAAAACTATCGAAACCAATGTATACGTGTTAGGGGGAGAAGAGAAGGAAAGGAGAAGCCCAACTTGCGATGGCACTTATTCGAACTAACTTTATTTAATTCCTTGCCCATATTTATATATATGTTTACAAAAGCACAACAACAGAAACGACGAGAGAAGAATGAGAAGAGAGAGAGAGAGATGCCAAGGAGTATGTCGTCTTATAACGACATCTTCCTAACAATACGTTTATGTTTATTTATTTCTATTTTTATTTAATTTGTTAATCTGTGTTAACCCTCATACTACCACCTGGGGTCTTTTGGGACCTCTCATCAATTGCGCTTTGTCCAATTCTTACATAGTAAAGGATGTGTTCCTGTGATTCTAGATATGCTATGAGGAGAGTTAACCATACTCAGTGATGGTGTTCGTTTGTTTGATTTGAATCTTTTGAGCACAATAAAATATGTCAAAAGGTATCTCAATGTACTATCACGATTTGGGGTCGATCGTTATTGCTTCAACAAGTTGGGCACAGTTCCGTTAATAATAAACGAACTCAACATTATCAAGAGTCACGTGTATTTTTCAATAAGATATTCGCCTAAAAACGTCTTTGTTAGAGAGTGAATAATAGAAAAATTGCTATTAAATGCTGAACTTGTAACTATCATCGATAAAAAAAAAGCTATCGAAATTTTTTTTAAATTATTATGTCTGTAATATTCTTCTGCACATGCCCTTTACTTAGTTCCTACTTCGATGGAATTTAAAGTGTTGGAAGGTGGTAGTATGAGAATTAATTAAAGAATTAAATGAAATGAAAGGAAATACATGAAAAAAAACAATTAAAACGAATTTTTGTACATGTGAATTATCTGTTCATTGTCCAAGAGAATTTTTCGATGTTTATTATAATAGAATTGATGTTGATACGGTCGTGAAACATAGGACAATTGTAAATAGAGATCAGCTTGAAGACGTTTGAAATGAATATGATCAATATCATGATGATCTTGAATAAGATATCGTTCGAGATAATCAATAAATTTCAAGCAAATTTTGCCGAGAGTCTCTTCGAGTTGTTCGACATACGATTGTGTTAAACGATCGAATAATTCATCAGTTTCAATAGGCATACTTTGATGATAGGAAACAAGACGTTCAATTGAATTTCGATAGTTTCTTATGATTTCTAAATACGTACATAAATCAAGTTTATTTTGACAAAAAAAAACACCAACAACGACGAACTTGGTACGACTGACCAAAGCAAATCGATTTGTTCTAAAGTTAATTGATTTTGATTGAGTTGTTCAATAGCTTGATAAATAAATGTACACGAATCGGTTAAACGATTCGTTTGTAATGCTAATTGAGCTTTCCAAAAATATTCATCGACGATATTCATTGTTTACTTCGGTACACGATATATCGAAAATGGTATATAGAAAAAAACGGTTTTTATGCCACGTGTATATAGTCTATCGTTTTTCTATGACACGTTGAACTACGAATAATATACATTCGAAGAAAACGAAAGAAAGAAGAGAAGAAAATTCGTATAACGTACAAATCAGTTAAGATTTGTAATTGGATGGTAGATAAAGACGAAGAAGAAATCAAAAACATAATAAAAGAATGATGTCGACGTCGATCGACCCTCACAACAATGGACGATCATTGAGAATTGTTTCAACAAATCGACTCTTTACAAAAGTCAGAACTGAATCAGGTAACGACTACTTCTCTTAATCGACAAAAATATAAAAAACACCGTTTTCTTCATCTTAGTTTTACCATCAATTATGGATCCAACCAATCTTTTTCCTGAACACCAACAAGATTTAAGTGTTTTCCCCAAAGATGAATCGATTCTCGATGAATCATCGCCGACATTCGTTGATTTCCATCGAAATCTTTCATCATCAACATCACCCCATTCATTTTCTCCTCTCCAACACGATCATAGCTACGGTCTATCAACAAATTCTACATCACTACTTCCATCACCAACATCCTCCGATACATTAACATCACCCGAATTAATCAACACAAATCCAAATTCATCGGTTGTTGTGACATGGCCACAGATCAATTGTCGAGCTCTACGACCTAATGATTATCATATGCTATTGGAATTGTTATCATCGAATACAACTACTGATTCACCACCGGTGTTTTTCGGTTCCGCTCTCATTGATCCATCGACAGCAACGCCGTATTCCGATGCAACACGTACTCAACCGAAGAAACGTACCCGTCCCGGACATGTTAAACGACCTATGAATGCATTCATGGTCTTCTCACAAATCGAACGTCGAAAAATGGTCCAACTAGCTCCGCATTTGCCCAATGCCGATATCAGCAAGTAAACACACAAACAATCGAACATATTCATTGAAAAATAATAAAATTATCTTGTAGATGTTGTGGTGCGAAATGGAAACGAATGTCTCTACGAGAACGACAACCTTATATGGAAGAATCCGAACGGTTAAAACTTCTCCATGCTCGACAATATCCAACATACAAAGTATTTTCCTTCAACACTCGCAAAACCATCATCATTCTTCATTTCAGTATCAACCTCGAAAACGAAACAAGACAACTTCACCCACAAATCCACCTCCTGCTACAGCATCAACATCATCATCACCACCCACAACAACAGCAACAACAACCATCACAACATTACCATCAAACATTCTTCCAACAATACCAACAACAACAACAGTTATTGCTAAAGAACAACCTCAAACACCTCCGCCATCACTCTCTCAACCTTCGTCAACATCGAATCCCAACGATCCTATTTCATTGCTAGTTGCCAGATTATTCGATCAGAAATTAGCCATGTTCGCTAGTAATCTTCAGCAATTTAATATCGATCATCTACAATATCATTTCACTCCACCGAATACTCAACTCTATCCAACGCCAACACCGATGCCGTTCGATCCCGTCGCTTTTCTCGCTAAACAACAACAACATCGACTTATTTGAGATAGACAGTAGAATTAGATAGAAACACAAACAAACAAACAAACAAAAAACAATCTTTCTCTCATTGTTGTTTATTTTTTATTTTCTTTTTCACGTTTTATCTTATATTTTTCTTCTTTGTTGCGTGTAGTTTTGTGATTTGCTTATTTGTTTTGCCTTGTTCAGAAGATCTTATGAACGAACCTAAATTATTGACTAATCTTGTTCTTTGTTCTCAGAAAAACAATAGAATATAGAAAATGAAAATTCGTTTTTCTCTTAGTCTGCTGTGAGAATATCATAGTCGATATGAACGAAAAATAAAGAAAAGAGAAAACAATTTAACACGTGCTGTTTTCGAATGTCTATATTCTCTCTCGTCTCGTCTATCTTATCCACTTTCACTTCCATCTTCTAACCGACACACAACAGACACACACACAAACACAAAAATGTTTCAAATCAAAACTCTTCCAAATCCAACGAAAAAATCATCACATTCGAAATTTTCGAAACAGATTACATGTAAATTATTCGTTGGCAATCTCGCCACACATACAACTAGTACGCATTTACAAGCCATCTTTCAATCCTATGGACAAATTATCGAATGTGTTAAAGTACGTGAACGTTACGGTTTCGTACGATTTTCAAGTAACGATCAAGCACAACGAGCTCTCAATGCTTGCAATGGCTTGCAGCTAAATGGCTATCCGATGATTGTCGAATATGCACAAAACGAAATATTGATCAGTCCGAAATCACCACGTGTTTCGACACGATATCAATCGAAGAAAATACCGATTACAAATGATGATCTACCGGAATTGAAATATTCCTCATCGACATTGAATCCTGATGCGTCATCATTTATCATTCCTTGTTCGACAAGTGACTATTATTCGCAATCGGAGCGGCCATCGAGTCGTTCGTCATCGGAACGATCGAATTGTTTATCACCATCGGTACTTTCGGTTACAATACCATTGTCTTATTCAGATGACGACGAGATTTTCGAAGAGAAACATTCGCAAAAAAGTCTTCAACAACAACAACAACAACACCAACCGCGACAATCGGTTAACGTTTTTATTGGTGATAAAATTCTCAATTTATATGGCTCAAATGTTGATGTCAATAATAATCAAACAGCACTCACATTTGATAATCGTGATATTGATCCACGTGATCCGATTTTTATTTGGAATTTTGCTATTTATCCTGATGTTTCAATTAACCCATTTATCAAACGTACAGATATTAAAACATTACTCGAACGTCGAGTTTCACTTTATTCGTAACAAATAGTCAGATATTTCGAACTACTGCTGGTCAGTTATTAGTCTTTATTTTTCTACTCTGTGTGTCTTTATATTTATTAATAATCTTATTCGTTCCATTTGTCTTTCTATATTGATGTTGTGTGTTAAAAACAATATTTTTCGTCTCTCAAAATATGCTGATCTTGGATGATCTGCATTTTTTTGTCTTTATCTAAAGAATACCTATCTATCGAGTTCGATACTATGTAACCCGCCGCCGTCGTATTTACATTAAATTAATAATCTTTCTTCTTCCATTTATTTTTTTTTCTTAAATCTAAACTTTATTCTTATTCCTTCCTTCTTTCTTTTTCTTCTCTCTTTCTCTTTTTTTTTTATATACATGCGTCTACTTAAATAATTCTAATATTTGTCGGTGTCTTTGTGTGTGCTGCGTCGGTGACGATGTATATTAGGAAAAATTATATTAAGAATATATAACGGAATGTTCTTTTCATAGATAGACATGAACATTGACCTTAGTAATTAATTCAAGATTGAGTTTGGGCTTGTGAAATATGTTCATTTATCATCGATATCACGAGAGAGAGAAAAAGCGAGCTTTTTGACTGATTTGATTGAATAGAGTTTGCGTCGACTTGACAAGTAAGCGAGCAAACGAGAGAGAGAGGAAAAAGAATGAGAAATCGCAATGCGATCTGTCAACATCAATCAAGTCCTGTTGTCATCTACTTGGTTTTTGTATAGAACGGACAAAGCTCAAGTTCGCTAAGCTGCCGATCATTTTTATAAAAAAAAAATAAAAGGAGCAGGACGAGGAGGAGAAATAGGCAACGGATCTACACAATTTGATATTTATCGTCCTGTCAGAACATCGAGAGAAGAATTCAACTTGTTGTGATCCATCTTGTTCTTTTTCATTTTTTTCTTCTATTCTTTACATATTATTGCCCCGATGGTGACAACTGAGCAGTAGAAACGATGGCACTTTAATGTTTGCGAGCATGTTATGTTTGATTTATTGCTTCTGAATTGTAATGATGGCTCATAAATCAAATGAGAAAAAGAAAACTCTAATCCAGTTTCATTTCTTCATCTTCTTCTTTTCGTTTGGTCGATACAATGATACGCTTCGACAGTATCTCTTGTCAATCATTCGATAAAAGTCATGTTAAAAAGTAAAAAGTCCGATGACAATCGATCTCTAATGTCATTAAATGATCAATCTTTGTGATTATTAACGTTTTCTAATTGGTTCGATGATGGAAATCACATTCGTTACACATTGTATATCGAATCCTTCTTTTACATTTAGGAAGATAGATGATGATCATCGTTGTCATCTTCTATTGTTACTTGTCGTTGAGATGAGTGACGTGTATATCCCATATGCATTACGCGACAAATCGAGCTCGTTTATCTTCATCAATATTTCGACTGAAACAGGCAGCTAACCTGTCAGTATCTGCAATCGACTTTCCTAGACGACTAATGACGTTACGAACTGCCAGTCAGCAACAGAAGACGAAGAAAACTATTACACTTCATTCGTCATCAAATCAATCCATCAAACAATCACCTCTAGCTTTCTTTTTCTTTTTTTTTTCTTCTTCTTTCATTTCTATCTATCTGCACATTATAGACGTATGTAGGACATAGATTGTATGAATCGTTTTACATTGAAATTTACCTGTACACAGAACTAAAATCAGCTCATTCGTCACATAGAAAACAAATTGCAATTAGTTTCATTCGCAATCGTCCATATTTCCGATGATTGACGTTTGATTGACAGAGCCTATGAAACGATATGACGTGTTAGATTTTCGTTCATTTCGGATTTTCGTACGTGTATATGTTCACTTAAATCTATACGCATCATATTATATATATAATATATAGATTTGTCTATTCCTATCAATCAAAAAAATATATGCATGGGGCGGTAAGCATTTCTTTTGTTCTCTCTCTCTCTCTCTTTCTCTTCGACACTAACTCATCCATCACTCATTCACACGAATGATTTGTTAAAAAAAAAAGAAACGAAGAAGAAAAGCATTCATTCATTCTTTCTTTTTTTGCTTTATTCTTCAGTTGCTATTCATTTTTATAGAATGACCGATAATAGCAGTGCACCTGTTGATCTACGTATCAAACGTAAACGAATCGATATCGATGACGGACGATCTTATTCGAAGAAAAAATCTCGTCAAACAGATAACGAAAATCCGTTGGATTTATCTGTTAAATCGAATTATCATTCAACGCCGTATCCAATGCCGCTCTATAATCCAGCAAATCTATTTCTTAATTCATCGGCTTTACTCTACGATCTATTCTTAGCAAATCTCAACTCGTACTGCCAACAACAACCACAAGTTCAACAAACACAACGTGTAAAAATCGAATCAAAATCAGTGAAACAATCATCATCATCTCCTCGAACTCAGAAAGATCAGTTACCAATCGGAAAACATGAGTCATATGCATGTTCCTGTGGTGAAAGATATACGAATGTCGCACAACTCGTTAGTCATTTGAAAATCACAAATCATAGTGCACAATTATCGACAACTCATGATGAAGTTGCTAAACTTGTTCGTGGACAAGATATTTGGCTGTCTCGGGATACAAATCCAGCTAATCAAATACTTAAATGTCTTCGATGTTCATTATCATTCGAAACATTACCCGATCTAACTGCACATATGATGAAAACCAATCATTTCACTCAACCTCTCTCTTCATCCTCATCAACAACAACAGCTACACCTTCGAATTCTCATTCCAATCTCAAACAACATTCGCCAGTGAAATTCATGTCCAATCAATCACGTTCGACATGTCTCGTTTGTTCACAACAATTCTCACGTGAAGTCGATCTTGTCGATCATTTACAACGTTTACACCAAATTCGTTTCAATTGCACAACATGCGGCATGTATTTCGAAAATGAAAATATCTACAAAGAACATTTAATCAAAGAAATGCATCACCGAAACGGCAAATTCAGCCGACATCGAGACTTTCTCGTGCCGAAGAAAACCAAACCGACGAAATATCAATCATCGATTGATCGAGATGTTGAACGTGTTCTTAATGATTTACTCGATCGAATTGTAACGAAAGACGAATCAACAAATGGAAATGCACTTTCATTACTACAGAACTTTGTTATTCAACAAACACCTTCGACAAACAATCTACAACAGGAACTCGATTTTAATAATAATTTCGATGATGAAAACAGTAATAATCTTAGCACTCAAAATTCAAACAAATCCAATGAAAGTCCATTGGTTTCATTAGAAAAAATGCTTGCTTATTCAACAACAATTCAACAACCATTAGTTCATCACGGAATTAAGAAAAAACAATTCGATAAATATCGTTTATTCGCAGAGAAAATGCTTCGATCGACATTTTCCTAACT
>Ga0209930_1001408_pt1 | contig 38262 bp, 35 predicted proteins | sample ThiBiot_500_biof_2_FD_183948 | JGI IMG/M metagenome (GOLD analysis project Ga0209930, IMG submission 183948) | Wastewater bioreactor microbial communities from Cape Town, South Africa - Thiocy_cont_500_biof (SPAdes) | ecosystem: Engineered > Bioreactor > Thiocyanate-remediating >... | reverse complement strand
TTTTTACCATCGTCTCATTTCTGTCTCTTTCATACAGACACTCACTAGACTCAACCTGACGTCCAATCGAATCGGAGCTCAAGGTGCGCAATATTTCGAGCGCCTGAAGACAAACAGCGATCTTACAGTGATTTGGTGATTGAAGTCTAGATTTCAATTTTCTGGTTTAAGATTTATTACGAATAGGTGGAACTTGAGGGATATTCATAATTATGCTCTTGTGTGCGTTTGTTACATTTCATCGTAATAAATGACAATATTTATATTTTTCGTATAGATTGCTTGATTAATTTGAGACTTTTTGACAGTTACATTCACTTTGATGGCATGAAATGAAAACGGCTTGTAGGCGTCATTTTGTCTATTTATTTATTCATTGAATTTTGGAGAAAAGAGTATTTCTGTGAAATTGAATTGAAATTGCACTTTAGAGATAGTGAACGTATCGTAGATGGACGAGATCTAGTGTATAGGAAGTGGGATATGAAAATGTTTGCACATGATGTATTATTTAATGTTTTGATTTGTTATCCAAGTTATTAGATTCGATTTTGAGAAAATGTATGATGAACGCGTAAAAAGTTCTTAAAACTGAGAAAATATTGAGATTTCAGTGTTTGAGCACGAAACACTCGTGAGAATAGATCGAAGAGTCGATAAAGAAAATAAATACTTTTAATATCACTATTATGGTTATTATTCCGATGTATTTGAACTCACACTCGTATTTCGCGTTCAAATTTAAACAGCTGGTCAGCGCAATCGCTTCTGCATTAAAAGTGTGAAACAGGAACTGATTGGGAAGTTTGAAAAATACTAATTAAGACGGAGTTTCAAATTGATGTGTAGAACTAATTTATTTTGTTAGTATGTTAATCGAATGTTGACTGTAAATGAAAATTAAGTTATAAAATATGTTTAGATCATTGAAATAGATAGATTAGTTCTGAAATTATGTCAGTAATGTTGGTAATTCTGGAATGCTAGTAACGCCTGTAACAGCAGTTCGGTTTCTGATATTACCTATATCTTTTCTGTCAGTGACGTCTGTGAGAAGGGGGTCCAAATTTTCTACCATTATACTTTTACGCTCCCTTTCTGTTCGTATTTCACAAAATCTCCGTTTAAACATGTCATATTAGCTTCACGACTGATCTTTTGAGCCTGCAGCTGATACATTAATATTCAGAAGCCTAAATTTTAAAGGTAGAAATTTTCTATACATATTTGAATGACTGCGATATGTCAATGATAAAGCAAAATGAGATCTTGGTATAAGACTTTCAAACGAAGGATTCGATAACCGTGAAAATGACTATTAGTATGCGAAAGTTTTCAGAAAAGTGAATAGTAAAGTAGACCTTTATCGATTCAAGTAGAACCTAAAGGTTTGTATGTAAAGTTGTTAGCTTGACAGCTAAATTCCTACCGTTCCTATCATAAAATTATGGATACTGCCTTTTTGATATTTCGGGAAAATACAGCTGGTTCTTCGAGAGTCTTTCACCCTCAACACCCTCACCCTCAGGTCAAATTTTATTATTATACGAAACATTATCGTTCTCTTCCTGTAATAACAAGATAAAATCTTTATTGACGATTAATTAGGAAAATCTGTTATTGAATATAAATCACATGTCTGTTCTTAATTTAGATAATGCGCTATGAGAGAAAAGTGGATCTTCGAAATCATTAATCATTTTTTGAGCAATCGGAATTAGAATCCTACGGGAACGATATTGAAAATGTCACGTTTCCGAAAATATTCTATCTTTTCATATATTTTAATTGATGTATTCAAAAGTAGATTCTTTTTGAATATCTTCTTTCATGTTTATTTTGTAGTAAAAACGAGAAGTAGAAAAATATAATGAATACATGCGTTCATTTATTGATCGTTAGCAATATTTTCTTTTTCTAGGAGTGAGGATGAAAGTGTTTTGAATGCTCAGTAAACTAGATTTCTTTCAGAAAAGGGTCTGCGAATCCTTCGGATGAGCGCTACTTGTAGTTATAAAATGATTTCCTTTTTTTCTTTAGAACGAAAAAATCTGATCAAACAGTTAGTGAACATTGAAATTGAAAAACTACGCTTAGTTCTGTGTGTTCAACAAACGCCAATGTGCGAACCAACCGATATTCATCTCACTCGGCCATTTATTAAAGATTCCCATGTCAAACAAAACGGTCCGTATACGATGCCGTATTACTGCGTCAAATATTTTTGGCAAATACTGACCGTTTACTTAATAGTGCGGTCCATAAGCGGCAAAATTATGACCAAATACGGACAGTCGTATCGATAGATCTGGGTTTGTTAAAACGGATCTGTGACACATACAGTATTCTTGTGGTAAGTGCTCCCCGCATGTATATAATTTGAAAAATTAAGATTTTTCTTTCTTTTAGATCCGAGAATTACGTTTGGAAATATTAAATTCTATCCGATCAAATTCGTCTTATGATACATCTTTTTTCATTTAACCAACAACTCAAACGTGTCTCTTTTTTCTTGTTCAACCAAAAATAAATATTTGTTTTTACTTCTACGGTTAAAACAAAATCTAAAATAGATGAGAAATATCTATTCTTCTTGGAGAGGTTGAAGTTGAACTTGGATCTTGAAATAATGAACTAATTTAGATGTGATTGTTCGTGACAAGTGTGAAAATATCCTTTCACAGTTTCGATTGACTCAGAGTTGGAACCGGTAAATTTGAAAGTAATAAATTCATACTAATTTACATGTATATATATATAGACTTTTATTTATATGACTAGTTCGATTTAAGCAAACAAAAAAAAAGGAAATTTACGTTAATAAGACAAAATGTACAGAGACAATAAGAAAATGAAATTTAAAAGTCAGAAAAATTAAGATTTCGTACGAAAACATAAAACGAGATCGCCACCTCCTTTCCACATGAAATGTTTTACAGTTCGAAGATCCATTGATAAATCCAAAACCTTAAAAAGAAAAATAATTTCTTTGTCAAAATTGTATCGAATATTTTGTTTGATTCTAACTTGATCTTGACATAACAATTCAATCAAATCAACACTTTTACTTATGTCTGATTCACGTTGTTGTTCAGCATTGCTATCGTGTTGATCTAAACGAAATCAAATCAATAAATTTCTCATAGAGATCTTTTAATATTTATTACTTGAACCATTTCCTGATGTTGTCATCGTTGTATTCTGTTGTAATTGTTGCTGTTGCTGCTGCTGTTGTTGCTGTTCATTGAGAACATATCGTTCGTAGATGTATTCAATCACTTTTCGAACGATCATCAGATCACTCGCTGACAAACGGTCTCTGCAAATAATTCAAATTTTTAGGAAAAAAGACAACGAGTTCGAAGTTGATTACTTTTTGTTATATTTTGTATTGCTTATTTGATGATGAAGAACAAATGGAATTTTAGTTAATGGAGGAATTTGATGCTAAACAATAAGAAACAAGTTTTTTTTCTTTTCGAATGAACAAATAAAACTAACTTTAACAATGACATTTGTGATAAACTGGGGTAAAACTTCGTATAGAAATGTTTGTTCAGGTTCGCCTGCAGCTTCACTACATCGAAAACGATACAGTGTTCGACCACCTATTTCTCTACAAATAGAAAAATCTTTTATTATGAATGTTTTTTTCTCTTTTAATTACCCAACAAAGATCGGCGTATGTCCAGGTAAATGACAAACATTATCTAAATGCACTCGTTCGGAATATCCATCATTTGAATCTAAATTTTTAGCAAATAAAATCATACTTCAAAATGAAGAGAGAAACGAATGATTTATACCTAAGGCTTGTTTTGTTGCTGGCCAATGTTCGAACAGTGAATGTAACATTAAAACACCGTAGTTTTCTAAATTTCAATTGATAAATATGTCTCAATGAGATAATCATGATTAATTTACCTTTTAAATCAATAATTTCATTATTATTCGTAACTATAGTACTATTTGCAACATCTTTAGCCGCAATCCATGCAGCAAAAACATCACTTTCTTCTAATGTAATTGTTAAAATCTAATTTATTGAAAATTCAATCGAAATCTTTCGTTTCAAATCAATTTTATTTACCCCAACTTTCAAATCAACACTAAACCAATTCGGTACGAATACTGTTTTCGTACGTTTACGTATTTCTTCTTCATAATCACATTTACCTAAATTTTCTGCCAAACGAGCCTAAATAATTCGTAGTTTTTTATTTGTTCAGCTGAATAAATTCTAATCGATATACTTGTAGAACATCGTAAACCGCCACATTATTATTCGAATCTTTGGTTATAACATGTCGTTTATCAGATAGGATATGGTAATGTTTAAGTGCTGGACCACCTTGAATAATCATATCCGGTTGTTTACAGACCACTTCGCCATCGTAATAAGTTGTTTGGGTTAATGCTGCATGACTATCTTTCAAATTCTAATTAAATCAAAGAAGAATTCATGATGATGACAATGGTTATTGTTATTGTTAGAAGTTTTGTTTATTTTACCCAACAACGTATATTGGATTCAGTTGTTGACACCCATAATTGCTGCTGTTCTTTGCCGAGTTCAACCTGAAAGAGGAAATGTCAAAAAATCAATTCGTTTGTTTTGGTTTTTTGTTTCTACGCGAAGAACTGGTTCAGCTTCTTGACAAACACACACACTTCGTGTTGTGTCTGTTAAATCAGTTACACAAACTCGTCTATCGCGTCCACTTGAATACAACCGAGTAAAACCTTCGTTAACCTATTCAAATCAAACATTTCTTGATTTCGATATGAAAAAGCAACAAAAAAAAAGCATTACACATAATGTCCAAACAGCATCCGAATGTATATGAAGTTTACTAACACATCGTTGTTGCCCTAATGACCATATACGGATTGTATGATCGGAACTAGCCGAAATACACTAAGATAGAAAGAAATAGTAGAATTTTAACTTGAATATGCTCATCGAAAATTCGAATTATCATACTTGTGTACCATCGCGATTTAAAACTAATGCACGGATATTATCCGTATGACCTTTTAGTTTCATTAGTAATGTACATGTTCGTGGATCATACACACGTATCTATTCAATAAATAAATCCAGTGGAAAACAAATTCAGGTAATTTACCACATTTTCTGGCGAACCACTAACTAAAACTGTACCAGATGGATTCATGGCTAGACTGTACACGGAATGTTCATTGCCGGTAAATGTTGATGCTGAAACAATGGAAATCAATTACTCAAAGAGAAACAAACAATAAAATTACTTGTTACAGTATTATTTACTGCTGTCAAAGCAGTTAATACATTCACATCCCATAGAAATATACTATTGTCAAAACTACCACTAGCTACTTGCTCTTTATCTTTAGCATAGGCCAAACATTTCACAAAATCCTTGAACAGAGAAAAACAAAAACGAAATGATTCAAAATTAGATTTATTTTGTTTATTACTTTATGTGTTCGTAATGTCGACATGCAAGTTCCTTTGGGTGCATTCCATAGTTTAATTGTAGCATCGCTTGATGCTGATAAGACTATAAAAATATACACAATTCAACTGATATATTGTTTCTCAATTAATTTTCTTACTATGCTTTCCTGAATTGACTAGAACAATGTCATTTACCCAATCTGTATGATGTTCCATTGAATATTCATACATATCCGACTATTAAAATGAGATAGATTCAGTTTATTTATAAAACTATCCTACTCCATAACGTCTGCAATCCCATGCTCGAATAACTGAATCTCGTCCTGCTGTATACAATCGGTCATTTTTAGCGTCATATCGAAGAGCATTAATTCCGCCACGATGCAAACGTTCATTTTCATTTCGAATTAAAAATGATAACTAAAATTGAAAACAAAAGTCTAAATAATTTCTTCTCAATAGTTCGTGTTACTTTACTTGAACACGTTTTTTCTGCATCGAGAAAGTTCTTGATTATTGTTTTGCTTCTTAGTAAAACATTTTTCTCTGTCAAAATTATATTCAATCTAAAAGTAAATGAGTTCTTTTAAGGAAGACTGAATTCGATTTTCTCGTTCGCTTTATCATGTGTGTAGATTTATTTGAAAACGAAAAAAAAAACAAAACACACAAAGATCGAACATGAAAAGCAAAACAAGAAAATTATTTTCAATATATATATCTTCTTCTTCTTAGGTTGATTTTTCTTTCTCATTTTTATTTTCGTTTAGCATGCATATCGAAAATTCAATTGGAATTTAAACATTACGTTGATGTGCAGCTTCACGAGCTTTGATACGTTCAAGACGATTGATACGTGCTTGAGATTTGTTACCCAAAACACCACCACCCCAATGACGACGTAATTCATCATAACGATCATTGAAGTTCGTTTTAATAGCTTCAACAATTTTGCCTAAGCCTGATTTATCATCAACATTAACATCGGTTAACGCCAATGATGAACAAGTTTTCAAATGAACAAGACGACCGAGACGAGCTTTGCCTTTGACAATACAATATGGAACGCCCATTTTACGACATAATGTTGGTAAATGAAGAACAAGTTCAATCGGTTCAACATCGTGAGCAATGATGACTAATTGAGCTTTCTTTTTTTCGATTAAACTTGTAACAGTATTCATTCCACTACGAAGAACAGCTGGTCGTTTTGTTGGTTGATCGGGTTTACCTGTTTTCGCTTGTTGTTCGGCACGTTGTTTCAAACGATTTTTCTTTTCTTGTTTTGTTTCAGGTCGATATTTTTCGAGTAATTTAAACAATTGTGTTGATGTTTGCTTGTCGAGTGTTTGTGTAAATTGATTGATTGGTGGTGGAACTTTCAAACGTTTAAGCAAAACGCTTCGTTGACGTTGAAGACGAATGTAATGTGGCCATTTAACAAAACGTGTTAAATCACGTTTTGGTTGAATATCTTAATTTGAAAATATATTTTCAATTCAACAAAACGAGAATCTTTATCTTTTTTTACCTTGACCAATACCAAAGTTCTTGGGTCGTTTTTCGTACAATGGATTGACGAGTTTTTTTGCTTCAGCTTTAGCTTTAAGTGGAGCAGCGGCGATTTTCTTTTTGCCTTTTTTTGCAGCAGCACCACTTGTTGCTTTGGCTGTTGTTGTCGTTTTTTTTGTTGTTGAACTACCTGTTACTGGAGGCATGATAACGATTGAAAATGATCAAATAAATTCAATCTAAAAAAAACAGAAACAAATCATTCTTCAAAAAGAACAAAAAAGAGAGAAAAGATTTTTATTTATCTGCCGATCAAATGAACTAATGATTACCAATGGGCGATATCGTAGAAAAAAAAACACGAGAAACAGAATAGAAATTAATTTAAAATCACAACTGTAAGGAGAAAAGAAGAGAAAAATCAAATAAGAATGCCGTTGATTATATCAATCGTTAAAAATATATATGTATAATGTAAAATAAAGATACGCGTTACTGTTGTTTTACAGTTAAATTTTGGTTTTGATATTGATATTTCTTATTTAATTGATCGAATAAGTCGATATCAAGTTTTTCTTTAACTGTTTGATTATTATATTGCATCCATTCTTCAATTTCTTGACACGAACGTGGTACAACTGTCAATAATTCACAACCATCTTTTGTAATGGCAATATTATCTTCAATACGTACACCGCCAACATAAAAATATCGATCAATTTCTTGTTTATTCAAGAATTTCTTTAATTCATCATTGTTATATGCATTATTAAATAGACCTTCATTGAAATAAATACCCGGCTCGATCGTTAAACACATACGTTCTTGTAAAACACGATTCGTACGTAACGATTTCAAGCCCGGTAATGTTGAACGCGTTTGAGGATCAAGATAACCACCGACATCATGCGTATCAATGCCAATCATATGTCCAAGACCATGTGGCATAAACAAAGCACCCAAACGAACATTCATCATTTCATCAATATCACCTTGAACTAAACCAGCAGCTTTTAAATGTTCGAGTTGAGTTCGTTCGGCTAACAAATGCATATCGGTCCACGAAACACCTGGACGAACACTTTTCATAACTTGACGATTGGCATCAAGTACGGCTTCGTAGATAATACGTTGTTCTTTGGTAAAACGACCAGATACAGGAAATGCACAGGTAATATCTGATGCATAACAACAATATTCACCACCCATATCGAATAGACACATATCTTTCGATGTAAATTGACGATCATTTGGCGCTCCAGCATGACCGTAATGTAGAATAGCGGGATTTTCACCTGTTGCACAAATACATGTATACGACATGTGACGCATTGCGCCATAACGATGACAATAATATTGAAATAATGATTCGACTTCATATTCAAACATACCTTAAGTCAAGAGAAAATTCGATTTAAGTTACTGAAGAAGTTTGTTTTTCTTTTACCATCTTTGATGTTTAACATAACAAATTTATGTGCTTCGGAACTAATTTTATTTGTATATCGTAAAACATCAAGTTCGAAATCGGTTTTCAAAACTCGACATTCATTAATAATTGAATATAACGTTGTTTTATCGACATGAAATTTGTCTATGCCTTCGAAATGTGCGGCTTTCGCTTCACTTCCACTATCCGTATTTAAACCATTTAAAACTAAGATTAATTTTGCTTTGCCAACAATTCTCTCAAAAACACTTTCCAATTCATCAACATAAAATACATGATCAACATGATAAATCTGTTTGAATTCTTCGGGTTCTTTGATTTTTCCCATCCAAGCAACGTACGATGCTGGCAAACGTGGAATGAATAATGTCGATTCACCATTTTCAATATTAATTGCACCATAAAAATCCGGTTCAATAACGCCAAATGTCCAATGGAAGTATGATTCTTGACGGAATACAGGTTCATGATCACTAGAATGACGCATTTCACTAGCACCACCTTGTAAAAGAACAATTGAATCCGATGGTAATGTCGGATGACTACGCAATGCTTCGCAAAGACGTTGTCGATTCAATTGAAATAATTCCATAGGAACTTTCAATGTATTACCACCTTTCCAAAAACTATCCGATTCACTGAATGTCGTCATTAGATTGAGTTCGAAATGTGTTTCTCTACGAAAAAATAGATATATCAAACAAAAAAACGTCGAGTATATGAAAACGTTTGAAAAATAAACAGTCTACTCGCTGAATCCAAATCCAGAGTTTATCATCTGTTAGTTTTACTCGTAAATAGTTTCTGATAGGTAAATCGAAAGAAAATCGCGTCTACCTCCTTTTATATATTATTTTTCACTTTAAACACGGATATTTTTCTCTTGAAAATCTATGATCAATTGTTATTTCATTGAAATTAAAAATAAACCACTATAACATCCGATCATAACGAGATGTCGCTCTATACTAAACATTCAAAGTTTTTTCCAATTAAAAATTCATCCTCTTCTATTGATATACAATAAAAACACACATTTGAAACAATCAACAGTCAGACATGTTTGTTAATTTCATGCTCTTTTTGTGTTGATATAAAACAAACAAATAATCAAAATGGATTTTATCATTCATGCGTATTTCCCTCAAGATAAAACTTTCTTGTTGACACTATATTATCGTTCGACTCATTAAATCAACAATGATAATTGAAAAAAGGAAAAGATTTGATCCTTTCGATTTTATTTTTCGTGTATTATCATGCAAATAGAATAAATCTATATGAAATTGAATGTTTATTCATGAATTTTTACTTGAACATTAATTGATTCATTATGCAAAGAAAACAATTGCTAACATAGGATCTCTCGATATCTATCACCTTCATCAAAGAATATATCGATCATTATGTCGATACATTGACTGATATCATAAACAAGTTTGCCTCTTTTTTGTTTTGTTTTATTTTCAATCACAGATGTATGAATATTAAATAGTTTGCTCGAGGCATACTCGCACTAGCGTGACAATAATCTAGGGATAATAAATATATTTCGTTTTATTTAATTGTTTCAGCGCAAGTAACAAAGACGGAAATGATTGTCGGTTTGCCTTGAGCGAATGTCGATCGTTTCTCTTCTTCTTCTTCTTCTTTTTTATTTTATTTTATGAGTTTTACTGGCTTTTATCCAATATGCGGAATAAGATAAGACGCTAATCTTTGAGCTGTTGTTTTTAACAATATAAGCAGCATATTAAAATGCAGAACGGAAAAGATTGCTTTTCATTTTCTTAGAAGATGAAAATGACCAGGTGAGAAAATCTTTTAATACATAAGCCGTTCGATGTGTTTTTTTTTCTTCTAAATTCATTGTTATTTCCTCTATTATGATGTAATTCAATAGATACGTTCGAATGCAAATGATCAATGGTCCATCGACGTCATTCTCGTTCGTTTCGGTGCGTGAATCAATAATGATATGTGACGTTAGATGTACATAGTTAATACAATACACACACCAAACAAACAGCAAATGAAAGAACTAAATTAAATGAATTCTTTCTTTTTCTCTAACACATCGAAAGGTCTCCCTGATGAAATAATGTAACTATTTCGTAACTGAATGAATAGAATTCGATAGGCATGATCGAACGTGAAACTATCCATTAAAACAGTTGGTCAAACAAACCGAATGGAAGAAATGATTTCCATGAGGATTTACACTTAACAATCTATACGTTGTTATATGGATATGTGTGAAGAGTGTCAATGGTACAAGTTCGTGTTAATCTATGTACAATGAAATGATGGCGTGAAGAGATGATGTGAAGACAAAAGAAAAGAGAATCTGGACTGTTATTGTCACTCATTCATATTCTTCAACAAATCTCAACGTCTGTATGTACGTATATGCGTGTCTGACTCTATTCGTCAACTTAGTCGTTCACACTTTCTATCTCTCTATCAGTCAACTAATCATCTTTAATTGCTCGTTAGTCGATCGCACATGCGTGTGTGTGTGAGAGACATTGGGCAAGCCAAAAAAAAGAAATGAAAATGTCTATTTATTCCATTCTTCTCTTTCTTGAGGTTCATTTCAATTTATATATACAGACTACACTACAATAGTATGGGATCAGTCGATTCATTGTGTTATATTCTCTTGAGCAAACAAAACATGACAATGACCTTTATATATATATACGCATACAGTATATAGTCTACGAATTGAATGAATATTGTTTTCAGTCGTCGAACATCTGTAAATTGTCATGATCATGGTAAGCATTGTTCCTTAAGCCGATTAACGATCCAGATGCACGAGTCTATTTATATACTTAAGTACTGCAAGGTTAGATTCCATTCTTCCCATCGATTTGATTAGTATTCGATTAATTGTATATGAAATAGTGCAAACTAAGACTTATTTCTTGTTATCAATTTTTGGGTGGAATTCATTTTTAGATATGTTTGTGTAGTATATTTAAACGAGATAGACAGTAACCGATCGAATTTAATCAGAAGACAAAATGAAAATCAACGTAATCTGATCTTTGACATATTTTTATCTCTACCATATTCATATAAACTATCGTTAACAGAAATCAAAAATTCGTATGTATGTATATCAATCTTGTGTAACGTTTTTTTCTTTACATTTTTGACTACGATCTATCTCTAAAGGGACTACTGGGCTCGGTTATGTATTGGTTATGACAATCACTTGACATTCTATAGTCGACTTCGAACATTTGTCTATTCTTTGTGAATAGAATGCAAATTGTTCCGATTTTATTTCTTCGAACGATAGAATCATGCCGATCGTACAGTGAATTAATTGTTCGATCGGTTTTTTCCTTTTGACCGAAAAAGAAAATGACAAGTTATTTCATTACCGGCTCGATTGTATATAAAACTAGATGCGTGCTAGATTCTTGAAGTATCGGTCAAGCGAGACATTTTTCTCTTTTTCTTTCTCTTTCTTTCTTTTGTTACTTGCTTTTGTTCTATATTGTTGATTATGAAATCATACGAGAAGCCATTAGCAGGTTGAAAGAAAATTTAAATAAGAACAAAAGTTCTGTAATACGTAAAGAGAAAAACAGTAGAAGTGATTTACTACTGTTCGATGAGAGATGATGAAAAGAATTATTACATCATATTGCAAAAAGAAGAAGTTCGAATGTCATTTTTATTCAATTGTTTTCTTTTCTCTCCTTTCGAAGAAATATTTTTATTGTATCTCGTTTGAATTTGTTAACTTTACATGCGTATATTTCACATACTTAAAGTGAATTGATTGATGTCTTATGTAACCGATCAAGGACTCGTTGATGAACATCATCATCATCATCATCATCATCTCGTTTTGAGCGTCACCTGTTTTTTGTTCCGTATCCAACTGAGGATAAACAATTAGAATATTGATTATCTTCAATGCATCTTTCGATATCAATAGCTAGTCAGGTAGTCAAGATTGATAACTGATTGAATAGAAAAAAGTGACGCATTCAACCTTAAACAACAAACAACAGAATGTCGGCATCAGCTTGTTGTATTCGAATTCATATTAATGATTGTGTAGAATGTCTTTTCATCATCTCAGCATGTATTGTGTCTCCACCGAAAAAAAATCCATAGAGAAGAGAGATTTTTTTTGTCCACCTCCCCCCATTCATCTCGCTCTCTCGCTCTTTTTCTCTGTTCTTTTCTTCCTCATATTCAATCTACCACCGATGACATAATTATAATAGCCTATAGGCATCATTTTAAAACATACTCCGTTTACACTGACCAGAGAAAGAAATGCTTCCTCTTCCTACTGTCAGATATTGTTGGTCAATCACGATGAAATTCACGAAATAAAAGAGAAGAAAATGACTAGAATCAAGTACGGAAGTATGCTATCTCGGACAACACTTTCTCTTCTTTTTTCTTTTCTTTTTTGTCTTACAGTTTTTATATTACCAATCCTAAAAAGTAAGTCCTTGATAAAGTGTGTACAATGACTTTTTTCTCTACTTTCTTTCTTTCTGTATTACAATTCAAGATTTAAACTTCTTGATAGAAAAAAGATATCATTTAGATTGAAATTCCACTCGTTTATTAAGATGATGAAACGAGTCTAATAAACTCCCCAGATTACATCGATATGTTTCTTTTTCTTCTTCTTAGTGAGATTTCATTCATTTTGAAATAATGTCCATTTGCGTGCACAACGAGTCGATTTCATAATGGTCTGTTTTATTCATATACTGCTACAAAACTATCGTGAGCACGAAGTAAAGTTCAACCACCCCTTCACGATTATCATTTTCTGCCTACTTGCCTGCCCGCCTACTACCAATCGCACACACACACACATACATTTATATATATACATTGATTCACGTTCCCTTTTTTTATTGTTATTGTTATAGTCTTCCTTATTCAGAATTTGAGCAGTGCCTTGCCCTCTATCTTGTTCACAAAGTAAATAACTGTAAGGATTGAATGAGGAAGAGAAAGAGAGAGAGCGAGACTAGACGCAGAAAGAAAAGAGCAAGCAAGCAATACAATCTAGTGGTCTGTTGATTATTCAAATATAAATGGAAAATTGATAGGATCAATGTTCGATCAATGAAGGGTAAGAACTTTGTAAATGATCGATTGTACTTCTAATAAAAAATAAATGAATTCTGTTTCTTCTTTTTCTCTTGAGTCATTTTTTCTTCTCGTCTCAAAAAAGTATATTTTATCAAATTAGAACGAACAACACCTGTAAGGTTTAGTTCAATTTTGTTTGATCTTTTAAATTGAGAAAAAGAAAAAGATGAAATGACGACCATATTTTTCCTGTGCACCCACTTGAAAAAGAAATCTGTTGTTTTAAGGAATGACAATACAATTGGTCGCCGCACGTGTATCTGTCCACTTGAAACAGCCTTGAAGTCGACTAATTTTCCTTTCTTTCATTCTTTCTTTCGATGTCATTTGTGTGTGCATGTGTAAATCGATATCATATGTACAACTAAAGGTATGAGAAAACGACAGATTCTCATTTTAACAGCTGAACTTTTTTTTCATCATTATATCTAGTGAGTTCTATTTTTTTTTCACATTTCGACCTATCGGCAGGAGGGCATATACACAAACTGTCCTGTTGTTTTTTCATAACAAAATGAAAACAACCTTGAATAGCGCATCTTGTATGCGTTAGAAACTTTCAAGATATTTATTTATGAGCAAATGCATCGTTTATTTGTTTATTTGCACAAATCTTTCTCGTTGGATTAAACTATACTCATATCTATTCTCTTCCGTTCGTCGTCGTTATCTTACGTCATAAACACATACATAAATAGCGCTCATCCGATTATCCATATGTGTGAAACATCAGGCATAGCCAGGTTTTTTATTCATATACACACATACGTTCGTACATTTCAATTGACAACTTACATCATTCATTTTAACTAACCACAATTTTTAATAATCATTCGTTACCTTTTTTTTTGACATGACACAATCTTCTATTTCCTTTGATTTTTTTTTAGTTCAATACATAGAAAGAGAGAGAAAGAGAAAGAAAGAATGGTGACATTTGCGCTCAAATAGGAAATTCCTCTTTTTTTGTTCTTCATCTCGTTTTATCGAGGGGAGACGCTGAACGGATGGTTGAGAATAAGGGCATACCACCAGTTAGCCACTAAGCATTTTGTTCGATTATGCAATGATACCTTTCATTTTAGATTTGTATGCATGTCAATTTTTTTGTTTTTCTTTTCGATTAAATTGGCAAAAAACACAATAAATCTGTTAGACAGAATATGTTAAAAGTTTCTTTTTTTCGCTATGAACAAATCGTTTTTCACACCAAATGTAAACGTGTGAATAAAATTGCCAATAGATACACATAGACATTTCGTTAAATATGTATATATGTGTCAATATATATACACATGTATTTATTCTTAAAACCTTGAATGTAACAAAAGTAAGTGGCATTGCGAGAAGTAAGAATACAAAAAAAAAGTTTAATCATGCTCAAGGAAATCGTCAACATATCGTATGTATTACATTTTTTTTATAATTACGATCATTTAAGAAGATTTCTTCTTCGTCTTTAGTTTTTTTTGCAATTTAACTATTTTATGAATCGATAGTGACTTTGTTCTCGTTCTATGTGTGCTTTTATGGTATGTGTTAGCTAGCTCGATGTAGAAGTGCAGAGAAAAAGAGAGAGAGAGAGTAAGCGAGAAAAAAGTGACGACGATGAGATAAGCCACTGTCGATCGATTGATCGATCTCATGGCAATAGGGAATGAAGAACACTGTTCCTTTTTTTGCTGTTCAGTTCTTTCGCTTCGTCTGTAGATAGTCTTTCTATGTGTTCAATCATACGTGCGGAAGCAACACTGATCGGAGAGCGAGAGAGTGAATGAATGATTCTTCTTCGTCTTCGTCTTCTTCTTTTTTCCTCTCGTCGATTTCTGTCAGTACATCGTCAAAACAGGTCAATGCACACACATCAAGAGACGAAGGACTTGTTCATCATCATCGTCATTTTCTCTTTTCTTCGTCTTTGCCAGCTGTACCAACGACTACATGTCGATTTCAATAAAACCATCGCTGTGTCCACTCAATTGACGGGAGACTGCAACGCTTTTTCTTCTTCTTCTTCTGTCTATCGTCTAATGGCTACTTTCTGTTCATATTGATTGAAGGCGGTGGTCAACAACAACGAGTAGTAGTTTCGATTGCGACATGCACACAACAAAGTAATAGTAGTAAAAGTAGTGCATCAAATATACGTCTAGTGATCAACCGATCGATCGATCGCGCAATTTGCTCATGATTATGTATTATCATCCTCATCATCATCATCATCATCATCGTTATTATTATTATGATCAGATTGGAAAAATAAGACAAACATATGTTCGATTTGAGAAGATAGAAATCTCAATCTAAATGAAAAAAAATAAGTGAGTGAGTATCTATCATTCTAAACAAACTAACGAATAGAATACATTGAATATTGTTGATTACACTCTTCCATTTATCTATCTTGTGTTCACATACACAACAGATTTATATACATACGCCTATAAAAGATGAGTCTTGTAGAAGAATAACGAGAAGTAGTCGATTATATTATTGATAACATGAAGGTCACTAGCCATTATCTTTAACGAGCGGATGTGCGTGTGTTTAAGCTTAGAAAAAGTTTATCAAATTGGATAGAACATATCAATTCTTCTTCTTCTTCTTCGGATAATTCTTTAGAAAAACACAACGATTTCTTTTTCAATCAAATCACTTTCGCAGATTTTAATGTCCATTTAATAGTAGAAAGAAAAAAATCGAATATTTTCTGTCGGGAAACTGTTTGAACTGTTTGTTTTCTTTTCCCTTCCCTCTTCTTTGCTGATATATGAGACCGCTAACATAGCAATTGACTATAAAGCACATCTGATTTTTTTTGAATATATATGAACTGTTCAATTGCATGTCTATTGAAGATTTGATAGTAATCTTAGCAAATATTCATACATACATATATTTCATTTAAAGCATGAGAAGTGATCGCATCTCGTTTTTTTTTGTTTCTGTGTTTTCTATCCGATGTATGCGTATGTATATGTATGTGTACAAAGAGATGAAGATCGTTGGCGGCAAGGATGATTTATTTGCCTTGAAAGTTCATTCATTTGAGGTGTTTACTATGGCGACTTTCATGTATCTACTCAAAAAGAGTTTATTTGTCCATCTTATTTCGAGATGAAGAAAAGAAAAATAATAAAAACGAAGATGAAGATAGAAAGAAGAAGTGTGAACCATTTTCTTTTTTTTTTTATTTCTCTAATTTTATTGATCGTTGTTGAAACGCTCTCTCTTTTTTGCTTAGTTATTCATAAGGCATATTCAGCCGAGACATTGACACGTAATTCCCTGTTGACGTTTTTTCTTGTGTCGTCCTCGTTTTTTTCCGCTACTACTTTCTTTCTTCTTTTTCTTTTTTCTTGTAAACGTGTCGTATCCGAACTAAAAATACTGCTGCTGCTGCTGTGACGATAGGGGAGGAGTTACTATTTTTGTTCACCTTTGCATGTTCTCGATAGAAATAAGACAAGCAAAAGGATATATGCGGAAATGCTAAAACAAATTGTACGAGAGAGAGAGATAGAGAGAAGAAAGAGGAAAGCAAGCGACGTTTGCTGACAGATGAACAGTCTTTGAGTAGAAAGAGAGAGAGAGAGAAAGAGAGAAAAGAAAAAAAATATGAGAATGAATGAGTGAATGAATGCATTGCAAAGAAAAATGATGATGACTTATTGAATTCTTTCTTTCTTCTTTCTCTCTCTCGCTCGCTCTTGCTTTATGCTTTCATATTTGAACAATGTTGAATATGAGTACCTTTATTCTTTTGTTACTTAAAGATGTTTCCACCATGTTGTTGTTGATGATGGTGATCATCATCATCATCGCCATTGTCTACTAGCTGTACTCCTGTAATTACACACGAAAGATGTCCGACGATCAACAATAACACCCCTCATCTCCTTTTACACGCTGTCTATGTCTTTTTCTTTCTCCTGTATGTACATACACCATTACAAAAAAACTCAATGAATGAACAGCTGACGGTAGGCGGTCAATATTCGTTCAACCTGATCTCATTAAAACTAAGGATAGGCATAGTAATGTTAGTGTTGTTATTATTCTTCGTCTTCTTACTGTTTGGATGCTCATTTGTATGAACAATTGATGCGTCCATGTGTATTAATGAAGATTTCTTCATCATCATCATCATTATTTTCGTTTCGTTTCTTTTTTTATTCTTCTTTTCATTGCATCATATGGTTTCATTAATTGTAGATGTCTTTGTTTTTGTTTTATTTCTTCATAATGTAATATACAAGATGAACTTAATCTATTTCTTCGTATTATTCTTTTATTTAAACACAGTTGGTACGTATATAACAAAAAAGAAGAAAAAATTACAAATCGATAATTGATTTTTTTTATCAAAATTTAGATGGTCTACCACAAGTTCGTGTACGTCCATCAACTGCAGTTATACTTTCTTCTTCCGAAACACGTTTACTATGTGAAAGTAATGATACACCATTTCTTTCCGTTGCCTATTGGACTCATGCTGGACAACGTATTGAATTGAACCCATCGATAATTGAAATGCATGATAATGAATTACATATATTTCAATTTGGTGATACTGCTTATACACAACCAGGCGCCTATGCTTGTGTTGTTTCGACTCGTTATGGTCTTCTTGAAAGTGAACCAGCGATGTTAAGTCTACCAAGTAAGCTTTTAAAAATCTAAATCTTCGACAACTTGTCGCATCACTGTCAAAATATGTGAATGTACGATGTAGACACATATGTTCAAATGAGACCTGTCACAATAGCTCATTAAAAGATACGAAGGTGATGTGTCTTTTCTTCTTCTGCCGCCGCCACTTTTAATTGTCTCAATCGAATATAATCTAAGTCGTATCTCGACAAATGGTACCCTACTGAATAGTCTACTGGTCTTTTCTTATCGTTTTTTGATATAATTTTAAATGGTTCATTAAACGTTCGTATGAATAGGTGTGAGACTTTTCTCTAATTATTATTTGATTTGGTCTTCGCTCTAGCTAATGATCAACAGTATTATTGTGCTCTCGCCACTAGCACTTTTCATGAATCATTTATGAACGAAAGAAAAAGAAAGAAAGGTCTATCCTTCCTCAGGTTAAAACGATAGTGATATCGGCTACTATAGTTAATTTGATTCCAATGCCTGTCGTTTTGTTTTTTTTTCGTTCTTTCTTTCATTCATTTATGTATTGTTAGTCGATTGTCTGCATAGTACAACAAACGATAGCCGCGATGACCTGTCCAGTAGGAATAGTAAACGTATAGTTTGATTATTAATATCAAATAGCCTGAGTGTATGTTGTATGCTTTGATGCTGTCAAGTGTATAATCGTAGGCGATTCAATCGGATCGAAGCACTCTTTTTATTTGCTTTTTTCGTACTCTAGACACAATGTAGACATACGTGTATACAACATTGACAAATAGATGATAAAAAAAAAACAGGAAGAAGAAGAAGAAAGGGAAAAGATTTTTGCCTAGAGATATGTTCGTCGTTCTTTTTTCTTTTTGACAAGTAACTCGTGTAGATAATCAAGAGTCTGAGCATTTGTCTAAATAGACCATCTTCGTTGAAATAAAAAGTGAATCAATGAATACAAGAGATCTCAAAATATGATGTATGAATGTGTAAACAGTTCTACATTGAGAATCAAGACATATGTCTTCATCTTCCTTTCCATTTTTCTTCTCTCTCTCTCTTTCCCTCCCAATTAGAACGATTTTTTTATTTGCTTGCTCAATCTTACGCAACTTATTATTCATACCATCGGAAGTTCATTTCTTGACTTGTATCGCATACACAATAGATCATCATCAGCGTCTTGTCTATCTTGACTTGTGAATAATATATGTTAAACAGATAGGTTATGTATCCATAATCTTCGGCAAAATGTCACCCTCATATGCATACAACAAATACTAGCTGTAGGAATGACTGGCTATGACCAGAAGATGAAGAAGAACAAAAAAGGAAGCAAATTTCCCACGAGTAAAAATTCTGTCATCATTGTTTTGTCTTGATGAAATCATTGCACAAAAAAAAGCGATGAAGAAAAATGATGAAAAAAGGTCAAGATGAGCCGTAGGGCTATCTCTCGATTGAAATGAATGGAACGGTACATAGTAAAAGATAAGTAGTGACCAGTTGAGAGGTTACTTTCTATCTTCAAAAATGATCATTAATTTTATGCATTGATATATATGTAGTATCTAGGTCTTCTCGTTCATAGATATTCTTTTCATGTTAAAAAGAATTAAAAGGCGGAGAGTAAAACACGAATAGTCGTTTTTTTTGTCTTCTTCTGCTAATATCATTACGGCAATTTTCTACTAAGTCGGCAACATAAGTTAGACGATTGTATTGACTGAATATCTATGTAATAACTATCATCATCATTATCAACATTTTTTCGCAGACAATATCGTTACGACATAAAGATGATAAATGTTGTTTCATTGTTTCTATCATTAATTATTTAATGAATCATAGTAAAACTCGGACATGAGTAATGACCTACTGATGTTCTTTGTTTGTTGTTTAAAAGGGCTGAATGTAATAAGATAAACTTTTGCTTCTCGACTTGAACATATGCAATTATCAGTCATGCACATATTAAACCGGATATTATTTTATCTCTAATTCACTTAGCACAAGAAGGAAAGGCTATTTTGTCGTTGGTCATCCTATCTGTTTCTCGGAAATTGTGGTCTATATAAAAATAATGATGATGATGACCGGCGCCTCTCGTTCACAAACATCCGAGTTGATTCTAGGCGTCACATCTTCACCACAGGAGGCGCATACACAAGCCAATGCAATGCAATGCACAAATTTATGTGTACGCCCTATTCTATTTGTTCAATAGCTAATCATAGATGTGAAACGAAACATTGATGAACATCATTATTAGTATACTTAGTCAAAGATGAACTGGTTAATTGTGAACATACAGATGTTTGAGAATAAAAAGAGACAAAAGGGTCAAGTGACCATTTACTCTTTGCTCACAGCTTGATTGAAAGAAGAGATCAGTTGATTTGAGTTGAAAATTCTTTCTTGTCAATTGAATTTACTTTAAACGAAAATGTTGACATGTGGAGAATGTATATGCATCTATTTCCTTTGAATAATCCATCTGTTCATTGTGAAAAGTGATGTTTGTCAGTTGAAAAGAACTAATTCAATCAATTAAGATCCATATCACATCATTGTCTTTTTTTTTTATTTTTAGCCTTAGATCCATTTAAAATATCAATTAATGAAACGAATATATTGAATCTATCCGAAGGAAATACTGCTGTTATACCATGTGAACTACCGAATGGAAATCCTAGACCTATACCTATCTTTACTTTCAATGATAAACGTTTAGACGTTGAATTAAGATCAAGTATGCTGCATAGAAAAAAAATGAAATGAGAAAAGATAGTTTCTATTGACTGTGCTTGATTGTTTTCATAGATCGATATAAAATTTTACCAAGTGGAAATCTACATATTATTGATATAAAACAATCTGATCGAGGAACATATCAATGTTCAGCAAGAAATCCTTTAACAGAACAAACTGTTCGTAATAGTCAAACAACAATTCTTGAAGTATCAAGTAAACCATCGAATTCAAGAGATCGTCTACCATTAACAACAGTTTACCGACCACCTGTTGCTTCAAAGTAATATTTCAATATTATTTTTATTAATCTGTATTTAAATATTGAATTTTTATTTGATAAATAGAGTTCTTGTTGGAAGTAATTTTTCTATCGAATGTGTTATTGCTGGCTGGCCTAATCCGATTGTTGAATGGGAAAAATATGGCGATATTCTACCAGAAAAACGTGCTGAAGTTCTACATGGAACATTATATCTTACTGATATACGTATGGATGATCGTGGCACATATATCTGTCGAGCATCGAGCTCCAATGGTCAATCAGATATAGCATATACTGCTTTATTAGAAGTTCTAGGTAATGATAAACAACATTGTTGAGAATAGATGATATAATGATTTGTTTTTCTTCTTCTTCTATAGAACCACCGAAAATTCTTCAACGACCTGATTCAGTTATACAAATAAATCGAGGTGAAAGTTTATCAATTAAATGTGGATTTCGTGGTCGACCGGAACCAATCATTAGTTGGTTATATAATGGCGAAGAGATTATTATTAATGGATCACCTGTAACAGGTAGAGTTCGGAAAATACTTATTATATAATTTTACATCCGTTTCTTCTTCTCCTTAAAGGTGGTGTCTTATCTCTAAATCAACCAAAAGAAGGTATTTATCAATGTATTGGTCGAAATTCCTATGGTATATCTCAAGCCAGTACAGTTGTTATTCTTCCTAATAATACTAAAACACAACAAAGTAAAATAAAAGATAATTTTACACTATGAAATTGTAAAATTATTCATTTGTTATAGACAAAATTGATGAAAATAATTCACCAAAAGAATCTTTGATCATCATCGGTCCGAGTAATGTGACCGTATACGAAGGCGAAACAATTCAATTACATTGTCTAACTCAATCGGGTTCGACTATTCAATGGTTACATAATAATGAAATGATAAATTTAAATATCATGCGTCGTTTTGAAATGCTCGCATCCGGTGGTTTACGTATTGTATCCGCACAAAAATCCGATAGTGGCATTTACGAATGTTTAGCATCAAAAAATGGTTTCGGAACGAGTACATCGAAATGTTTTGTACATATTCAAGGTTTGGAAATAAATGTTTCTGGTTAGTTTCGTCTGTTTTTTTGTCCTGTACTGTTTGTGTATAAAAATTAGAAAGAAACAAAACAAAAAGACACAATTCGAATAAAAAGAAATTAACTTTTGTCTTTATTTTTTTTCGTTACAGAAAAATCCAATCTTCCTTCAGCAACTATTTCACACGGAGGTAACTATCTTGTCTAAATTATTTTACTTTGTTTTTTTTTATCAAAAAATTTTCATTTCTTTAGCACCCAAAATTGAACTTACTGATATTTCTCAAATCGATAGCACTACAGTTGAATTAACTTGGAATTACAATGAAAAATACGATCGAAATATTCAAATTCAATATCGATTCAGTCATAATAAATCTTCATGGATAACTGATAATCAACTGTACACTCATCCGACGACTCAAGCTATTATTTCAAATCTTGATTCGAATCAAAACTATAGATTTCGTTTGATAAGTTACGATCGTTTGGGTCGAATGACTATTTTAACACCAGCTAGACGTGTTACATTAAAACAAACTGATCAATTAAATCTAGCTATTCCACAAATAACTGATGCTTGGATAACAAATGAAGGACATATTAATTTAAAATGGAAAATGAATGATACATTTCTTGATCATATCGATGAATTTCTTATTTACTATCGTTTAGTTAATTCAAATGAAAATTTTACTAAAATTATCGTTCCTAATATACGTTTTCCAATGATTGATAGTTATACAATAACAACAATAAAACCAAATGAAAAATATGAATTACGTATGGCAACATATTCAAATCGTGGTTTAAGTCAAATGAGTAATTCAATGGAAATATCGATACCATTAAGTAAGATTGCAACAACAATCACAACGAAAGAAAATCATAAATATTTTGTCGAATTTTTAGCTTCGAATTCACGTCGTTTGAATTTCAATCAAAAAAATCTCGATGAAATCTTAGAGAATCTAACTAAAAGTAAAACAGACAATCCAACACAGATTATGCATGATTTAGCTTCACCAAATGCATCAACATCAGAAAATAAACATTCTGATCTACTCTATTTAACAATTGGTATTATATCAGGAATTCTATTAATTCTCATTATTATTCTCATTGTTATGTGTGTATTAAGAATTTTACAACGAAAGAAATTTATTGGTAAATTTTCTATATTCTTGAAAATAAAAATCGATATTTTCCTTTCGTCTAGCTCATGTCAAGTCAGTCAATGGTTCGGAATATTATTGTGATGGTTTACATAAACCATTGAATCCTGATTATGCGACAACGCCTTGTCTTCAACATGGTGTTGTAGCTGTCGATGGTAAATTAATACCATTTGCATATCCAACACATAATGCCAAACAAGCTATACTTTGGAATAACGGACAAGTTATAGATAATGGTACAATGCGTTTGAATACCAATCCAATGAATCGTTTGGATAATGAAAATCGAAATGATCAACAAGAAAATTTCTACCATACATTAACACCGTTTAATAATCAATGCGATGAACAGTCATGTGCACCAAGTATGATTTATTGTTATATATATATTCGAAGTTTTATTATTTATTTTTTCTAAATTCTAGCTGTTTTCGGTTATTCAACAGATCATTCAACAATGTCAACATGTCCGATTCATCATCGAGTTGTTAATTATCCATCTGATACATTTCCATTTAAACTCTGCTTAAATAATAAAGATAATCCATCGAATAAAAAACTCAGTGGCAATTCATTTAATCATCATCATCATTATCATCATGGTACATGTCAACGACATCCAAAAGCACAACGTATAACTACACCGATCGTATCCGAACATATCCGCAATGGTGATGATCAACAACAACAAGATCTATGCGATCGAAGTTTTTCATCGTCATCAGCTGGCGGTGGCGGACATTATTGCACACATTCATCGAACGATTCGACACGTCCATTAATATCTCAGTCAATCGATACAAACGAAAATTTCAAACAGTTAGCTCCACCAAGTACAGGCTCATCATCACATTCATCGAGTGGTATTGGCTCATCCGTAGAATCACCTTACAATCATTGGAAATATTTAACTCCATTATCTGTAACAACGACAAATGATCAAAAAATATTTTCGTCAGATAATGAAAATCTTCAATCAACATCAAAAGAACAACAACTAATTCCAACTGAAATGCTATCATCTAATTGACTAACTTTCGAATCAACGAAATAAATAAGCCATACAACAAAAGAAAAATCTATTTTTCTATATCTTTCTTCTTCTCCATTGTCATCATCATCATCATCATCATCAATTTCTGGTTCTTTTTTTCTATTTTTATTTTACTTAAATCTGTAATCTCATTCATTACAAAATTCTCTTGTTTCGTGTTTGATGTTTTCGTTTTGTTTCTCAAACAAACAATTTCTTCCGTTGCGTGTCGTTTTTGATTTTCTCGTTTCTTTTGCACAAACACAAAAAAACACAGAACAACAAAATATAAATATCTAAATTATCTAATGATTACAAATCTTCAACATTGTTCTTATTTTTTTGAGTCAAGTTTATTGAGAATGTTTTTATGGCAAAATACAATATAAGCGTTAAAGACTTGAGTTTGAAGAAAGAAACAAACAAAGAAAATATATAGAATATCTTCAGAAGATCAAAAGAGAATAAGTTGATTGAGTTTTTATACTACAGTTTTTACTAGTGGTTCAGATCGTCTCGCGGGTATATGAATAGAAATGAAGAAGAAAAAAAAAGAATAGAGAGAATAGAGCTCATATAAATATTGATTTAGGTTTCTTTTTGTCTTAATTAAGTTTTGGTATGCCGGCAACGATGCTACTTTCAATGCCACATTCATTTTTACCACGAATTATTTTGAAGAATCCATTATCACCCCAATCTTGATTCCATGCTATAAACAAGACATGATTAAAAACAACGTGATAACAAATCATTGTTCTTACAGTTAGCAATAAGCCAGTATGGTGTGGAGTTTTCTACACCCCAGCCGAGAATTTTAATGGCTAAATAAAACATAAATTTAGATAGAAAGAAAAGGGAAAAAACAATACATACCATGACCACCGAGGCTTGAGCCAGAGATATGTTTATAAACACCTGAACTATATAAGAGAAAATCGGCGTAGACTGTGAAAGCACCTTCGACTGGGCCATTTTTGTAGATTTCAGCTTGAATTTGTTGTTCATCAGATCGAATCGAATAAACAGTATCGCCAAAGCTCTTATCTTGTACGTAGGGCACAGTGTAGCCATCAATACAGGATTTTGTGCATTTTGGTGTTTTACCTTCACCTTGACACTATTTCATAACGAGAAAAAAAAACGAAATGATTCTACTAAAATCAATTTTTCGTTTGTAACATACGGGTGGTAATGTTTTATTGACACTAAAAATAAATCCAAGGATTAGAAAATAGAGAAAAAAAAAGTATTCAACTACTTACTGATGATCACACGAGGCAATGGTATATGGTCGACAGCCTTCATTCGATTCGAAGTTACCACCACTGACTAAACCTGATCGTTTGAAATATGACCAAGCAGCATTTGGATAACCACCATTACAACCGAAACCACATAATTTGCAGCATGCTATTGAAATTTAAGATAGAAGTGCAAAAATAAATAAAGGCTAACGACTTACAAAGAAGATCTTCAGCTGAAATATGTACATTTTTTGTGCCATTTGATGCAATACAAATACGATCGGACATGGCTTCAACAGCACCAAAAGCCCAACAACTTCCACAACTAGAACAAATCTCCATCGTATAAATCTTTGCCTAAATTCAATTTTTCTTCTTCTAACCTTCCTTGATCTCGAACTTCTTTCAATGTTGGACAATTTGGCCATTGTTCACGTGGATCGAAATTTTCGGGTAAATCATTTGGTACATCATGTTCAACAACTGGTAGTTCTTTATGTTGTTCATAATAATCTGCATGAACACCCATCAAACGTTTGATTGAGTCTTCTGACCAGGACATAAATTTTGATGGTGCTGCTTTCCATGTTGTTTGTACAGAATTAATATCACGAATTAGATTCGATGAAAGTAATGTTCGTCTCTGTTTGAACATTCGACCATTGGCAATAGCCAATGTCAAACAAATAAGCAAACAAAAACGAAGAAACATTTTCGAGTCTTCTCAGTTTTTAATCTTAAATCTGAAACATTTCATTCATTGAGATTTGTTGTTTTTTCTTCTTAATTAATTATTTACACTTTTCTTTTTCCGAAGGACATCGATTATTCAGTCAAAAGGTTGCTGTTTTCGTTAGATAGATCGACAGAAACAGAAAAATAATATTCATCATGAAATGACGTCGATTATTTTGGCGTTTTCTACTGACTTAATTAAACGAGGTATCAGTGGAAAAAGAAAATATTTTCATTCATATTTCAAATACGATCAATGTGATTGATAAGGATCAATTAAATATGCGAAAATATTATCAAGTAACGAGAGAAAGAAAAATCAAATCATGATTTATGCGTATGTTTTTTTCTCTCTCTCTCTCTTCTCAAATAATATCACTGCCAAATGCATGCTTATTATTCATCTTGAATTTTTAATACAATAAAAGATTATATCGCACACACACATATATATATATTTTTCTCTCTCAACGTACTAATGAGAATCACTAATAAAAGGTAATATATTTGAAGCAAAAAAAAAACGAAAATATTACGTCGATTTTATTACCTACAAACGACATTTTTCTTGACGCTTGTTGGTCTACCTGTACAAAGTATTGAAATATGATGGCTAATCCGGTTGTAATTAATGGAACTGTCAACTCAAGGAAGAATCTATGGTCGAATAGTTGAGTATAAAAATAAAAGAATGGCTGAGTTCATTAGCTGAAAAAGAACTATTACGCATTAAGAAAGAGTCAATATACAAATGCATACGTGTATTATACGTATATATTTGCTTTTTTTCTTCGATATACATACATACATGTTACACTTTAGTCAGTCTTCTTCATCAAATAAAACTCGAATAGTTCAATATCGTATTAAGTTTCTTTTCTTGACTTAAATCTAGAAACATCAATGGAAGCTGCTATTGAACAAAAAGTCTGTACAAATTCTCGATGTTATGCATGCGGATCTCTTGTCTATGCGGTTGAAAAGAAGAAAACTGCAAATCATGTAAGTTGTTTTCTTTTCTTCTTTCATTTCGAAAATCTATTCTTAGGTTTATCATTCCAATTGTTTTCGTTGTCGAATTTGTAAACGAGGTCTCAATAGTTCGACATTAAACGAAGAAGGAGATGATATCTATTGCGCAAGTTAGTAGTGAACTGATTGAATCGAGAGTTTACTGTCGGTTTTTTGTTCAATAGATTGCTATCGAAAAAAACAACGAGGTGATTGTAATGGAGTCGATTTTCAACGAGCTGCAAGAGAACGTGCACAATTTATTTATAATCATCGACATCCCGATCAAGAAGAACCGAAAATCAACCCTCATCGACCTTTTCTACATGATTTTTCGCGACATCCGTCATGGACATTAAGACAACTAGAAAGACGATTTCTTTCTGTTCAAGAGAACAAATCTACACCGAAGGTTATTACACTGATATGTTTCTAGTTTTTTGTTCGAATTATGATATCATTTTAGAAAGATATTCGACAAACTACTTCGGTTACTCATCCTTTAACTATCAAAACAAACTTTTCAAATCTAATTAATTCAAATCCTATTTCAAATGATTCGTTACCATCATTCAATAGTTTATCAGAATTTCTTCCTGTTTTTTCGCCTTTTCCTCCTGCGCAAATAAATTCAAGACCGAAAACACCTGACCTATCTAAATTAGATAAGACTGTCTCAGTTAACAACATACCATCTCGTTTTACTCAACGATTCAGTGTCGATTTAACAAACTCGAAATCGCCTAAAAACGAACGACGATTTAGTCTTGTTGAAAATTCAATAACAAAATCCGAAAAAAAGACACCAACAACCTTCGTTTTTCCTGAACGAACCATTATTTTACCGCGTCATCGAAGTAGCAGCATTAGTTATAGTGTTAGTCCACGAAAAATCAAATAAATCTAAACACACGAAAAGAGAAATATTCACTGTTCTCTATTTATAATAAAAATTGTACTTTTTTTGCTTTCTGACTCTCACGTACATATTTCTATCAATAAAACAAAAGAAAAAAAACACGTCTAATTATTAATCATTGTACATCTCGTGATGATGTGAAAGAGAAAAGAAGAAACCTCTAGTCAGTCGGTCGGTGGTGGAGTATTGTATGCATGTATATGTACGTATTAGTGGGCTGAAATTGTCGGATTGGTTCGATGAAATACTGAAATAATTCGTTTATTGTCGGGAAAGAATATTTATTTACAAGTTTATAGATTTTAATTTTCTACGAATCGTTGTTAATTTATGACAAGAGAAAAACAAGATCAATCGACTGTATGATACTGCCATCTAACATCAAATTGAATAGCGAACTTGTAGAAAATACTATTGGAAAAGAATTTAAAGATTAAATCGAATACTTCACATAGCAACCAAAAGTATATTGATTGATTGGAGATATTCGTTGAATCTATTTCGTTCGATTGAACAAATATCTCAAGCAACAAACGACATCTTTCTGTCCACATCATGCAGAAATATTAAGGTCTAATCAATGAAATCTGATTGGAATATGCAAAGGTCTACTGATAGTCCAACGATCGATACGTTTTACTTCTCTTCTTTTTTTTTAATCGTAGTTACTTGATCAGTTTCGAGAGACAACAAAACGATTGCAACTTTTTAGATCATCATGACTAAAACTAAAAAACGAAAGTCAACTAATTCAGTTTCACCAAATCGAGTCGATAAAAAAGCAAAAAAATCTCGTCGACAAGAACAAACCAATGGCGATGAAAACGATGAAGCCCTCAATCTTCATCGTTTAGGCCCAGCGCCAACCTCAACAACGAATATCGTTCAACGTTTACCATCAACACGTTCGTCCGATGTCGTACCATCGATGAAAACATCCGACTGGACAAATAAACAACGTGTTCTCATATTTTCATCGCGTGGCATCTCCTATTTAGGACGACATGTCATGAAAAATCTTCGTTCATTAATGGCTCATTCGAAAACCGAACCGAAAGCTGAGCTACGAAAGAATTTCTCTGTTCTCAATGAAATAGCTGAACTACGTAATTGTAATAAAGTTCTCTTCTTCGATATGAAGAAAAAACGTGATCTCTATCTTTGGATGGCATCGGTACCCGAAGGTCCAACCGTAAAATTTCTCGTCGAAAATTTACATACAATGGAAGGCTTGAAGTTAACAGGCAATTGTTTACGTGGTTCACGGCCAATTCTTTCGTTCGATCCGAAATTTGACGAAGAACCACATTGGAAATTAATCAAAGAAATGTTTACACAAATTTTTGGAACACCGAAATCACATCCAAAATCACAACCATTCATCGATCATGTTCTTACATTTACAATTGTCGATCATAAGGTCTGGTTTCGAAATTATCAAATCGTCGAAGAAAATGGTTCGCTAGCTGAAATCGGTCCACGGTAAACACTTTCATTTGATTTATAAACCCAAGAAAAAAAATCATCGAATCTTTTTAGATTTGTTCTTAATTTACATTGTATTTTTGAGAAGAGTTTTTCTGGTATGTTGATCTACGAAAATCCACATTATGTTGCACCGAATTTCAAACGCCATTTGGCCAAAGCTGAAGCTTCACAGAAATACAAAGATCGTGTCTATCAAAAACTTGCATACGAACAAAAGAAACCAGAAGAAAGCTTTCCGTATGATAAAACCGATGAAATTTTTCAATCACGACCTTCAACCAACAACAAAAATAATAATGATGATAGTGACGATGACGATGATGATGATAGTGATGATTCGGAATAGGAAAAAACACAATTTGTTTTGTTTTGTTTGTTGTTATCGTTGAATAAAAAAAAATTATAGGACTTTGTTATTAAATCCTATAGAAGAAGAAAATGAAAATCATGTGTTTTGTGTTTTCTAGATGGCACTTCGAGTTTTAGTCGGTGTTAAACGAGCTATTGATTATGCTGTTAAAGTTCAAGTTAAAACAGATAAAAGTGGAATTGTTACTGAAGGTGTTAAACACTCGATGAATCCATTTGATGAAATAGCTGTCGAAGAAGCTATACGTTTGAAAGAAAAAAAACTTGTCCAAGAAGTCATTGCTGTTTCATGTGGACCAGCTCAATGTCAAGTACGAGAGACAGACAAAAGATTGTTTTACATTGAAAACAATTTTTGTTTTTGAAGGAAACTTTACGAACAGCATTAGCTCTAGGTGCAGATCGAGCTGTTCATGTTGAAGTTACTGGAAAAGATTATGAACTTCTCCAACCATTAGCTGTTTCGAAGTTAATTGCAGCCGTTGCTAAAAAAGAAAATGTCGACCTTGTTGTGCTCGGCAAATTAGTAAGTCGATATCATGAAATATTAAACATAATTGAAAAGGTTGTCTCGTTTCGAATTATTAACGTTGCGAAGATTATATTTTGCACGCGTTTCATATTTCAAGAAATTAAAAATAAATATGTTTCTCTAGGCTATTGATGATGATTCGAATCAAACAGGTCAAATGGTTGCCGGTTTACTTTCTTGGCCACAAGTAAATCAAAGAGAAAAACAAACATTTTGTAATTGAATGCGTTTCATTATGAAATCTGTGTGTGTTTTCAGGCTGTTTTCGCCTCAAAAGTCGAAATTAAAGATAAACAAGCTGAAGTCATGCGTGAAATTGATGGTGGTTCTGAAACAATCCGAGTGAAATTACCAGCTGTGATTACTGCCGATCTTCGTCTCAATCAGCCACGTTTTGCCAATCTTCCATCGATCCAAGTAAAATCCGACGAACGAATAAATTCAATTGAATCGTTTGGTTTTGTCTTCTTATCTTTAGAAAGCTAAAAAGAAACCATTGGCTAAATTGTCTCCTAAAGATTTAGGTGTTGATATTAAACCACATCAAGAATTTCTTTCCTACGAAGAACCACCCAAACGACAAGGTGGTGGTAAAGTCGCTAACGTTGACGAACTTCTTAGTAAACTTAAAGAAAAAGGACTCATCTAAATCAACATAAAACAAAGTCAATCAACTTTTCTTCTTTTTTTTTTACTGCTACTACTATTATTACCATTCTTCTGTTATAATTTTCATCCGATTTATTTTCATTTCGAAATATCACAACAAAATGATGTCCTGGTCTTAGTTTATCTCTTTTTTTTCTTCTTCCAAGTTTAGATAAAGATTAAAAAAACAAAGGTCTTTGTTCTTCTTCTTCTAGATCTTATTTTATTTCAAAATCAAATCCTAACATGTCGTTTGATCAAACAGGCAATACTCTTCGCAAATATAAACTAGTCTTCCTAGGCGAACAAAGTGGTAAACAGAAAAGTATTGCAGTATTTAAGATTTCTTTCTTTTGTTTTCATGTTCTAGTCGGAAAAACTTCGTTAATTACTCGATTTATGTATGATAGTTTTGATAATACATATCAAGTGAATATTCGATTCATAGGGAATCAAAATATGAAATTAGTTTTTATTTTATTTTAGGCAACAATTGGAATTGATTTTCTTTCGAAAACAATGTATCTCGAAGATCGAACCGTTCGTTTACAATTATGGTAAGATTGTTAACAAAAAAACGATGATTTATTTGTTTTTTATCTAGGGATACTGCTGGACAAGAACGTTTTAGAAGTCTAATTCCAAGTTATATACGTGATTCAACTGCTGCAGTTGTTGTTTACGATATATCAAGTAACAATATGACCTAATTTTGTCCTCATTTATTATATTTGTTTGACATAGATGTAAGTTCGTTTCAACAAACTGCTCGATGGATCGAAGAAGTACGAGCTGAACGTGGCAATGAAGTGATAATTATGCTTGGTATGTTCGAAAGTTAAATGAATTCATTAGGGATTTGCTTTTGTTTGATTCTCAGTTGGAAATAAAACAGATCTTGCTGATCGTCGACAGGTATCCACGGAAGATGGCGAACAAAAGGCCAAAGAATTAAACGTAATGTTCATTGAAACGAGTGCAAAAGCAGGTTACAATGTAAAACAAGTAAGAACATTCTTTAACGTTCATTCTTTTAATCAACAAAAAATCAAAACTTTGATCTTCTTAGTTGTTTCGACGGGTAGCTGTCGCTCTACCGGGAATGGATATTCCAGAAACGGCTGGAGAGAGTAAAACAAAAAGAATTCATGACTTGCTCATTGTACTGAAAAAACCCTGTTAAATTACTATTTTCTAGGTCAAAATGTGATAGTTTCATCGCCGAATCCCTCATCCGATGCAGCTCCTGATAATACAAGTAATTGTCGATGTTAATTATTTAGTAATTATTTCAATAGCTGGCTTTTTACTTATTTATCTCTTATTAAAGTATTTCGTATTTCTGCTTTTTTTTAATCTCAAAAAAAGAAGAACATATTAAACTCAAAAGAATGGCTCTTTCTTTCTGTCTAACTTTAACCCTCACTCTTGTTTTGTTTTGTTTTGTTTTGTTTTTGGAAATTCTTGCTAAACGGATCAAATTTGTAACTGTTAATAATAATGTTTTCTTTTGTTTTCTTTTGCGTGTTTGAATCTGAATAAAATCGAAGTATTCTCTTTTTTCTTTGTTTATGTTCGACAATTTATATCCAAAAATAACTTTTCAAAGCAAACATCCCATGACAATTAACTGTGCGTTCTGAAAGGAAATATTTTGAACACACTGCTTCATTAATGTTCTTAGGATGCACTTCCTTTTCATGTTAAGAGCCATATGATAAATATGATGAAAGATGACTTTTTATTTCTTTATAATAATTATCATGCTTGATTAATATTGCCGCAATACGAGCGAATGAATTTCGTGGCTGCGTCTGGAATTTATTTTATAATTATTTATACAAAATAGAGCAAGAAACAAGGAAAACAAGTGGACGGAAATAGAAGAACAAAAAAGAAAATATTGAATACGTCCTATTTTAATCGAGCAAAAAATTGTTCAACACGTGTTTTGAGACGTTTGAAAAAAATAAAATTAATACGATTTTCACTATATTCAGAATCTGAACGTGTAGTTGCCGATGATTGTGTCAAACGACTCCATCGTCTCGGATGATGAAAACTAAATTCAATACCAGCTATAGAATCTTGCCGTTGATCAAGTGACCATTTGCCACTGAGAACAAGTTCGTAAACTTCATCATTATTGGCAAGTTCAGGAAGAAATGTTTCTCGATCACTATTCGTATAATTTCTTGGTATTGATATATAGAAATATTTCGAACAGAAACAACAAAGTAGATGAGTAAGTTCTCGACGAAAGCGTTTACCGAAAAATATATACAAATAACATTGTGATGCCGAATTGAATATCATTAAGAATTTGCCAAATTCATCGATATGTTGAAATAACGGATAACGATATGAAATAGACACATATTTGTCTGGATTGTAAGCAAAAAAGGCCGCAAATGGTATCGAGGGTGTTATACAAATGAGGTAAAGTGAAATAACAATAACAAGCATATGTGTAACATCATTTCGTTTTTGTTCATATGGATTGATTTGTCTATGTCGACGTTTAGCAGTGGCTAATGTACGTATTAGATGTAGATTTAATTTAAATACGACAAGAAATGGAATTATACGAACGAGAAAACAATTTATAAATAATGTTATTGTTAATCGATAGCCTAACGATTTGCCTAAATCGCTGAGGCCAGATATCCAAAAGACTGGCGGAAATAAATCACTGTGATTTAATGAATCAAATGAATTCGAAAGATGTTCAACAGTATGATTCGTTACATTTAATGTTTCATCACTCGGCATTGTATAACATGTACGAGCAAGAACTTGAGGTATTAAATAGCCTAATGCTAGTAACAAACAAATGAATAGGATAATTAAAGAATTTCGACGTGTACATAATTTTTCACCGGTAAATGGAAAACATATCATTATATATCGATCAATAGTAAAACAGACGGTAATCCTAGATAAAATTGCGAGAACATGTTGAGAAATGTGATTTTCAACAGAAAACAACGAATTATTTTTCTTACCAAGTCGATAATGCGAATGTGCTCGATGCAGTTGCTTTAGCTATTAAGACAAGTATACAATTGAAACGATTTGGTGCAAATAGCACTTCTAATTCGAATACAATCACTGATAATAACGTCACACTATTTGATAGACATAACGCTGTGAGATACGCATACGTCGATAATGTGCGCATTCGACGACGAAGAAGCGTACAAACGGCAAGAAGATTACCTAACATGAAACGATTTCAATTGAGGATTGAAGGATGATCATTCAAGGTTTATTCTTACCGATAATTCCAATAAGACATACAGATATAGCTAGCCAACGAAAATATGAACGTGGCAGCCATGTTGCGGCACCACCATCATGTAGAATATCACTCCATGTTAAATCAAATGATTCGTCGAGTAATTCATGAGATTCAGTGGAAACTGATTTATTTATTAAGGATGAACTCGTTGAGTTTGAAAGCATGATGATGAATTTTCTTTTGTATGAATTAATATATGTTCGTATGTATATTTTCTTTTCGTACGGTTTGTATTATGATAATGAAACAGCTGTTACCAGATTAGAGATGGCATTATTATGGAAAAATTGACGTTCGGTAACAGATTGTTTGAGCTCGATCAAATTTCTGAAAAAGATACAAGATAAAATTAGATATATGATGTAAACTATTTGCTTTCTATTTTCTACTCATACATTTTCAAACAAAAAAATATATTTATAAATAAGAGAAGCAGATAGAGAGAGAGGGAGGGAGGGAAGGAGAGAAAGAGAGAGAAAAAAATGACATATTCTATTCGAATATCTTTTCTTTTCCGTCTGCCATTTCTTCTTTTTTCTTTCTTTTGTCTATTCTCATTTTATTTAATAACTATTATGTCGATGTACTGAAAAAAATTGAAATTTATGCTGATGACAGATTCCGAGCAGTTATTTTCAACAAAAATCATTCTTGTTCTAGTTTTTTTTCTGCAAGAATTTTTCTTCTTAATACTGCGTAAGATTAAGTTAAGCCGAATGAATAGTATGTCGATAAAAAGAAAAAACAAAAGAACATCAAATTATTTTCTTATCATATAATTTTAAAAAGATAAAACAAACAAACCTTGTTTTGTTTTGCACTAAGAAGATGTCTATAAATTCTCAAAAGATTTCATCGTTTTACTTATATTGACTGAATAATTTCAAATTATATTCATCATGAATGTCTCGTCGTTGTCTTTTTTATCTTTGTTTTACATTCTAAAAGATGTTCCGCAGACAAAGAGAAGAAAAAAAAGAATATCTCTTGCCATTTCCTTCTCTTTCTTTTGATGCTCTAGGATTCTTTTTTTCTAATTCTTTACTTGAATGAGCGTTCAAGAGAAAACAGAATGATGCGGGTATTTACAGAACTATTTTTGGCTTATAAGAGCATCAAAGTCTTTATTTATATAGACAGCAGATTACTATTTTCTTCGTCTTATCATTTTCCTTACATATAGACTAATTATATTACTCAAAATCAATTTTCTTCTCATTGCTGACTTTTCTCTTGTTTCTTTATCATCATAACGAAACATATTTTAGGTTTTTATGCTCACGATCACTATACATGCAACATATTCATTTGATAAGCTAAACTGCCCATTGTATATATATTTTTAGTTAAAACTATGGCATAACTCACTGACATGTCGAAATTTATTGAATTTATTTCATTAGAATAATTACATTCCGACCTACGTGCATACTTTCAAGATATCAATGATTTTTATCGGTATTATATATACAAAATAAGATAGAGGAAGGAGAAGGAGAAGGAAAAAAACTAACAAACGAGCGAACGAACGAAAAGAAATGCACTATTATAGCTTGCTCGACATTCCTATTTGGCGTGACTATTGAAAGATATATACTTACTAAGAAAACCTCGTTGTCGGCCTTGGTGATTAGAAGTTATTTATAGAAACTCATATCCGAAGAAATAATTAGAATTGAAAAATAAGAATCTCCTTAATGACACACATATGCACACAAATAGAAAAACGAATGACATAAGAGAATCATATCGTAGATATATTTTTTTCTATTTTTTTACCTACAGAAACCTTTTTTTTTCTCTTTTTCTTCTTCTTCTCTCGTTTCTCTTCTATGAGACCGACCCTTTTCCCCTTGTTCTTAATATTTTTCTTCCGGTCGTCGTGAAACAACCACGAACTTAGAGATATTTTTAGTCAATCCTTAATTGTCCTCCACTTTTCTGATATTACGATTATTTCTTCATAATATCTCTCGTTCGCTTAACATTTACATATATTTTGTATGAAAAAGAAAAGAAAAAAAAGTTATTTTTGATCAAGCAAATCGCGTATGGCAATGGGAGTCTACGAACAGTCGAGTTAATAACATCGCCTATTATTATGATCAATTATTTCAAGGATCAGAACGTTCTCTTTCTGTATATATTTATAAAATATTTATAAATTCTACTTGAAACACACATTAAAAATGAAGAGCTATCTGAAAGTTTCTTATGAAACAAAGAATACGTCAGTTAAATATAATGACGTAAAATGAACAGTATCTTCGTATTTATTTATTTATTTTTTATTGTCACTATTTTCATATAGACTATCTAGAGAGAAGCAAAATATGAAAAAGGTTATTTGGAACACCTGTGAACAAACGCTTTTTTTTTATCTATAACACATGCACTATGCTTTTATCATAATGAAACTCATCTTTGTTAATAGAAAGAACGTTCATGATGAGAACTGAGATTAATTTAGAATTATTTATGGGATTGCCGTATTTTGTTTAGTTGTTTGAAGCAGACAGCATAACCGTACCCTCAAGAATCATCTAGAGATTCTTTGTTCGACACGAAAAACAGCAAAAAAAACTAATCCTTACATATTTCTTTCTGAATACATGCATAGAACCTCTTGAGTTTACCTGACTGCGTTTATGAATATAAACGAATGAGAGGCAGAGAGAAAGTAAAAAATAGGCCCTTCACACAAAAGAAAAATACCGGCTAATATATGATTAGTTTTAATAAAAATTATGACAGAGAAGGAGAAAGAGAGAGAGAGAGAGAGGGAGAAAAGCAGTGGGGTTATGTCATGTTGATAAACAAACGATGTGTAATCTATTGTTATTTATTGCACGAAAAGTATATATATATAAAGATGAAGAAAAGCATCTAATGAGACTAAAAATAGATGCGTTACTGACACGTAGAAGCACACTATCAAAATCATGTTTAAAGCATCTGAGTTGAATACGCCTACGAAGCAGGATATGTCTAAGCAAACTAAATAACTCCTTTCGTTGCTTTCGACAGTAATGTCAATATTTCAACAAAAAAAGTTCGACTCAGAAAAAAAAGCGTCTCTAACTCCTGTCTCTCAATTTACCATAATGAACACAGGAAAAATAACAGCATCAGATATTCTATTTTTAACTCTATATTTTCTTTAATGAACTAAGTTCACATTCAATTTCATACTAATCGTCTGACGTTGCAATACTAATCGCCTTGCATACAATTTATTAAATTGAAACTTATGAATTTATTCATAAGACAATCTATTTTGAGGTAAATCTATAAATAAATATTTTTTCGACCTATCAGACAGTATCAAATAGCTACTTCGTCAATTTGTTAAAAAGAAAAAAAAATCATTAACAACATTGGCAAAAAAAATAAAAAGAGAAAAAAAACGCACAATGCACCTATTTAATCGAAAAAGAAGTTAATTCTTTGGAAATAACTTGAAGAGAAAAGCATCCACTTAAGTCCAATATGCTTGAATATGCTGACAAAAATTGAGAAAGAAAAAAA